>OGPO01001979.1_pt1 | contig 11654 bp, 10 predicted proteins | sample 1553041 | NCBI WGS metagenome assembly OGPO01 (sample SAMEA2580281, study PRJEB22360) | human gut metagenome | biome: human gut; feature: human-associated habitat; material: faeces | place: Denmark | collected 2008/2010 | reverse complement strand
CCTGGGGGTCGGTGAACTGTATGCCCGAGTGGCCGAATACACGAAAGCCGGGAATTTCGGGGATTTCATCCTGGGCAATGTCACATTGGGACAGAAGGCCAGCCTGTTGTGGGCGGTAAACGCCGGGCGTTTCGTCCAGACTGCCGGGTTGTTCCTCCTGGGTTTCTATATCGGCAGGAAACAGTTGTTCGCCGCCACCGAAAAGAATCTCCGCTTCTGGGTGAAAACGCTGATCGTCTCCGCCATTGCCTTCGCCCCTTTGTATACGCTCAGGGAGCTTGTCATGGACAACGGTGCAGTCGTCGGGCAGACAGCCGGAACGGCGCTCGACATGTGGCAGAAGCTGGCTTTTACGCTGGTCTTGGTCGCTTCGTTCATCCTGCTTTACCAACGCAGGAAGTTCAGTGCCGCCGTTGCCGGCCTGCGCTTCTACGGCAGGATGAGCCTTACGAACTACCTCTCCCAATCCGTCATCGGGGCCTTCGTCTATTTCCCGTTCGGCCTCTACCTTGCCCCTCGGTGCGGATATACGGCCAGCCTGTTGGTCGGGATTCTGGTGTTCCTGCTGCAGGTGCGGTTCTGCAAATGGTGGCTGGGGAGGCACAAACAGGGGCCGCTGGAATATATCTGGCATAAATGGACTTGGATCGAAACCGATAAATAGCCTGCCGGTTTCCGCTTCCCGCTGCCGCTTCTCCTCCCGCTTCCCGCTGCCTGCTGCAAAGCAAAATCCCCGGAGGCGATAGCCTCCGGGGATTTTCAAAATGTCCCTGCGCGGGATTATTTCCAGTTCAGAATCTTGTGGAAATCGTATTCCTCGGGGTTTGAGACATACTGCTTCGCAGCCTCGTAGTCCGCAGGCGTGATGGCATTGATGATGTTGTCCACCACCGACGAGAACTTGTCCGACTTGATGTCCACCAGACGGGGCGGTATTTTGCCCGTCGTCGGATCCTGCAGGTCTTTCAGGTAGAGCGGGTTGACATTGCCTTCCGAATCCACGTAGACCATGCATCCGGTCTTGCCCTCGGCAAAGAGCTTGTGTACGCCGATACCCAGTTCCGAGCAGTACGTCAGGTCGTATGCGATCGGGGTCTGGCAGCGGATCTCGTAACCCAGCTCCACGGGGCGGCTCTTGACTTTGAGGCCGATCTCCTTGAGCTTTTTCTCAATCATCTCGTTGAAGATGTGCGCCTTCGACACCTTGCCCAGCTCGGGGTGCCCGTGCTCGTCATAGGTGAAATGGATGCCGCTTTTGCGGATCTCCTCGTCGCTCAGCGCGTGGAATACGCCTTCCGAGATGACGGCGGCGCCGTAGTCCATGCCCATGATCTTACGCTTGATGATCGACGAGATGACGAGGTTCACGATCTTTTCGACCGTGATTTCCGTCTTGTCGAACATCTCGGGGATGACGATCATCGGGTAGTGGCAGGCCTCGCCGATGCCGAATGCCAGGTGGCCGGCGCTGCGGCCCATGGCAGCCAGCCAGTACGAACCAGTTGCCGCTCGTGCGGGCGTCCACGTAGACGGCGCGTGCGATGACGGCACCCTTGTCCTTGGCCGACTCGTAACCGAACGTCGGCGTGCCTTTGGGCAGCGGCAGGTCGTTGTCGATGGTCTTGGGCACGTGGATGTTTGCGATGGGGTATTTCTTGGCCTCCAGGAACTTGGCGATGCGGTTCGCGGTCGATGCCGTGTCGTCGCCGCCGACCGTCACGAGCAGCTTGACGTTGTTGTCGGTGAAGAACTTGAGGTTGAAGTTGTTTTCGAAATCCGAATCCTTGGGTTTGAAACGGCTCATCTGCAGGAACGAACCTCCCTGGTTGAAGATGCCGTCGGCCATGGGGTAGTCGATGTCCACCATGCGGGGCGACGGGTTGAAGAGCCCCGTGTAGCCCTCGTGCAGGCCGATTACGCGGTAACCTTTGCGGAGGAAAGTCTTTGCGACGCTGCCTACTACGGTGTTCATACCGGGTGCGGGGCCGCCGCCAGTCAGAATTGCGATTGCTTCTTTCATGATTGTGATTGGGTTTTTATGTTTGAACCTGAATTAACCTAAATTGCCGCCCAAAATTACGATTTATTTTTCAAACGGGCAAAAAAATGCCCGCCCTCTTGCAGGATGCAATTTTATTTATTATATTGTGAATAAAATAAAGCGCGGGCTTTATAATAAACATGTCTTGCTAAAAAATGTTGCCATGAAAAAGTTCCTGTTTTGAAATCTTAATTCCAACAGAAATCCCCTGGCGACTGTCCTTTTCCCGAAATACCACAATGTAAACACCGTGATTGTATAGCCATGAGAACCTTATCGAAATTTTCGTATTCCGCCACCCTGGTGCTGGCGCTGGTGTTGGCCGGCTGTGCGGCAACCAAATCGGCCTCTGCCCCCGAACCCCGATCCGTTGACGGGGACGCCGCCTCGGCCGCCCTGCACGAGCAGGCGCTCCGGGCGCTCGATGCCCGCATGTTCGTGATCAAAGGGGATGAATTTTACCTGCCGGGCGATAAAATCCCGGTGAAACAATCTCCGGACAGTTACATTTCCATGCAGGGGACGCATGCCGTCATCCGGCTGTCGCCCAACCTCTTTCCCCGCAGTACGTGGCGCACCCTGAACATCGAGGACGATGCAGCCGAAATGACGTTGCTCAAACGCAAGCGCAGCGGAGACCTGCAGTACCGGCTTTTGATCGTCGGCCCCCAAAACGCGCAGGACCGGGAGGTGATCGTGACGCTGTATAAGGGTTCGAACAAGTGCTTTGTCCGGATCAATAAAGACCTCAACAGGCGCAGCCATTACCTCAATTTCACCGGGCATATCCTTCCGGCAGGGGAGTAATGGGCCTGCGGCCGCCCGTCGCACAGGCTGCGCCCCGCAAAGAAAAACGGTGTCCGGAATTCCGGACACCGTAAATTACATAAAATTCAGTGCTTGGATATATTGAGTAAATACAGCTCTTATTCCCTGAATTTGGAGGACGCCGGGTTATTCAACCACGGTTACGTTCACAGCCTGCTCGCCTTTGGCACCGCTGCCGACTTCGAATTCGACTGCCTGCCCTTCGTTGAGCGACTTGAAACCGTCCGTCACGATACCCGAGAAATGAACGAAGATTTCCTTGCCGTTCTCTCCCGTAATGAATCCGTAGCCTTTTTTGCTATCGAACCATTTAACCTTGCCTGTCATAAAAATGTAAATTAAAAAGTTTGTACTTGGCAAAGTAAAATAAAAAACATTGGCTTTCAAAACTTTTTGGCATGTTTTTTCATCTTTGGCAGAAAATTTTTATCTTTGTCCTGAAGATTGTTTTTAACGTCGACGCAATATGAACAAAAAACTGAAACTCGCACTTGCGACCCTGCTGGGATTCTCGGCAGCCTGTTCCACGGTCAAGAATGCGCCCGCCAAGGGCGAGGGCGAACAGCAACAGGAAGCCGGTGCGCCCGAAGTCAGGGATTCGGTTGCACCCCCGCGCGTGATGGTGATGTACGGGGTTCGCCCTCCCGGACAGAAAACGATCGGCGTGCCTCTCAAGGAGTCGGCGGTCGGCCCTGCCGAAGACGAGCAGCTCGACCCCGTAGCCGAGAGACCCGCCGACGACACGCCCTATATGGACACGAAGGGCAAGAAGGCTCCCGAAGGGGGGAAGTAACCCATGTCCTGTCGCCGCCTGGGGCTGCGCAAGCGTCTGGCCCTCAATATTTTTTCCGACCTTTACTCCTCGACCGTCGCCGAGCACAGGCTTGATACGCTCTTCTGGGAATGTACGTTGCGCTGCAACCTCTCGTGCCGCCACTGCGGCAGCGATTGCCGCGTGGATCCCGGTGTCGCGGACATGCCGCTCGAAGATTTCCTGAAGGTGCTCGACGAGGAGGTTACGCCCCATGTCGACCCTGCGCAGGTGCTCATCATCTTTTCGGGCGGCGAGGTGCTGGTACGCCCCGACCTCGAACGCGCCGGGGCGGAGGTCACCCGCCGCGGCTATGCGTGGGGCATGGTGACCAACGGGCTGGGGCTGACCGAATCCCGTTTCCGCAGCCTGCTCGATGCGGGGCTGCGTACGGTCTCGGTGAGCCTCGACGGCTTCGAACGCGAGCACAACTATATCCGTTGCAACCCCCTCAGTTACGAACGGGCGCTCGGCGCCCTGCGCATGATCGTCCGCGAGCCGTCGCTCGCCTGCGACGTGGTGACCTGCGTCACGGGGGCGATGGTGCCCAGGCTCGGCGATTTTTGCGGGATGCTCGTCGCCGAGGGCCTGAAACACTGGCGGCTCTTCTCGATCTTCCCCATGGGCCGTGCCAAGGACGACCCGTCGCTGCGCATGACCGACGAACAGTTCCGTGCGATGCTGGAGTTTATCCGGCAGACCCGCCGTGAGGGGCGCATCGACGTCAGCTATGCTTGCGAAGGCTTCCTCGGCGGGTATGAAACCGAGGTGCGCGACCATTTCTACCAGTGCGCCGCGGGCGTTTCCGTCGCCTCGATCCGCGTCGACGGCGCCATTTCGGGCTGCACGTCGATCCGTGCCAATTTCAACCAGGGCAATATCTACCGCGATCGGTTCTGGGATGTGTGGCAAAACCGCTTCGAACCCTTCCGCAACCGCGAGTGGGCGCGGCGCGGCGAATGCGCCTCCTGCAAGATGTTCCGCTATTGCCTCGGCGGCGGTATGCACCTGCACGGCGACGACGGCGGGTTGCTCTATTGCCACTATCACCGGCTTTGACGCATATCCCTTCCTGAAAAAGGGGCCGCCGTCCGTCGGCGGCTGTTTTTTTCTCGGTTGTCCCTTTCCTTGTCGGCTCTTACCTCGGCGGTTCCGATCTCAGTTGTTCCGATCTCGGCTGCTCTTCCTCGGATGCCCTTCCCTTGTCGGCTCTTCCCCGGGGCTCGGCAGTTCTTTCCTTGTCGGCTCCGATCTTAGCTATTCCGATTTCGACGGCTCATCCTCGGATGTTCTTTCCTCGGCGGCTTTTACCCGCGGCATTGCCGGGGCACCTGTGCCCGTGTCCGTTTATTCGGGCAGAAGCCCGTCCAATGCGAGCCCCTCGTCAAACAGCCTCGTCTTGTAATCGACCCCCAGCTTGTCGAGCAGCCGGACGATATTGAACCCTGTGGCATACATATACTGGGATATGTCCGTCCGGTAGAGCCAGTCGTTCGCGTCAAGGTCGTAGCCGCCCGGACAGGCATGGAACTCGATGTAACGCGCCGTGCCCTCCATCGTTTCGTAAACCCGTTCCGCTCCGACTGCTTCCGGGGCCAGTTCGCGCCGCATTCTTGCATGGCGCTCCGCGCGCAGTTTCCTAAACCCGTCGATGTCCCTGCGGATAATCTCTGCATCGGTTTGCCTGAGTGCATCCAGCAGGAATGCGTTTTCCCGGTCTACGGATTCTTTGTACCAGCCGTATCTTTGATAGTGTCCTACCAGCTCCGACGAAGGGATGAGACTCGCTCCCGAAGCTTCGAATTGCGCGAGATACGCCGGATGCCGGAATTGGAACCCGTGGAAATATTCATGCAGCACCATCGTTCGCCATATGGCTACCTCTTCCGTGCCGGGTATGCAGCGGGCCGTAATCTCGGGCGAACTGCACAGCAGGTATGCCGAACGGTAGTCGTATGCCGAACCGGCATCGGCCGGGTCTAAGGAAATCGTTCCCTGCATGTGGAATTCGAGCGAGTCGATCGTGGGCGTCGTATAGATTTTCAACTCACCGTCCCTGTAACGCAGCGTTGCCGGATATTGCGCCAGAAACCGCGCTTCGGGATTTACGGCATAGCAAAGCGAGTCGGTGAAGTAGACCAGCGGCACTTCGAATTGCGGATCGTCGAATCCCGGCCAGACGGCTGCGGCAACCTGGGCTTTCAGCTCCAGCACCTCGCAAATTCGTGTCACGGCGATCCGGTCTTGGGCGGTCATCGGTATTTCACAACCGGATAGCGCGGTGCCGATCAGCACGCAAAAACAGATGTGGAGTAGTTTCATCGTGGGATAGGTTAGGGTCAATACGAAAAAAGAGGATATCGAATATCCTCTTTTTTCTTGTCGGGGAGACTGGATTCGAACCAGCGACCTCCAACTCCCGAAGCTGGCGCGCTAACCGGACTGCGCTACACCCCGAACATTTGGGGCTCTTATCGTTTTAAGAGCGCACAAAGATAAGTCGAAAATCCGAAAAGTCAAAATAATTTCTGCAAAAAACGCCTTCCCGGTTATATTTCGGCTGCCGCCCCTTCCGTCGCCCCTTCCGTTACCCTTTCTGTTGTCCTTCCCGCCGTCCCTTTCATTGCCCTTTCCGTGGTTCTTTCCATTGCCTTTCCCCGTTATCCCTTCCGTTGCCCCTTCCGTCGTTCTTTCTATTGCCCTTTCCCGTCGTCCCTTCCGCCGCCGGCAAGCCCCGACCTTTCGAATTGCTGCGGACGGTGGGGTATAGGGGTGCAGGGTAAGTGTTCGGTAAAGTGCGTGTTGCTAATGGTTTTGGCTTAGCTTTGCATTTCGAGATGGTTGTACTCGGCTGTTTTGGCCGCTATCAGCCGTTCCGATTTGCTCCTTGTCCGGGTAGTTGCGTTTGGGCTTGCCTTTCTCGAAATCCCAAAACTTTTCGTGCAGGGAAAGGCCGAGCGAAACGTATTTGCGTTTGCGGTCTTTCGTAACTCGGAGCATTAAAGGGAAATAGCCGTCTTTAAGAGGTTTGGATTTGCAGCAAATGGCTTCAACATTAGCTTTCATCGTGTAAATCTCGGTTTACACATTGGTTTACACAAACGGGCAAAAAACGTGTTAACCGAGCCAAAATCGGCAAAATCGGGCAGTCTGCGACAAAACGCAAAAAAAGCCTCCCAGATGATTCTGAAAGGCTTTTTTTACTTGTCGGGGTAGCGGGATTCGAACCCACGACCCCCTGCTCCCAAAGCAGGTGCGCTAACCGGACTGCGCTACACCCCGTCGTTCCCGACCTTGACCTCGTGATTGGCCTTGTGCAACCCCACAGGGTTGTCGTGTGTCAATCCCGGGCATTTCCGGCCGGGGGAACCTTCCGGATTCCGGGTTGCAAAGATAACCGCTTTTTTTTGTTCCGGCAAACTTTTTCCCCGAAATCCACTGTGCCCGGCGGTGCGCCGGATTCCGGTTGCGTGAGTTGCCGGTTTGCTTGCCGGACGTTTTTCGCCGCTCTGGTTTCGGGTTTCGGGGCAGCCTTTTGCCGATGCCCTGACGTTTTTCTGTCTCTGTCTCTGTCTCTGTCTCTGTCTCTGTTCCAGTCCCTGTTTCGGATACCTGTTTTCTATTCCTCTGTTGCCTGTTCCGGGTTCCCTGTTCTGTTGCCTCCCCGGATATATAGCGCCTCGATCCGTATGCGTTACCTTCCGGAGGACTGGCAATCCCGTTGCGTCCCGTTGCGTCCCAGCGGCAGGGGATCCCCTCACTTCCCGGGACGTTTTTTGCTGTTTTTACGGCCTCCCCGTCCGGATCGCCCACTCCGCTATGTACTCTTCCGCCAAACCGGGGATCTATCGCCGAACTTTCGTCGCAGCCGTGCCCGCTGTGCCGCTTGCCGGGGATGCCGCCTCGCCGCTCCCGGCTGTCTCTGCTGCTGTCGCACCACCTGCCGCGGTCGTTATCCCTGCCGTTTCGCTTGCATCTCCCGTCGAGGTTGCTGCATCTATTGCCGTTCCGGTCGTGGCGGCCGCACCCATATCCGCTGTTCCTGTGCCATCCCCGGCGACGGGCGCCTCGTCCTCCATTGCCACCTCCACGGTTTCGCCGTCCACTTCTATCGCTATGGTGTAGCGGTCACGCCCTGCGTAGGTTAGCATCGCCGCCGAATCCATCGCCTGTACGAGGAAAGCCGGGGCTGCCGCGCCGTGCGTCGACTGCATGTAGTCGCTCAGCGCCTTGTTGCGGGCGGCCGTCATGCGTACCAGTTGTCCGGCCGCCTGTTCGCGGAAGAGCGCCATCGCCTTGTCCTCGGCCGAAAGCCCCTGCGGGGAGACACCCTGCGCCGCCAGCAGCGAATCGGCAAAGGCCATGATCGCCGGGGTGCGGATGTCGGTCTGCTGGATCTTTTCGTATTCGAGCATCGAAAGTTGCCGCCTTTGCGTCGAATCCGCCGCCCTCATGTGTGCGGCATATGCCATCCGCAGTGCGTTAGCCGCCTGCCGTGGCAGGGCGCGCCGCATGTTGATGCGCTGCGTCAGGGCGATATGCATTTCGGGCTTGTCCCGCAACGCCTGCGCGATCTTGTCCAGCGAGGCGTATTGTTCCGAGGTGAAGGCATATTGCTGCGGGTCGATGTTGATGTATTCCAGGTTGTCCCTGTTGCCCGAAAGGAACGAGAACGGTGCCGTCACCACCTTCAGCAGTACGTTGCCGATCGCCTTGAGCACGATCTTGCGGTAGGAGAATTCCGGTGAGTCGAGGCTGCCCCTGACCGGCAAGTCCATCTTCACATGCCCTTTCTTGTCCTTGAGCACATAGAGCCCCAGCTTCAGCGGGATGTTCATTTCCGCCTTGATGTCCTTGCGTTTCCTGTCGACCTTCGGTTCGAACATGTCGAGGTGGTTGGTGCCGTCGAGGTAACGGTCGCGGATAACGTTCTGGCTGCGGAACGTGAGGTTGCCCTTCGTCAGCGGATAGGCCGTGAAATGCTCGCAGTAAGGGCCGAAGTCGCGCAGGTCGAGGTTCGACAGCCAGAGCGTGATGTTCTGGTTGTCGATGTTGTCCAACGCCCCTTCCCAGCGCAGTTTCGCCGAGCCCGTTTTCTGCATGCGGGCATCCACCGTGAGCTTGTTGTGCTTCGACGGGTCGAAATCGCGGCTGTGCATGCCGATCTGCGAGACGGTGTATTCGAACGGGCGGTGCAGCGTCAGGTCGCGCACCGTCACGCTGCCCCGGGCTATCTCCAGGTCGGCGATCCTGAGCGTCGGTGTGACGTCCCCGGGGGCGTCCGGAGCCGTTGTCCGATCCTGTGCCGCGTCGTCCGTTGCACCGCTTTCGGATATTCTCCCGGCTGCCTGAGTTCCTGCCGTGCTGCCCGTGGGTTTCATCAGCGTCGAGAAATTGTCGCCTTCGGGCGTCATTTCGAACAGCGCCGAGACCCCGGCGGCATAGATTCGGTCGAAACGAAAACGCATCGACCCCATGTCACCCTCGGCGAGCTTCATGCCCAGCGTATCTACGCCCACCACGGGCCGCTGCTGGCGGTCGCGCAGGGCGAAACCCGCCAGCGAGGCCGTACCTTCGGTGCGCAGCGACAGCAGGTGCTCGGTATTGCCCCGCAGCCGTATGTCGGCCGAAAGCCGTCCGTCCACCGCCGCGACGTCGAGCGCCTGCCGGAAGTAGGGCAGCGTCCCGGCCAGTGCGAAGTCCTGCAGGCGGATGCCGATGTCGAATTCCGACGTCGCGATGTTGTACCCCACGTCGGTCGAGAGCGAACCTCCCTCTGCGAAGTTCAGGACGGCGCCCACGTCGGTCTTCTCGCCCGAGAAATAGACGCCCGGGATGTGCAGGTTGATGTCCTTCATGCCCCACGTGGCATCGAGCAGCAGGTCTTTGTAAAACACCTGCCCGTTGCGGATCGAGATGTCGTAGATGCCTATTTCCCACGGCTTCGACGGCTTTTCGGGCGTTGCGGTCGCCGGGATTGTGTCGCCCGCGAAATGTGCCAGGATGTCGTCGAAACTGAACGAGTTGCCCCGCTGGTAGACCTTTATGCCGGGCGCCGCGAACGAGAGCTTCTTGACGACCACGCGGTTGGACAGCAGGGGCCACAGCCGCATGCGCATCTCGAAACTGTCGAGCCGGAAGAAGGTCGTCGAGTCGTCCGCCCCGCCGATGCGCAGGTCGCCGATGCGCAGGCGCCCCGTGAATATGTTGAACTTCAGCCGTTCCATGCGGATCGAGCGGCCTAAAAGTTCGCGGTCGTGTTTCTCGATGTAATTTTTAGCCAACGGCGCTATGGATACCGCCACGGCAAGCACAATCACGGCGATCACGGCCGTGACGATCGATGTGATTTTAATCCACTTTTTCATGAGGCGTTTATTTATGCCGGGTCGCAGCCCTGCCGCCGGGCATTCCGTGCGGCGTTGCTATTTCGTTGCGGTTATCTCTTCGAACAGGTGTCCGAAATCCTCTCCCGGCGCGGGCATGTATACTGCGAATCCCAGTGCCTGCGCCGCTTCGACGTTCTTCTGCCCGTCGTCGATGAAGAGCGTTTGTGCGGGGATGATGCCGCTGTCGGCGATCACCTTGCGGAAGATCGCCTCCGAGGGTTTCAGCTCGCGCAGTTCGTAGGAGAGGTATACCTTGTCGAAATAGTCGTCCATCGTGTGCCCGTCGGCCGTGAATTCGCCGCGGATGACCTCCATCGACGCCGGGTTGTTGTTCGACAACACGTAGGTGCGGATCCCTGCCCCGCGCAGCCGTTCCACCTGGCGCAGTTTCCAGACCGGAACCCCCGCCAGGAACGCGCCGTATGCCCCTGCGATCTGGGCGTCGGTGACGTCGTACCGCCCGTCGAGCTTCCGCATCGCGTCGCATGCTTCGTGGAACGACAGGTCGCCCCGTTCCAGCCGTCCGATCATCTCGGCGGGATAGCAGGGGTTTATCAGGTCGGCGACCCGGTTCATGCCGAGCTGCCTGAATGCCGCTGTGCAGCGGTCTATGTCGAGGTCTACGAGGACGCCCCCGAGGTCGAAAATTACATTTTTAATATTTTTCATAGTCATCTAATGTCTTGTCCGTGCGCCGCGTCCCCGGAGTGTGGCTCCGCCGTACTGCTTCCTGCCTCTCCCCGGCGGCACAGCCCGGCACCGTGCGTGTTTTACCCGGCAGGACAGGATCCGTCCTGCGGTGGCCGGCTGCGCCGTCCCGCCTTATTTCTGGAACTTCATCGTGAAACACCGTACCGGACGCAGCACCCACATCGGCAATACCTTGCAAAAGGGGATCCAGGCGCGGTTCCACCAGTCGGGTACGATGCACCGCCTGCCCCTCCACAACGCCTTCAGCCCCCTGCGCGCACAACTGTCGGGGGTGATGAGCACGCCCAGTTTGCAGCCGATGCGCTGCCAGTAGGGTGTCAGCCCGTAGAGGTCTGTCGCCACGCCTGCCGGGCATACCGCCGTGACGCGGATGCCCCGTTCTCGCACCTCTTTGGCGAATGCCACAGAAAACGAACGCATGTAGGCTTTCGAGGCGCTGTATAGCGCCAGCCCCGGAAACGGCATCCATAGCGAGTAGGACGACATGTTGAGGATGTGCCCCCGTACGCCGCGGCGTACCATGTCCGCGGCGAAGAGGCGGCATAGCTGCGTGACGGTCAGGTCGTGCAGCAGGATGATGCGCTCGATGCGCTCCGCCGGCGTGGCGAGGATGTCGCAGAACGAGAATATCCCGGCGTTGTTGATCACCACGTCGACCCCGATCCCCTCGGCTGCCATGCGGTCGTACAGCTCCTGTGCCGCCCCGACCCGCGCCAGATCTATCGCAATCACCCGCACGTCGGGCGTCACGGCCTGCGTTGCCCTGCTGCCGCGTCCCTCTGCGCTGTCGAGTTCCTTTCCGCTGCCGACGCTTTGTTCCGTACTGCCGGCTGCGCACGCCCCGTTCCCGTCCGTCCCGGCCCCGGGTTCCCCC
>OGPO01001977.1_pt1 | contig 11670 bp, 1 predicted proteins | sample 1553041 | NCBI WGS metagenome assembly OGPO01 (sample SAMEA2580281, study PRJEB22360) | human gut metagenome | biome: human gut; feature: human-associated habitat; material: faeces | place: Denmark | collected 2008/2010 | reverse complement strand
ATACGCATTAAAGAGTAGTAAGCAAATTCTTCCTCACCCTGCCTATAACACATTTCTGTAGTGCTGCAATTGCTTTGCTCACGTGTTCTTGCTAATCATAATCCTAACCTAAAGCCTTAAGCATTTTCCAAATGCTGGTAGTTTGCACGGGTCAAAAGTAGTGGTCTAAGGCCAAAGGCAGAGCAGGCCCAAAGGCAGGCCTTTTGCTTGGGCTTGAGCCATTAGCTCTTATCCTACGTTGAGAATTGATTGTAAAGATAGCGGCTCAATCCACTGGGATTGCCCAGTGGATTAAGCCTTAAATCTTGCTACTGAGGTTGCTGTTGCATTTGCTGTGGCGGCATTTGCTGCTGCTGTAGCTGTTGGGGTAGAGGGGGATCTGGTTGGCCGTAGCCTGCTATCAAGATAACGTAGATATAGCCTTGGTCAATAGCAACTTGAGCCCAATTTTTTGCATATTCACGTTTCTTACCAGGGTGTTCACTGTTATATTTTTCATCAGACTTACAGGTGTCTTGATAAGTCCAAGCTACTATATCACTAACAAAAAATCCTGTAAGCCGAGTTACCTTTTGTTCCTGCATGTTTTTAGCAATTGGATTTTCCTTGGCAAGACATCCAATTGTACGATTATTGGCAGCATGGGTAATTAGGTATCTGTTACCCCTTGAATCGTATTGAATATTGGCAGCATCATTAATTGCAACATAATTTGCAATATATTGGTTAATACTAAAGTTGCTGCCTACAGCAGTATAACCAATATTGTAGTGATCAAGTTTTGGCTCATTATCAACAAAACGTTGAGACAGGTTATTAGGTGCTGGGTAGCAGCTATTGTTTATTAAAGCTTCTTCACGAGGGCCTTTATAAGCAAGCAAGTATTTTTTAGCACGGGTGTAGGCAACATAATATAATCTTTTCTCCTCTTGCAAATCAGCCATGTTGTTAGCCTGATCTATCTCTTGATAGCCTGTATTATGATTACGTGTAGGCAAAGAGATATTTGATGGCATGACAACAACCATGTCAAACTCCAAGCCTTTAACTTTATGCATGGTGCTTAAAATTAACGTAAAATGCTTAGCTGGAGTAAGGTGTTTATCCTTATGGATATCATAGATCTTCATTAACTGCGTAACATCGTCAGACTGTAATATTTCGTTGTAATATTCTTTGAGCTCATTAATATCAACAGAAGCTGAGTTTGATTGATGTCTACGCTCATCAATAAAGTTTAAGACCAAGCAATAGCCTATATCCAACAACTGTCTATCCCAATTGGTAAACCGATCCATCTGGGCAAGACAGAATTGCTTTACCTTATTGCCAAAATAATCCTTTTTTTGAGGATCAATGGAAATACGTTGAGGCTGACTTTCAATAAATTGCTGAAGGGCAAATAACTCACGTTTACGGAAAGACTCGCATGAGCTACTACCTTGAATGTAAATATCAAAATCTTTAAGTAAATTTCGGTTTAAAGCAGAAAAGCCTTTATAGACATCATTATTGGTTCGATATAAGAAGGCAATGGTGTTAACTTCATTACGCAATACCTTCTCATCTTGTGTTTCAGGATTGGAAGTCTTTTCATGATTTGCCGCAGCAAAAGACTCACGTGCCTTCTTAAAGAAACGATGCATATGATCATATAAATTTTTTGCTTGTAACTCCCAAGCACATGGAGCTACAGCATATTGTTGCAAAGCGGCATTGCTAACAGGCAATAGCTGAGTATTGTCAATAAACTTTGCAGACTTGTCCAAAATTCCCTGATAGGAACGATAGTTTTGACGCAAGTGCATTGTTTTAGGCTGTAATAGCTTATTTAGATATTCATAATAAGGCTCAGGATTTAACAGCTGGGCATAATAACGATCTTCTGGCTTTACATAATAGCGTCCAGATGTATTATTGCTCTCCTCTGCCAATTGTTTAGCAAAAGCAATAAAATCCTGATCAACTTCATTGCTAACACGGCTAAAACCATAAATACTTTGATTCATGTCGCCAATGGTAAAGAAATGAACTTTAGGATTTAATTGATGTAAGAGCAATAAGAAATTAAGACGAGTAAAGGTAATATCTTGGAACTCATCAATTAAGATATATTCAAGGTTTCTAAAGTTTTTAAAATACTCTAGATGGTTAGTCTTGAGACTTTCTAACAGCTTATATTCCCATTGATTAGTACTAATGTCATTTAAGGCATTTTTTAGGCAATACTTAGCTAAACCATGAAAAGTAAAAATATTAAGTCTATGAGCCAAACCACCTAAGCCTAAGCCGGTAAAGAGAGTGTTTAATCGTGATTTAAGCTCAGTAACAACAGCTCGATTATAGGCCAATACCAAGATATTTCTTGGAGATACGTGCTCACGGATCACTAAGCGGGCTACCTTCATGGTAAGAATAAAGGTTTTACCAGAACCAGGGCCTGCAATAACATTAATATGGTGCTCGCTCAGAGGCTCTTCATAAATAGCTCTCTGCTCAGCATTATCTTTAAACTTATCCTCTAGCTTGGTAAGCGCCTCAGAGGTAAGTTCAGAGAGAATAGAGTCATCTTTGCCTTGGCTATATAAGGTTAATAAGTCGACATAGCCACGATAATCCTCAATTTTAAAGAATCTTTCAATAAACTCAGCTCTTTGACTATCCTCTAGACAGGAAATAAATACTTTCATGATTAAAGCACGAGCATGGCTGGTTTTATCTACCATCTCAAGCTCTTTGCGTAAAGGATAGAAAGGTGAACCCTCTTGAATAGCCGCATCTAAAGGCTCACTAGCATCCTTATGAATAGTAACCTCATAGCCATAGTTAATAATATTACTGTTATAGGTAAGCTTGAGATTGGAAAGAACATCTAATAAGAAACTAAAGTAGCCATAGCCATCAAAGCTACTCTGACATAAAGGATAGAGTTGGTCAAAATCACTACGGCTACAAGATAAGTCGTATTTACCCAACAGCGTCTTGGGATCGTCATGCACCAAGCCAAAATTATTAATTAAGTCCATCCAATCATAGGAATGAATGTTACTTGAAGTGACAACTTTGTCTGGGCCTGAATATAATTGATTAAGAGCTTTATTGGGGGTCTCAGAAAGCATAGTTAAAAGCTTAACCACATCTTGAGCAAGCACATCGAGTAAAAGATGATATGACTGATCTGGCGCAAATAGTATAAAGCTTGAGCCAGACTCAATATTTACACTATTATCGCTACCAGATCGTAGTTCAAACTTAGGCAAGTAGGAGCAAATTACCAAGAACGTTCTTATACAATTATTTTGCAGTCGACGCAAATAGTATGAGGCCTTATTTTGCCAAGAAGGATTGTCCTTAGAGTCTTCCCAAGGCATATATAAGACTGTTTTACCATTATTGGTAAGCACAGGGCACAAGTGTCTAATGCTGCCTAGATTATTTTTTATTAAAGATAGCAAATGAGCCTTGGTAAAGTAATACTCACCTGTATTGCTTAAATTACTCTTATTCTTTTTAAAGGAACCATGCGCTTTTCCTAATTGCTTTTTAAGTTTATTGCGTTGTTGGGCTTTATTGCGCTCTTTTTCCAAATATGCCTGATCCACAGCCAAATCATCTGATTTGACTTCTGTAGCTGCATCCTCTGAGCCTTCTTGTGTTGTATGAACATAGTGCTGATAGGCCTCATCAAGCAGCTCTCTTACAACAGCCAAAGTAGTTCCTAAGGTAGGAAGCATTAAATTGATTTGATGATCGGTAAGGTATACGCTCTTGTTCTTTTCTAAATATTTAGAGTAAAACCACTTAGCCTCATTAGAAGTGCTGTCGTGCAAGCTGATTAACAAAGGTGATTTTAAGCTTAAAGCTTTATGGCTATTGAGCTCAATAAGACTATTGTAAACAGTCTTGTAATTAAGCTTTTTAAAGGAGCAATAAGCTTTAATAGAAAAACTAAAATAGTTTTTCTCAAGCTCATGGTCATGTTTAACCTTAGATAAGAAAGGAACTTTTTGCTCTTGAGAGTATTTGTCTTCTGGGGCCTTGTTAGGAGACGAAAATACCTGATCAATGCTAATTTCTGTATTTTGAGTAGCATCAGATGCAGAGCTTGTATCAGGGAAGAACTCAGCTAGAGAGTCTTCAACTGCTGGTAAGATGGTATCAGGTTTTTGTGGGATATTATCTTTAGAGCCATTTTCTTGATGCTCATAAAAGTTTAAACCATTAATAAACAACTGAGCTAAATCAACGCTAACTTGGGCACAATCAGCATTACCCTTTTCATTAGGGTGCTTAAGTACAATACGACTAGCAGTGCTCTCACCTTTATTAGGTGCAAATGCCTCAGAGTTTGTAGTGCCAAGAGCATTTGCCACATATTGCTCTAATTTTTCTTTGTTAATGGATAGCAATAGCGGAGGTTGATTTCTAAAGCGCATGTTTATGCGCTTAAAATGCTCTAAGTAGTAAAATTTAAGGCGGCTTTGAGTGTTAGCTTTTGTACTTTGGATAATAGGGGTATGAATATCATAAGTAAAACGATCCACTACATCAACAGGTACAATACAAGGTGCTTGTGTAGCATCAGTAAAAGATTCAAACTCAGCAATATAGGCACGGATCGACTTCTCAGCTGAAACTAAAGCGCTCCAACTGATCATATTGCTATTCATTTTTGCTAAATGCTCTTCAAGATCTGGCTTTTCATACAAGCACAGAGCAGGTAGCTTTCTATTATTGGTGAAAGTATCTTGATAGCTTTGATAAGAGCGTCCTGCACGACCCACCTCTTGCAAGTAGTCCTCAAAGAGATTTGACGGAGTATGGTGCAACACATAGTGAATATTAGGAATATCCATACCCATACCAAAGGCATTGGTGGAGCAGAGAATAAATATTTCTCTTTTATTGCTTGACTCTTCTTCGATACTGAAAATATCGCCATCATCCTCCTCTTCATCTTCCTCTTCTAAGGATAATTCAGCAGTATCTTTTAGTGCTTTAAGGTCTCGGTTCAACTCATAATGTTCAAAATCACAAATAGTTTGTTCTGCGTCTACAGCAACTGTTTGATCTTGGTCATTTGGTAAATTAGAACAGCTCTTAAAGCGTTCAAAACGATATTTTCTTTGTTCTGCGCTAAGACCAGCATGGAAATAAGAAACATGATCAGCAATAGCCGCTATTGGACTTTGAGGGTTAGATAGTTTAAGGCTATTTGCCATTTCATTTAAATCGTTGCTAAGTTTCTCACAGAGCTTTCTTGTTGGGCAAAAAATGATCATGCGACTTTTGTTAAAGTCAATTTCGTTGCTGACAATAAAAGAACTAATAGCGTCTATTTTATTGTCTTGCTCAAGACATCGAACTGACATAACAATGTGTTCTGGAATTGGATTGTATTTATTAGCATTATTGTCTAAAAATACAGGGTTATCCAGATATTGCTCAATATCCTTGATGACTTGTTTAGTCATAGTGGCAGAGCACATGATAAAACTGCCGCCATATTGTTCTTTGAGCGAAGAACAACATTCTGCTGCAAAGATATAGTCAGGGCGGAAAGTCTTACCCCATTGAGAAATACAATGTGCCTCATCGAAAATAAAGTACTCAGCACCATGATCTCTCTTAAGTCTCTCATTTAATAAAAGATAGAAAGAGCGTGTTCTAAAGCGTTCTGGGGTGACATACAAAAGATTGATTTGGCCAGATTTAATCTTTTCAATACAGGCATTGTTTTCTTGGAACAAGCGATCAGATGATAAATAATCGACATTTCCAAATCCCTTATCCTTGATTGTCATTACCTGATCGATAATCAGTGCCTTAAGAGGTGAAATGACAATACTGAGCTTTTTAGAGTAAATGGCTCTAAACAAAGCAGGGCCTTGGAATAGTACAGACTTACCACCACCAGTAGGAATAGAAATAATGCAATCTTTATCGTGGGATAAGATATAAGGTAAGGCTTCTTTTTGATAATCTCGCCACTCATTACCGCCAATCAATTTCTTAGACATTTCACCAAGCGCAAAGTTAAGCGCCTGCTGATATTCAGGGCTGTCTTTATCAAAAGCTAAGTACTTAAGCACTAACTCAGGTGAATTAACAAAGATATTGCTGTCAGAATCTGGCTTTGGCACAGGCACAGGCACTGGCTTTGGCACTGGCACTGAGCTTGGCTCTGCCTCTGCCTCTACCTCTACCTCTTCCTCTGGCTCTTGGGTTGGAGTCTCTTCATCCTTTGTAAATAGTTTGTCTTCAAGTTCTTTAATGATTAGCTTGTTAATGTAGCGATTGTATTCGTCTTTGTTAAAGAACTTGCCTACCAAGCTTCTATAGCTATTTAGTTCATCATCACTCTTAAATAGAGGTAAATCAATATATTTAAAGTGGCTGACCAGTCCTAAATCTTTAAAGATAATCTTGCTATAGTCAATTGAAGAAATATCGTCTGTGTTTTCTAGATCAAAGGTAAATTTAGGATCCAGGTAATATAGAGCCACAATGGAGGATGGCCTAATATTATTAAGGTGCTTTTGGAGTAGGCACATTAAACCTGTAATCATACAGTTTAAGATGGCTGATGGATCACGATAAAACTCCATGGCATCAAAACCTACATATGTGCCCTTATCTTGTAGGTACTCTAAAGATAGGTAGTTGTGTCCCATCTGATAGAGGCTAAGCAGCCAAATACTGTCAGAGCTGGCAGATGTAGAGGTGTTTGTAGTAACAGTTAAAGGTAAACAAGAAAGATTTAATATTTTGCTTAGCTCTGAAACTGCTAAAAACTGATTCTCTTGAGCAACTTGAGACTCTAAGTGGCTCTTTAATGCTACCAGTTGGTCTTTAAAGATACGGAGTAACTCAGTGGCGTAATTAGATAATAAGTTGTCCACAACAATAAGGTTGTGGGTATTAAACCAAAGGGAGGCGTAATTCTTATTAGTTACTAAAGCCCGTAAAGACAGAACACTAATAGCTATCTTATTATCATTAAAATCCTTAAGCTCTTTAATAATGGCACTAACTTTAGCAACATCCTGTTCCAAAGGAACGATGTAAAGTATCTGGGTATATGCTTGAGCAACGAAATTTTGTGCCAAAAGCTCCTTTAAGAGCCTTAATTGACTTGCGTAGTAGTAAGCAAGATTGTCATAGCCATATAAGTAGCGTTCATTGACATCTTCTTTAATAAAAGAGCTAAGCTCCCAATTGCCATAATATCCAGATGTAGAACGCACAAAATTGAGGCTAAAGTTAAGTGGAGAGACAAACTCAGGTGCCTCAGTAATATACTCATAACCTTGCACAATCTTTTGAAGGTTGTCATTAGGCTTGATATAGCTAAAGTCAAAGCTCTCTAAACCATGGCGGTGGTAGATTAGTTTAGTATTATTGTTTGCAGGATAGTTAAGCTGTAAATTTTGAGAATTACAATACTCTAAAAACTCCTTACTTTGCTTAATACTAAAGCAAAACTGGTATTGAGAGAGGTGTGCTAACTCAGAATAATCCTTTCTAAAGTGTTTAAGAATATTAATAAACTTTAGGGCATTTCCTAAGCTTTTTAATTGGTAGCAATACTTGAGCATAGAGGCACTATAGCCTACTAAAATTAGCTCATCAGTTAGTGCAAAGAGCGGGTTGTTAGGTAAGTTCAATAATATTTGAGCACAACGGTCAATACTATTAAGTGAACCTACAATGATGCTATTTGGGGCGCTAGCACTTACAACATCCCCTGTATCATCACTGACACCTGTTTCTTTGGTTTCTAAGGCTTCTTCTGCGTGTGCCTCAGCATTGGAGATAGCGTCGTATGGCAAGGAGTGCTCGTTGCTTGCGGTTCTAGTGGTGCTATCAAAGGCAATGAGTTTTTTGCTAGAAGCAAAAGACGCAAAATTTTTGAGTTTAGCCTCAGGAGCAAAGAATAAGGATTGGATGCAATAATTATGAAGAAGTGAGCCTAATTCACTATCAAATACCCATAGCAAGCTAGTTTTGTAAACAAAAGCATAAGATGCTAGTAAGTAATCGAGTAAATCATTGCCGCTAGTTTTTTGTACAATTTTCTTTACATCAATAGTAGGGGCAATAAAGGAACTCAGATCGTTAGATTGAGGGTATTGAATATGAGTAAGCTCAAAATAGCGGCACAAAGGAATGAGTAAGTCATCATCCATAATGATCAAAGAGCGCTCAATTCTTTTTTGCAATATCGCAAGTAACGTAGCCAATAAGTGTTCTAATATTGTGTAATTCTTATTGGTAAATCCCTTATTAGATGCCCATAACTTGTTGATGACACTGGCATTGACTGCTAGGCGTTTAGACAAAGAGCTGTAATCTTGTAGTATTGCTTTTAAAGCATCAGGCAGTTGAACCTTTATTGAGTTAAAGGCTAACTTATGAAGACTCTTAAGTTGCTCATCATCAATAGTAGGGCTATAAGCCTCATCATTAACTACACAGATATACAAAAGAGCTACGGCCAAGCGTATAGGCAAACTATCAGTATTTTGGGCCAAAGAGTTCTCATAGGATGAACCTATAAGGCAGGTAGCAACTTGGCTCCATTCTTTTGGCACATAAGTACTAATCTTGTTAGCTAAAGATTGTAAAGACGCAGCAAAAGGTCCGTAAAAACGATTATCTGCTAAGAATTTTGGCTCTAATATCAGCTCTAATTGCGATAAATCTAAGATCTGGTGATGCTTAAACAAAGCTCCATGGGATACTAAATTATCACCCACCAATAAATAAGAGCTATTTAAAGTAGTTAGATCCTCAGAGCAAAAGTTCTCAAAATAATAAAGCTCCCAATACTCATTAGCAAATTCTTTACACTGATTACCATCAGCTCTCTGCTCTATGAGCAAAGCCTTAGGCCTTGATAGGTCTTGGTTTTCTAACGCTTGGTTAGTAGTTGCAATCTGGCGTGGGATAGCAATTAAGGCTTGAGTGTGCTCTTTGCCGCCATTAATAGTGATAAAGCAAAGCTTTTTTGCCAATAAATACTTAAGCAGACCATGTGAGAGCTGAAGGGATAACAGAAAATCATTATTGTAAGCTAAGGATAAGACTTGCTGTTGCTTACTTGGATTAAGCTTAGGATAAATCAGCTCTTGAATACTACTAGAAAGCTCTAAAAACTTGTCAGCAAAGTTACCCTGAGCCTTATTTAGAGTAGCCAATATGGTTGCAATACAGATTTCTTCTCTAGAGTCATTTATATCCAGGCCCTCAGATAAGGTATTTTTACTGTTATCCATGTTCTTAGCTTTGAGCAGGGATGTAAGTATCGGAAGGGCTATGGTAAAGGCATGGTTATCCTTATTGGCGCATAAGTGCTCAAGTTTAGCAGCATCAAAGATCTCGTCTTTAGAGAGCACACTAGAATCTCCCTCATAACCTACACCAAAGGTTTGAGCCGTAACATGTGCACTATCATCTCTGGCTTTTAGTAAAGCAGGGGAGTTAGTGTCTAAAGAATGAGAGGTAGTTGTTTGATCTAACGTCTGCATATGAAACCTTCTTATACGCCAGTATTAAATCAGGATATTAATTTTTAACTTTATGATAAAAGTCTAGATTACCTTATTTAGATTACTAAGCCAATAGCATCACCCTCAAAACCCAATCATCATCATCAAAATGAGGTTGCTTATAGCAAAGATGCGCCTTGCATCCTTACTACTGCCACCGCTAAGTATAGCTGAGAGTATAAGTTCAAACAGGTTGCCCAATTCTATCGTGCATCCATGTTAGTTCTTGAATGTAGGGGCACTCTTAGGGGCAAAGGTTTGCATCTGCTAAAAGCTGCAAAGCACGCTGATAAGTTGGACTGTTAGGGCTAAATGTGAGCAGTTAAGACTTGTTAGCAATTTGGGAATACAACCACTATGATTCTGCCCCATCTTAGTAGTGGTAGATTTCCGACATAGGGGATGCATTCAAAGATTTGCGTTAAAACAACAGTTTTCCTGTATGTTTAAGGACATTTTACGAGTTTATTTCAGCCCTAACGCAAAATCTAAGCAAATTTTGATAAAAAACAAATGTCCTCCTTATGTATGTGGTTCGAGCCTTTTGGGGCGGTGCTGTGTACTTTAGTGTATTGTACTCTAGGGTGCTGCGCTGCAGAGATGCTCACTGCATAGCAGCGCACTGTTGTGATGGCACAGTTGCGAAAGGCTGTTGGTAGTGCCATCAGTAATAACGGTTGACTGGTAAGAGCTATTAAACTCTAGAGTAATTAGCTTATGATGATCTAGACTTTGGGGGTAGATAGTGCTCAGATTGCAAGAAGCTTAGGTAACGAGGCAAATCATCCCTTAAGGCTAGTTGCTCAAAACATGATTGCTCAAACTTTGCTAGCACTTCAACACATGGTTGACCTAAATTCTGGCGATTAAGGCTTAGATTAATATGATGCAAAGCTAAGCACCAGGAAATTAGTCTTCCTGTAGTCATGATTAATGAAGTCTTATCAAGCTCTTGATCTACCCTCTTTGCAAGTAAGTCTTGGCTGCTGTGCATAATAGTTGGAGTCTTAAGTTCCTCTGGCCTATTCTGACCTTGTCGATCAAAAATGGAGGTTTTTGGCCTGCGCTGTAGGTTAAGTTCGCTTAATGACACTATGATTGAGTTTAATGTGGACAACAAGTTAACATCCTTATTCTTTAACAGCTCGCTTGCAAGTTGTGTAGCATTAAATTCAGGCAAGATTGCGATAGCAGCTAATGCAACTTGTTGCTGAGTAATATGGCAATCTTTAATTGTATTATCAGCAAACTTGTTTAAATCCTGAAAAATATTAAAGAAAGCATAGGCATCTAAACCATCAGTTAAATTGGTGTTATCCTGACGGTTTTTGTTGCGCACCTGGTATTGGTCAGATCCTACAGATAAAAGCTTGTAAAATAAGCTGTGGTGGCACAGATTGATATCAAATTTATAATAAAGTTTGAGTAAACAAGTGAGGCTTAAATCATCACTAAGCGATTTTACTAATTGTTTAAGCTCGCTATTAAGTCTTTTAGGAGGATATTTCTCCAACTTAGCAGCAAAACCAAAAGAACGATGCATGGTGTCATTATAGTGGTGTTCAATATTACGACAGCCTCTCTCTTCTTGGCTACATTTGTTTTGGAAGCAATCATCTTGGTATTCGCTAGTTGCTATAGCATCACACTTACAAAAGCTACTTAATAAGCGGCAACCCAAACTATGAATTTCTTCTGGAGTAAGATTTACACCTTGTGAGGAGATTTTATTATTCTCAAGCAACGCATTCATATCTTTGAGCAAGATTGAGAGCAAGTAAACTTTAATTTTGGTAGGACAATGTGATATTAAGGCAGTGATAAATTGCACCAAACTAGCTTCATCCAAACAATGGAGGACGCTTATTCTATTAAAGTTGCGATAAAGAATAGCTAAAACACCTATAGCTTGCGGCTCTTTGGCAAGATTAATGATAATAGATCGTCTAGTAGGAGCAGATAGATACTTAAATGATAGTATTAAGCTCGAGTATTGTGATGACAAAAATCTAAGCACCTCATAATAATCATGCTTAAATATAGGAAGTATTTTAGTAGGATTAGGATCATTGGCGTTTAGTTGCCTCCATAAAGAAGGTGGGTTGAGTATAAAATCAGC
>OGPO01001975.1_pt1 | contig 11675 bp, 9 predicted proteins | sample 1553041 | NCBI WGS metagenome assembly OGPO01 (sample SAMEA2580281, study PRJEB22360) | human gut metagenome | biome: human gut; feature: human-associated habitat; material: faeces | place: Denmark | collected 2008/2010 | reverse complement strand
CCCCTCCGTCCAGCCGATATATATCACGTTTTTGATTTATAGAAGTGCCCATAAAGCACTAATAGCATTAACGGCCTTATGCTTAGCCTTAGCCTCCAAGAACTTACCAACACTTACTAAAGTTAAAATAGTAGCTACAGATTCAAAATAAAGAGGGTACTCATGATGTAGATTAATCGATAGAGCGCTTTGCGGAATCAACATAAGACCAAAGAGGCTATAGAGCAAAGAAGCACTAGCACCTACTGCTACTAAAGAGTCCATATTAGGTGCTAAGCCCTTAAAGGCTTTAAAACCTGAGCTAAAGTAATGGAAATTAAGCGCAATAACCAATAAGCACAAACCCATTTGGGTATTAGCATTGGCCTCTGCTTTAGGCAATAAATCAATTCCCACCATAGGGCCCATAGAAACTATCATTAAGATAATAGTGAGCACTATTGAGGCGATGAGCTTTTTCTGAAAAGTAGCTACAGCACTAGGGTCTTCTTGCATGGCCTCAGCAATAGAGCCAATAGCATGAGCTTGATAACCTGCATTGGCTACTGCTTTACAAATATCATCAGCAGAACATACTTGATCATTAAATCTAACACCCATGGCATTTTGTAAGAGTTGTACATTAACGCCATCCACACCATCTAACTTGCTTACGGCCTTTTCAATTCGAGCCTTGCAGGCAGCGCAAGTCATACCTTTAATTGCAAAATTTTGTTTTTGCACGCTGCTCATGAATACTCCTAAAGTTGCTCTTAGAGCGTTTGCCTTATTATTACCCCTAAACTTTTTTCTTAACTTAACTTGAACCCAAGAGCCTTTTTTAGCTACGAATTAGCTCTGTTGGTTTAAGGGTCTAAATTATTCTAGGCTAATATTGTAGGTAAAAGCCTAATTAAGGGAATACATAAAAGTCTATTATTAAGGCTAGATCACATTGCTAAACTATAATATGTTCATTTTTCACAGCTACCAAAAGAAAAGCCAAGAGCTGAGACTCTTGGCTATGCACGTTAGGATCTGTCAAAAGCATTATAGCACTAAAGTTAGCTATGGCTAACTATTTTTTTAAAATATTAATTTCCAAAGCAATTTTAGCCTTGGAATCGGCCCTAGCCTTGGCTCTAACCTTGGCTTTAGCCCAAGGCCATTGGCCTGGGCCTTTGGGCCCTTGCCCAAGCCAGGACCAGGGCTTGGCCAGGGCTTGGGCCTGGGATTGCTATTATGATTTGCAGCTAAAACTCTAGCTTTAGCTAAGCTGCAATTTCTTTGACATGATATTCCTTGGTTTTGACCCAGTATAGAGGACGCATGGCATTGAGCACGGCAATAACACATAAGCCCACATCACCTAAAATTGCCAGCCAAATATTGGCATAACCAAAAGCACCTAATAATAGGATTAAGGCTTTAACACCAATAACTAAAACCATATTTTGCTTGGCTAATTCAAAAGTACGCTTGGCAAGTTTGATGGCTACTGGAATTTTTTGTAGGTCATCATTCATTACAACCACATCAGAAGCCTCTACGGCTGATGCTGAGCCAAATTGGCCCATAGCAATACCTACATCACTAGCAGCTAAAGTTGGAGCGTCATTAATGCCATCACCAACAAAGGCGACCACACCTTCTTTAGTTTTAATCTTATTAAAGGTCTGTAATTTATGCTCTGGCAATTGCTCAGCAAAATAAGAGTCAATATGACAAGTTGAGGCAATATTTTGAGCTACAGCTTTTTTATCGCCTGTAATCATATAAGAGCTAATGCCTAAAGATTTCAAGCTATCAAACATTGGCAAGGCGCTATCTTTGATTTTGTCAGCTAAAATTAAGCGGCCTAATAAAACTTGATCTTCAATGACATAAATTTCAGTACCAACTAAATCGCTATTAGCAACCTCATAGCCCAGTTGCTCTTTTACTAAGGCTTCTTTGCCCACTACAATGTTATGACCTGAAATTTTTCCACTAATACCAAAACCAGGTATTTCTTTAACTTGTTCTACTTCTTTAAGAGCAACATTATGCTCCTTACAGTAGTTAACAATAGCACTGCCAATAGGATGAGTGGTTTGTCCCTCTAAAGCATAAACACGCTCTAGTAAATAATTAGTACGGCTTTGTTGCTCCTCAGCATCAAGCTTAGCCACAGCCCCCTGCTCATCAAATAAATCTATTTGTAATACAGCAAACTTACCTTGAGTAATGGTTCCTGTTTTATCAAAGGCAATAGCTTTTAATTTGGCTAGAGATTCAATATGAATAGAGCCTTTAACCATAACACCTGTTTTAGAAATAGCACCTAAACCACCAAAGAAAGACAAAGGTACGGATAAAACTAAGGCACATGGACAAGAAATTACTAAGAATACCAAGGCTCTGGTAAACCAATTGCTAAAGTCTTCATTAGGAACTACTAAAGGAACTAAAGCCAAAAGCACAGCACAAGCTACTACTATAGGGGTGTAATAACCAGAGAATCTAGTAATTAATTCCTCAGGACGAGATTTATTAGCCGCAGCGTCTTCAATTAAATTAATTAAACGGGTAATGGAGCTGTTTTTACTATCACGAGTAACAATCAGTTCAATTACTGATCCCATATTAATAACACCAGATGGCACTTCCTGTCCTTTGGTAAATAAGGCTGGCTCACTCTCACCATTTAAAGTGCTCATATCAATAGAGGCGCTATCTTGAATCAAAGTACCATCTAAAGCTACTGATTCACCAGCTAAGACACGGATTTTCATGCCAATCTTAACTTGGCGTGGCTTTACAATACGCTCGCTACCATCCTCATCAATGACTCTAACCTTATTAGGCTTTAATTTTACTAAGGAGGCAATTTCATTATGAGAGCGCATCGCAGCATAGTCTTCAAAAGCTTTACCTACTAAGTAAAAGACCATTACGGCTAAAGCTTCGGCATAGTCTTGTAATCCCAAAGCGCCAAAGGTAGCAATAGTCATTAAAAACTGCTCTGACATGCGATGGCGAATCACTATGTCACGAAAAGCTGCCTTTAAAATAGGATAAGCAACAGCTAAGTAAACAGCATAAGAAAGCACAACAGTGAAAACTTGAGAGGTAATCACATCTGCTAACAGCAATATAATAGTGATTAAACCTGCAAGCAGCCTTAATTTTAATTGCCAAGACATGGTTTTAAGCATGGGTTACCTCCGCAATATCACTCAACTTACAAAGCAAACAAAAGATTAATAGCACTTAAACCACAACCAACTACTTAGTCACGTAAATCAATCTCGATGCCATCTTCAAAATCATTGGCAATTTTCTGAGCACGGGCTAAGATTTCTTCCTCATCAGCATCATCAGCTACTTCCATAACTAATGACTTCATAGGAAAGTTAATTTCAGCAGCACTAATAGCCTCATCTTTAGCTAACATTTGAGATAACTCTAAAGCGCAGTGTGGACAATCTAAACCTTCAATATCGCAACGTACTTTCATATTTCTTGACGCACCACCTCTGTAGTTATCAGGGGTTTTAGCGCCCTCCATGTTAAATTACTAAATATAAGCCCCATTGATAGGAATGGGCTCTTAACCAATTAAGAGCTATAAAAAGTTAGTTTCCCAACTTATTCCAATATTTGAACAATCATTCAAATATGAATACATTATACACAAATATTTGAATGGTTGTTCAAATATTTGTATCATTCCCCAAAAATTTTTATTTCTCTCCCCACGACCACCGCAAACTCCCCTTTAACCATCTTGCTTGCGCCTGTACCCATACCCATACTTGTAGCACCAGCCACTGCAAGCTCACCCTCAACCTAAGCAACAAAAGCAACAGCCCCTGCCCACTTACGCCGCAGCTACTAACTCTGCGGTCGCTGCCGCTGCTGCGCTTGCAGATGCGGCAACAGCGGCTGATAAGACTTTGGACAGTAGCCCTGATGTCACGCATACTGTCTATTATTTCTTATATTAAGCATCAAAAACTTGCTCTTACTCTCAAGCTTGCTTACATTATGATTTATAAATTTAACTACCGTGCATAGGGAGATGATTTATGGCCCTTACTATTTTAAAGGTTGGTCGCTTTGACATGTTGCCTTATTTAGAGCAAGAGCTCAAAGCACGTGGCGATTATTATGTAGACACTAAACTTACTGATACCCAAAGAGCACAAATTAGAGCTAAAACCGACATAGTAGTAGCCTCAGGCGGCTCTCAATTTCAAGCTGAGGACTTTGACAGTGCGCCAAATCTTAAGGCCATTGTTTGTTTTTCTGTAGGCTATGATGGCATTAATGTTCAAGAGGCTATTAAGCGCAATATCTTTGTCACCCATACTCCTGATGTACTTAATGATGATGTAGCCAATACAGCTCTAATGCTCATGCTTAACTGCACCCGTGAATTTAAGGCTAATCAAGACTATATTGAGCAGGGGAAATGGGGTAAGGCGGCACCATATCCACTTACCACCTCAATTGGTCATAAGAAATTAGGTATAGCTGGCTTTGGTCGTATTGGTAAGGAAATTGCCGCTCGTGCTGCTGCCTTTAAGATGGAAATTGGCTATTTTGGCCGTCATCAGCAAGAAGGTGTGGCTTACCCTTACTTTAGCTCCTTAAAAGATTTAGCAACTTGGGCTGATGTTTTGATGCTAGCAATGCCTGCTAGTAGTGAAAATAAGCACTGTGTTAATAAGGAAATTTTAACTGCTCTTGGTTCTGAGGGCTATCTAGTTAATATTGCCCGTGGTTCTATTGTTAACACCGAAGATCTTATCTACTGTCTGCAAAACAAAATTATTGCAGGTGCTGCCTTAGATGTTTATGAAAATGAGCCTGATGTACCAAGCGAACTTATGGGCCTCCCTAATGTAGCGCTCCAACCACATATTGGTAGTGCCACTAATGAAACTCGCACTGCTATGGCCCAGTTAGTAATTGATAATTTAGATGCTATCTTGCAAGGCCGACAGGTAATTACCCCAGTGCCAGGCACCAGAGCTAAGTAGCATTAATACTAACCACTTGAGATTACTCATTATTTAATAAGCCCCCTTAAGATAAGAGGGCTTTATTTTTTTAAACTCAAGATGGCAACAAGTGATAAGATCGCACTACTTTTCTTTGTCTAGCGCCATAGCTTTTTTATGTTTGACCAGGATAACTTGATGCTTAATCGTGCTGAATTTGCCCAGTTACAAAGTACCTTGCTCTCTCACATGGCACGTACTCTTTACATATTTTATATTCAGCCTATAGCTCGTAGTGGCCAGCTGATTGTTGATCCTATAGCCATGACTAAACAGCTCATTTCTATTAGCTCTTATGCCCCTTGTAATCCTAGCTTAAAGGATGTTGAGCAAGCTTTATTAGAGCTAGAGCAGATTAACCTAATTAAAAGAGCGCCTGGCACCATTTCTTGGCAAGGAGCGCATGTTATCTTGCCTTTATTTGTTATGGAGACAAACTTTGTTCCTAGTAGACCATTTCAAATGTTTCCTTCTTGGCAACCAAGTGCCAGCTACCCTACAGTAGCACTGCAAGCTGGTTTAATTGACTATCATTACCAAGACCATGAGCTACAAAGTTTTATTAGTTTTTGGATCACTCGAACTTTAAGTCGCAACCAACAGGCTTGGGAGCGCTCTTTTGTAATGCGCTTATTAAAAGTAAGATCCGCTCAAACTGTTAAGTCTTATGATCGTAAGAATAATGACAGTAGCTTTGCAGGTTATAGCTCCAGTACACAACCAAATGCTTATGTACCAAACCCTTTAGCCTATAATCAAAGCACTCCTTCCTATACTGAGACTGAAACTGAGACTTATGATGAGAGCTATGGTTCTTACGATATACCAAGCTCCATCTTTAACTCTGACTACGAGCAAACTCCACCTATTTTTCCTAATCCATTTAATGATGGCCCGCTATCTGGTAATGCATCATCAGGCAATGTCCCTTATCAGTCAGCTAAGGCTCAAGGTGGCTTTAATAATTTTTCCAAGTCACAGCAAAATATTCCAGAGCGCAACAGTGCTATTGCCAAATATGCTTATAAAATGAGCGAGGCAAAACTTAGAGACTTGGAACGTCGTGAAAGAGAATATAACGAAAAGCGCAATCAAATTGATTACAGCGCCCGCTCCGAGGACACCAAACGCCAAGTAGCTCAAATGCTGTCTCTAACCAACCACCATCAACAAAATTTAGACCCTACAACTAACCAAGCTCCTCAATCTAGCTCAGCGCAAGCTATGGCACAGGCACAGGCCAAAGGCCAGGCCCCTGCGCAGGGGCAGGCCAATGGCATGGCTCAAGCTCAAGCGCCAGCTCATGCTGCCACTAGTGCAGCTCCAACTGGTGCTAAAGCTGGTGCTACAGGTCAGGTGTTGCCTGCTAATAAGGCTAATAGTGACTATGGTGCTATGAAGGGTCAAGCTGGTGAACAAGCTTTGCAGATGCACTCAGAGCAAGGTTTACAGCAAAGCGGAGAGCAAAGTGGTGAGCCAAGCTGTGAGCACAAGATGGTAGCTAATGAGCCTGATTTTGGCCAGCAAGTTGTATCATCAGAGCAAGCTGTAGAACATGAACTGGATAACCCTGTATATCAAATCCGCTCTGAGAGTAGTTTTGATACTGGCGGTGGGGTTGATATGCAAGAGTTGTATGCTCGCTATGATAGTGTTTATACCAAGCATAACGATCCTAAGAGTAGAGTTAATAAACCTACTTTATTTGCATTGGCTACAGGTAAAGAAGACTTTGAATCTATAGCTCCAGGATATACAGATCCCGAACTACAAGAACAAAAGCGACAATTAGCTACAGGTCAAGAACAGGCCTTATACTCTGGCTATGAGCCTTTAACTGTTGCTAAGGACTATACTCCAAGTAAAGTTAACGATAATATTAGTAGCTCTTTGTTAAATGAAGATAGCAGCTGCACCGTAGCTGATGCTGGATTATTGACTACAGCTGAGGCTATGGAAAAAGCCTTTTTTGGCTCCAGTGCACGTACACTTAGCCCTAATGAGCAAGAGCAAGGCTTACAATCTTGCCATGAGGGCAAGCCACTATCTGAAAGTGCTGCTTACTGGTGTGCTGCTAAGGAAAACTTAGAGCCAATTAGCTCTGAGCAAGAACAATTTGGAAGAACTATAGAAGGTACTGTAGGTAATACTGCGCCTCAAGAAACTTTAGAAACTTTAGTGCAGCCATTTAATAATGCTACTGAGGCTAGTACTGAGCTTATGGCCCCTATGGACTTATCAGCCCCTATGGACTTAACAGGTAATATGGCAGAACTATCTAGCAATAGTGACCTTACAGGGGCAACATGGTCTAGAGACCATACAGAACCTACTAATCCTACTGAGTTTACAGAGTTTGATAAGACTGCTGGCGCTGCAGCTGGTGCAACAGCAGCTGCTGCGGCAGGATTTGCCAGTGCTGATGGAATTTCTGGGGCTTCTTGGGCTAATGGAAGTACGGCTGCTAATGTATATGGTTGGGCTAATGAAGCTATGGAAAGTTCAGGGGATGAGAGTTGGTATATTAGTGAGCCCTCTGTAGAGGAAAGAGCCACACAGGGTTTTGATAAATCTTTTTTAGCCGAGCTTTCATCAGAATTTAAGAAAAATTAAAATAAGACTGTGATTATTAATTTTTTTCGCTTTTGTTTTTTTGGGAGAATAGCTTGTGAGTGAGCTAATATTACATGCAAAAGGACGTTGTCTTGATCTTTCAACTCCTAAGATTATGGGTATTTTAAATGTTACCCCAGATTCTTTTTCTGATGGCGGCAAATTCTTAGGCTTTGATCAGGCGGTAGCTCAAGCTCGTCTCATGGTTGAAGCAGGCGCAGCTATTATTGATGTTGGTGGTGAGTCCACTAGACCTGGTGCCGATTTAGTTCCTGTTGAGGAGGAGCTAAGACGTGTTGTGCCTGTGGTAAAAGCTATTGCTCAAGAATTGGACGTTATGATTTCTGTAGATACCTCTACTCCAGAGGTTATGCAAGAATGCGTAGCTGCTGGTGCCCACTTATGGAATGATATTAGAGCGCTACAGCGTCCAGGTGCCGTAGAAATGGCAAGCAAGCTTGATGTAGCTGTATGCTTAATGCATATGCAAGGCGATCCTAAAACCATGCAGATCAAACCTACTTATACCAATGTAGTACAAGAGGTTACTGACTTTTTACATGAAAGAGCTCGTGTTTGTGAGCAAGCTGGTATTGCCAAAGATAAAATCATCTTAGATCCTGGCTTTGGTTTTGGAAAGAATGTAGATGAAAACTATCAGCTACTTAATAATTTAAGCAAGCTTACTCAAGGCACTGACTATTGGCTTTTATCTGCCCTATCTCGTAAGTCTATGATTGGCGCAGCTACAGGCCAGAGCATCGCTGCTGATCGTGTAGTAGGATCAGTATGTGCTGCTTTCTACTCCTTTATGCAGGGAGCTCATATTGTAAGAGTACATGATGTTCAGGAAACTTACGAAGCTTTACAAGTTTTCAACGCTATCGAAAAATATCGTTAATTTACTAAGTTTTTCTAAATAGAACATAAGGCACCAAGAAATAAGATTTTCTTGGTGCCTTTGTTTTAGCTCAGTGATGGGGCAAAGCAATTATTTTTTTACAAAGAACTGTAAAAAAGCTTATTTTTGCGGTATTCTTTGCGCTCACTTTGTAGTTAGCGATAGCTTACTACATTTTAGTCTAAAGTTTTTTAACTTAGAGGAGCTTTACTTATGTTAAGTACCATAATTATGGCTACCATAGTACCTGCACTATGCTCAGCCCTTGTAATTTTTATGATCCCTCACTCTATTTTAGGTCGTATGGGTAAAGCTTTAAGCTTAATTGCTACAGGTTTATTACTTACTTTAGCTTTAACTCATCTTTTGCCAGAGGCCATTGAAGAAGGTCACGATATCCATGATATTGGCCTTACCATTTGGCTTACTATTATGGCTCTCATTGCTATTGAGATGTTCTTTAATAGCAATCATAATGCCCCTACTTGCCCTGTTTGCACTAGCACTCACCACTCTTCTACCTGCCCTGTTTGCCAAGACGGCGCACCTCATGTTCATAGTGCTAATCAAGACCATACTAATTCAACTATTATCAATATCTCTCGCCCTATTAATTTAAGCCTTATGAGCGTCCACCCAGCGCCTACTCATGAGCATAGCCATGACCATAGCAGCTGCCAGGAGCTAGGGCACGATCATAGCAATTGCCATGATCATGAGCACGGCCATGAGCACCCAGATAATCGCTCAACCTTACACCATTTAGGCCATAGCCATTTATTTTCTTTAAAAGCTAGCGATATTGAGCAGGCTCATAAAAAAGCCAAGGAAAATGAATCTTTAGGTACAGGATCTATTAAGCGTGGTATTGCCAATGGTGGTGCCCCTATTTTAGCTGGCTCTATTTTCCACTCTTTATGTGATGGTATTGTGATCGCATCTTCTTTTATGGTGGACTTTCAAGTAGGCATAGCCATTACTGCCGCTATTATTGCCCATGAGATGCCTCAACAAATTAGTAATTACATCCTAATGCTTAACTTTGGCATGAGCCGTTTGCAAGGCTATATTGTTAACTTGGTAGCTTTACTAGGCTCGCTAATTGGCGGCATTTTGTTCTATAACATCTTAGATAAGGCCCACTCTATTCTACCTTTTGCCCTAGCAGTAGCTGGTGGTAGCTTTATTTATGTAGCACTATCAGATATCTTGCCTCGTATTAATAAGCCAGATAACAAGCGCCGTATGATTATTAGCTTTGGTTATTTGTTCTTAGGTGCCATCTTAGCCATGTTCCTAAGTCACCACCACTAAGAGCAAACTACCCCTAGAGCGCTAGGGGTTCCCTACAGTGCCAGGGTTTCCCTATGGCGCTTAAGAGCTAAAAAGCCAGGTCTAATTATAGGCCTGGCTTTTTTGCTATTTGAGCCCTATGCTCTTATGTTGCCACTGAAACGCTAAGCTGCGCTTGGGCACGGCTCAGCTAGCTAGCTAGCTGGTCAGCTGGCAAGCTGGCCGATGGCCAGCTAGGAGCGAGCGTGCGGGTTTTGTTTAAAGAGCTCGTTTACGAGTTTAACCGCCTGCTCGTAGCGCTCTTGGTAGCTACCGCTGATAGAGACAAAGTTCTTGTGATGAGAGGTGAAAAGATCTTTAATCTTTTGGGAGTACTTTTGTCTTTGGGCGGCAATTACTAAGCTGCGATCTCCATCTTGAACAAAGTCAACATCAGGCTCTAAAAATAAGATTAAATCAAAACGATTTAAGCCATCAATAGCGTCAGATAAGGCTTTATTAAGCTTGGCTTGCGGATCATCAAAAAAGTCGATGTAAAATTGGGTAATTAAGGTGTCAGTGTCCTCAAAAAGCACTTTTTTACCTAAGGTCAGAGCCTCAATTTCGTTCATTTTTTGTCTGAGCAAAATCTCAACAAAGTCCTCACTAATCATCTTTTCAGCAGTACCTGACTTAAAGGACAGTTCACGTCCTGCCTCATCAATATAAGCTGCATTAAAGCGATTCTTTAAATTAATGCTTAAGGTAGATTTACCTGTACTCTCACCACCAATAATTAATACTTTTTTGGTGTAATAAGGCTTAACCATATCTGGCAATTCATCCCAATGCTCGTAAGGATTTTCTCTAATTTTAGTTGAGCTAATACCATTACGCTTAAAGTAGTAGATTTGAGATTTAGAATAAGCTTTTGCCCAAAAGCTATCTTGATTGTAGTCATCGCCAACAAAGACTACGTCAATTGGTTTACCAATTTGCTCTTGGAGCTTGATAGCATCATTAATAGCAATATCGTCGCTATACTGAGCCTTACTTTCACAGGCATCATAAATGGTAAGAATAGAGACATTGCCAATATGCTTAGTTAACTGGTAGAGCCAGCGATAGCGTAAGAGTTCTGGGATCTCATCTCTTTTGGTACCCACACTAAGTACCAAATAGAGCTCTTTACACATGTTGGCAGCTTGGATAATGGCATCAACATGTCCCATATGTAGAGGGTTAAAAGAACCTCCATAAAGACCTACATTAAATCTCATTATTTTTAGCCTCTTTAGACCAGCGATAATACATGAAGACAGCATTAAGGAAGTACACCATCCACATCAGTAGTACAGCTATATTTTCATTGCCTTGAGCAAAATTAACGCCCCACATAAAGATGGTGGCTGCATTAACTACCATCCATAAGATCCACTGCTCAGCTACACGATATAAAGTCAAGATTTGAGCAGTAATAGACAAAATAGTAGTCAAAGAATCTATATAAGGAAGGTTGCCGCCCATATACTTTAAGATGACACCATAAATGCCAATAGCCACAATCGATCCCAAGGCTATAATTAGGCGCTTTTTATTATTCAGATGGCGCTTATCAACCTCACCTGTTTCCTTATTAGTATGCTTATTCCAAATATATAAGCCCACAAAATTCATAGGGAAGTAATACAAGGTATTAAGCATTACCTCACCATAGTACTTAGCACCATAAGAAATATAGGCATAGCACAGTACATTAACAATGCCAAAGACAAAGCACACGCTTTTTCCCATACCAGTCAGTACTACGCACCAAACGCCAGTTAGTGCAGCAATAATGCCCAGCAAGGAATCGCCCCAAT
>OGPO01001956.1_pt1 | contig 11735 bp, 19 predicted proteins | sample 1553041 | NCBI WGS metagenome assembly OGPO01 (sample SAMEA2580281, study PRJEB22360) | human gut metagenome | biome: human gut; feature: human-associated habitat; material: faeces | place: Denmark | collected 2008/2010 | reverse complement strand
GAACATAACACGCTACCCTGACACGAAACGGGAAGGTGAGCGGTGCATTAGCCCCGCCTCTCTTCCCGTGCGCCACAGGCGCACACGAGGTTTTTCGCGCGCTGACAGAGCAGCACACGACAAGAAGATATAGCCGCCCTATCCACTCGAGCGGCGATAATATTTACCCCATTGCCAACAAGGCGTTAAGCCGCTCAAGCCGCAGATAATCCCCGTCTAGCGGTACGCCATTGCCTTTTTGCGCCGCTTGGGCCATTCCCGCATCAATATAGGGTATTAACGCTGACAAAAGCTCATAGGGTACGGTGATGGCCTTTTGGTTTTGCTGTTCTTCACGGTACATCGCCAATGTTTCTCGCACAAAGGTCTCGCCAATCCCATAGCGCTGATGCGCGTCCTCGTCGGTTTCCCCGATTTCCTGCAAAATGTACAAAACTTCCTCTTTCGTCGGGTCTAAATCTTCACTGAATTCCTCTACCGCCAGTGGCGTCCAGATGAGTAACGCAATATTGTCCTGCGGCGAAAACTCACGCAGTAATTTGGCACAAACTTCATTCACCTTTCCGTACATCGTTCTATCCTCTCGTTAAATGTTGTTCCGATTCGATGAAGGAGGCGCGTTAACGCGCCCCACGGCGGTTAATCCAACGCCAGCCAAATCGCGTGGGATTCAGGATGGTCGTTAATGGCGCTGCGCAACTGCTCCGCCCGTAAAATGAAATGTTCAGCCAGTTCGTCGTCACCCTGCTCGTGATGCAACCAGCAACGATGGTTGAGTACCAACGCGGTCAGAATCATCCCTGCGGCATCGCCGCTGATTTCAGCCTCAAAGCCATTGAGAGATGAAAACACCACGCGCTCGGCGTTTGGTGCCATATAACCGCCGCCGTTGGCCAGCGTGTAGAACTGCCAGAAACCGCCGTCATAGTCACAACAAAAGCGCTGGGCGTAATTGAACACGTGCTGCTCTGCCAGCACAAAATCATCGCCAAACAACATGGGTAAAAAATCCAGTCGGGCGTGACGGGCTACACATTTTGCATTCGCTAACATTTTCATCGGCTTATCCTCCATCGTTCAGGGTTCATCGTTCCGGCTTACGCCGTGCCGATACGAAAGCCCTGCAACGAGTGGCGGATGCAAGGGCGCCGTCTTTCCACACATGGCCTCTGGACGGCGGGAGTTGAACGGTGAGAGCGCGAAACTTGAGCGCACGAACGACGGGAAAATCACGCAGGGAAGAGGCATAAATAGCGACGGCGGTTAATCTTCCCTTGCATCGGACACGTCAGGGCTAAAGTTGCGGCACGGCGTTAGCCGTCACAACACCGCAATAACAGAGAGCGGTTCATTGTCAGGCCAAGCCTGCGGGGATTGGCCGATAGATAGCCGAGCCTGCGACGTCCTTATTGCCTGTGTCAGACGAAAAAAAGAGGGGCAATGCCCCTCCTCCTTTATGATGCTCTCACCGCGGCCAGCGCATCGCGCAGGCTATTCATTTCACGCCGCCCCTCAATGATAATGTCGTGTAGCACCGTCCAATCCAACCATTGGCGAGGGGGGCATTCAGGCAAACGCAATACATCCTCTTGTAGACCGTGGGAAAGAATATGCTCAACTGATTCACACACCAGATACAGCTCAATAGCGCCAAACCGCGCGCCTTTATTAAGGATGGCGTCGAGCACTACGGGCAGCGTATCGTCGTTTTCATCCAACCAGCCCGGCTGGTCACTCTCTTTGGCGACAAGCCGAAAACGGCGGGTGCAGCGCTCAAACACCGTTTGTCCGGTTGACGTTAGCGCGGCCTGAATGCGACGCGAATCCGCCAAAACCTGCACACAGACCGCATTTATCGTTTCCCGTAAACAGGTTAGCACGCTAGATAGCTCTTCTTGGTTGAGCCATTCAGAGGCAAAGGGAATGGCTATCTGCATCATATCCCCCGGTTGCATCGGTTCTTGCGTGTATCGATTGCCGTAGAGCACTAACTCGGCTTTGCTGCCCGTTAGCTTGTCGATCGCATCTTCCAGCCGATAACGCATCGGGGCCAACGTCTGCCGGGTATATGGCTTCAAGACAGTCACCAGCTCGGCCGCGTTCAATCGCGCGTAAATGCTTATCCAACCTGGAAAGCGCCCCGGATAGCATTGGACGATATCGATATGGGCAGGCCAGCCCTGCGCTAACATCAGCGCCCTACCGTGGCAGCAAATCAGGGCGTTGAGTGCGGTATTTTCATTATTTTCGTGCATATGAAGCACCTCAATCAAAGGGGTATTCACGCCGCGCGCGGCGTGAATTACGACTTAATACTGCAACAATTTGCGTATCTGGATCAGGTCGTTAAGTTTGTGCTGCATCCCTTCGGGGATCTCGCGGTTCTCGTCTCGGGATTGCCACTCTTTCGGCCAGATGGCTTGCTCGGCTAACGTCACCACGCGGGTTAACAGGCTGGCCGGCAATGTGACTTGATGCAGTTCATCCTTCACCTCATTGAGCAAATTTCCCGCAAGTTCGGCCCCCACACCGTTTAAATGGTGATCGTCTATCGCACCAATTTTGGCTAACACCGCTTGTACTTCCTCGTCGTTGAGTGAGAGATCCCAACCTTCGGCAAACGCCGCCATGTCGTCGGTACTCCAAATCAGGAGTGCCAGCGGCGTATCGGCAGAAAAGCCTTCCTCCAGTTGCGCGCAGACGTGTTGTCGTGTTCCGTACATGCCTGTCTCCTAATCCTTAAAAGATTGATCGAGGGTTAACACTTCGCAATATGCTTTGAGATATAACTCATTGATACGGCGTAAGGTTTGCGATGCCAACAGTACCGGCAGCGATTCAGCTTGGTAGTTGTATTGCTGCTCAAGCCCGTTGAGCGTCTGGCGTAAATCGCACATTGCGTTGGCCAGTGCCGCCACGTCGGTACGTAGTCCTTCAGATCCGTCGTAGTTCATTACGCAGCCTCCGGTAGCCATTCATCATTTGCGGCGGGTTGTTGCATGGCACGCTGGACCGTCATAAGACGGGCGCGTCCTGCTTTGTGGTATTGCTCAAGGAGCTCGATGCCGATGTAACGACGTCCGGCTTGAAGGGCCGCGACGCAGGTCGAACCGCTGCCCGCAAAGGGGTCTAACACAATCGCGCCAGGGGCGGTAAAAGACTCGATAATCGGTTGTAAGCTCGTGACAGGCTTCTCGGTCGGATGATGCCGATTGCCGCTGTATTTCCAACCTTGCACATCAGGCAATGGGTGCCGTGGCAAGCGTGGGCGGCCTTTCGCAAGAATATAGGCACATTCATGTGTGTAGCCGACGTAGGCCGATTTTGACGTGTACGTTTTGGTGAAAACGAAATGCCCCACAATGCTAAACCCCGCCGCTTTCCATGCGGAAATAAAGCGATCGGCGCGGTTCCAACCATAAAAGCTGACCATCAGCGCATCTTTTTTCAGTACGCGGTACATCTCATGACAGGCTGGCTGTAACCATTCATCCGTCACGTCACCTGCGATTGTGCGCCCCTGACGGTCGCGAAAGCCGACAAGGTACGGCGGATCGGTGAGAATAAAATCGACGGCGTTGTCGGGAAAGCTCGCCATAATTTCGACGCAATTGCCCTGTACAAATCGTGACATAAGAAAGTCTCCTCGGATTAAGGTGCCCGCAAGAGGGAGCCGCCACGGCTCCCGTTCCCTACTGCACGGGGCCTGTAGGCCGTGACCGGTAACGGGTCAAGCTGACCGTGGAATACCGGAGTCGTCGGCTTTTTGACGGCGAGGATATGCCGCGAAAGCGGCTTGAAGGGCGATCCTTAAAGGGCGACTGGATGGCGTAAAATCACAACGACGCCGAACAGGCGCGGAGAAAACGCCCGCCCCGTGGCCACCGGTTGCGGCACACTGGCACCGTGCAGTGGAATCCCCCGCGCAGCGGCGTGGATGAGGAGCGCTGCGACATCCTTGTATACAGACGTCGAAGAACAGGGCAGTCCCTCTGCCCTGTCTGAATTAGCGGGTTATTTCCCGCCAGTCATTACCGTATTCGTCACAGATGACGGGGTCGTCCAGTGTTCCGGTCACAGGCCATGCATCAAGGAACTTCAGCCCACGCACAATACTGTTCTCAACATCGTCGAGCAAAATGATGCTGTTAAACCAAACACTCCCGCATGGCCAGCGCCAGCTGTACCCTTCGTGAACAGTTTTTCCGTCCTCCCACCAGGTGCGTCCCATCATCATTGCTCCCGCCTCGGCAAGCTCCGGGGTCTGCGCAGAAACCATATGGTAAACCATCATTTCCACGCCGCTGATTTCAACGGCGAATCCAACAAGCCACGTATTCATATGGATTTGACCTCATCAATCGCACACTGCAGAGCGTCCCAATTTAATCCGATATTGGCATCATGGCTGTCTTGCGCACGTTCCATAGCCGCTTCAATCGTGGCCTCCTCGAGTGTGTCGTCGAGGGATAAAAAGTCGTCGGCCCGCCAGAACGTCCCGCAACACAAGGCATCGTCGGGGTAGCGTGAAAGTCGGCTTTTAAAGGCAGCGATTGTCATTGACCGCGCGGTTACATCAGGTTTCAACATAGAAATATCCTCAGCATCCGGCACCCTTCTGTGCCGTGCCCCCACAACAGACGGGCTTTTGGCGAAGACGTCAGGGGCGGCGCGCAGGCCGCAGCGTGACGTTAACGGGCTGAATGCGCCGTTAACGGCAGGAACGGGCGAGCACCGGCGATAGCTACCCTTGACGACAAGCCGCACGGCTAAAGTGCGGGCACGGCACAGGACGGACTATCCACATAATGACCGCACAACATTGTGGATAACCTGCCCGTAACCGATCGAGAGAGGGATGTGACAAGAGAAACCCGCGACTGTTTATTTTTTGAGCTACCGGAAGATAAAATGGCGAATTCTTTTTCAGTTAAAACACGTCATTAGGAAAAAGGAATTTTCCTAACTTGCCATATAGGAACATTCCCGCTCATAATACTGGTAATCCATACAGTATTATGAGTTTTAACAATGAAAGCAGAAATCATCACGGCCATTACAACCTCACGCCTTCAACTGCCACTTTTTAGCGATACCTGCGCGGCCGGTTTTCCTTCTCCGGCTCAGGACTACATTGAAGCGCAGCTCGATTTAAATGATTTCTGTATCCGTCACCCTTCAGCGACATACTTCGTTCGTGCGCAAGGTGAATCAATGGTTGAAGCGGGCATTTTGTCAGGCGATTTATTGGTGGTAGACCGCGCCCTGACACCGTCTCACGGAGATACGGTCATCGCTGCAGTGGACGGAGAATTCACGGTTAAGCGGCTTTGCACACATCCGCAGCTCTGCTTGCAGCCGATGAACAGTGCTTACAGCCCAATATTTGTCGATCCTGACGAGTTGGATATCTTTGGGGTAGTTACGCACGCAATTCATACGTTGGACAAAGGTTAATATGTTCCTGCTCTGCGATGTAAATTCGATGTACGCCAGCTGCGAGCAGCTATTCCGGCCTGACTTGAAGGGAAAACCGGTTATCGTGCTTAGCAACAACGACGGGGCGATTGTCGCAGCGAACAGAGAGGCAAAGGCACTCGGCATCAAACGAGGCGCCCCATTCTTTCAAGCTAAGGCATTGATTCAGCAGCATCAGATAGCCTGTTTCAGTTCGAATTACGCGTTGTATGGCGACATCAGCCACAGGATAATGTCGATATTAGAGTCACTGGCACCGTCGCTGGAAATTTATAGCATCGATGAGGCATTTCTACAGATAGCCGGCATCGATGCCAGCGAGCCGTATCTTGATTATGGACGACGGGTTCGCGCGACCGTAGCACAACGAACGGGCCTAACCTGTGGCATTGGTATCGCACAAACGCGGACGTTGGCCAAGTTAGCCAACCACGCAGCAAAGACCTGGCCCGCCACGGGCGGCGTCGTCGATTTAAGCGACCGCATACGTCAGCGCAAACTGATGGCGCTGCTTCCGGTCGACGAGGTATGGGGAATTGGCCGCAAGCTGTCAGCCAAACTTCGCATGATGGGCATTGAAACGGTGCTGCAGCTGGCTGACGCTAATTTGCAGTTGATGAAAAGAACCTTTGGCGTCGTTGTTGAGAGAACCATCAGAGAATTAAACGGTATAGCATGCATATCCATTGAAGCGCTGCCGGCCAAACAGCAAATCATCTGCAGCCGCAGTTTTGGTGAGCGCATCACGCAGCTGCAGGACATGAAACAAGCGGTATGTCAGTACGCCGAGCGTGCTGCTGAGAAGCTGCGTGAGGAAAAGCAGTATTGCCGCCACGTTAGCGTGTTTCTGCGTACCAGCCCCTACGCCAACGAGCCACAGTACGGCAATAGTGCCAATCAGGTCATGATGCTGGCCACACAGGATACGCGCGATATTGTCGCCGCAGCGATGAAAGCACTGTCTCAAATCTGGCGCGATGGATATCGCTATCAAAAGGCGGGCATCATGCTCAATGATTTCTGCAGTCGTCCGGGCCAGATAGACATGTTTGATGAGACGCCGCCGCGCGCGAACAGTGAACAACTGATGAAAGTTGTCGATCGCATTAATAGCACCGGTGTCGGAAAAGTATGGTTTGGCGGACAGGGGATTGAGAAAGGCTGGAGGATGAAGCGGGAACTGCTTTCCCCTGCGTACACCACAAGATGGACTGATTTGCCAGTAGCCCAGTTTTGACTACTCCTCAGCCTGAAGGTGGGGTTTTGTTATCTTGTTATCTTGTTATCTTGTTATCTTGTTATCTTGTTATCTTGTTATCTTATCTTTTCATTTAGATAAAAATCAAATAGATAAAACTTATTAAGTTGTTATCTTAATAAAATAATTGCGTAATACGTGTTCAACTGGCAATATTAAGTTGTTATCTTAACAATTTAATATGAGGCTATAATGATTATTGTATTAGGTAGTCAAAAAGGTGGTGTTGGTAAAAGTACACTTGCGGTATCCATAGCCGCATATCTAATGTCATTAGGCAATCGAGTGATTATTGTCGACGCAGATGACCAGAAATCAGTATTAACCTGGTACAACAATCGCCCTGAAGATCTACCCCATATTCCGGTTACAGGCGCAACAGGTAACATCAAAGCAATGTTAAAGGAACACGAAAAATCCTATGATTTTGTCATTGCAGACTGTGCTGGCCGTGATAGTGCAGAAATGCGTAGTGGATTGATGGCCGCTGATGTATTCATTTCTCCTTTGCGTCCTTCTCAGATGGACCTGGATGTTGTACCTCATACATGCTCCGTTTTTACAGCAGCAAAAGACTTTAATGAGGATGTTCGGGGATATCTCGTTTTAAACATGACTCCCACAAACATGTTTGTTAATGAAGCCAATCAGGCGGCAGAAGTATTAAAAGATTATCCCGAAATGCATCTGGCGAACTCCCGAGTATGTGATCGTAAAGCGCATCGAGATGCCTGGGCCGAATCAATGACAATATTTGAAACTCAAAATGATAAAGCACAACAAGAAATCGAAGCATTAGTTAAAGAGGTTATTCTGTGAGAAATAGATCAAATATTCCACCTCGTGATGAGGCATCATTTATTAATGGTGGTACGGCTGGTATTGATAACACCAAAAGGTCACCAGATAAATCATCGGTTGTAAGCAAAGCCAAGCCAGTGAGTATTTCCTTTTTTGAAGAAAACCTAAAAGACATTGATGACCTTATAACAGCAGAGATGGTTTCAGGTAAAGGCAGAGTGAATCGTTCTGATGTAGTCAGGGCTGCGGTTGAAGCACTAAAAACACTATCAAAAACAGAGGCATCACGATTAATAGCAAAAGCAAAACAAAGATAACATCTTATTATCTTATTATCTTATTATCTTATTATCTTATTATCTTATTATCTTGTTGCGTTTGAGGCACGTATGCAAATGAATCAATAAGTCAGCATGCACAGCTTGTAGTTTGTCACCAAAAGAATGACCATCTCAGGACATGAAGTCGATCTGAATAGACTTATCGGGGGCTATAATGAAAAAAAAATCATTACAGAAAATTTCTAGAAAAGTAGACAGAGCTTTATCTCGTTTTTTCGACCCATTAGCTGAAAAAGTGGGAGGAGCCGTAAATTTAGTTTTAATAATAATGCTAATAATACTTTCTATGTTTACATTCATTACTATTTTTTTTGGCGATCATAATACTATATTTGGCAGTGTTACCATTTTGGTTATCATGGTGCTGGCATCAAAAATATTAACTCGCAATAAATTTAGAACTAGAAACCCGTGGTGGTATCGAGAAAAGTAATTAGCTCAGAGTGAAAAAATGCGATCCATCCATCTTATTTGCACATTTCGGTACTATCAGAAAAAGTGTCCAGAAAATCTTTCTGGTGATCATATTTATTTTTGTTGACCCACAGCACAAACCCCTCATCTGTTCAAAACTTGCTTTTGGACTGGTGAGGGGTTGGACAAGCCTGTAGGGCGCGTCAGCCAGTCACATTTAGGTATACTTCTGAGATACCGCCTTAAAACATTTCATTCCATATCAATGTGACCATATAAGTGATACCATCAATTAAATGACCACTTAAACGTTACCTTAAGGCTAAAAAATGCTCATTTTTGGTTATCTGCGAGCATCAACCTCTGAACAAGATGCCACTCGCGCAAAAAATGCACTGAAGAATTTTGCTCGCCAACATGGCCACCGAATTGCTGGCTGGTATGTCGACAATATCTCTGGTGCAACGATGACGCGCCCAAAACTGGTGCAACTGCTCGATGAGGCTGAGCCTGGGGATATTATTCTCATTGAGCAAGTGGATAGGCTTTCTCGATTGGACGACGTGGGATGGGAAGCGCTAAGAAAGCAGATAACGGATAAGCAGCTGTCTGTCGTGAGCCTTGATTTACCAACCAGTCATTTGGCACTCAATAACGCTGTTAGCGATGAATTCACTCGCAGCATGCTTAAAGCCGTTAATGGAATGATGCTGGATATGCTCGCAGCTATATCCAGAAAAGATTATGAGGATCGACGTCGTCGTCAGGCGGAAGGCATAACCAAAGCGAAAGCGGAAGGTAAGTATCGGGGCAGGGTGGCTGATGCACAAAAACATGAGCTCATACGTACACTCCGGCTCACTCATGGAAAGTCCCTGCGTGAAACAGCCCGCCTCGCGGGAGTATCAAAAATGACGGTGATCCGCGTCTGCCAACAAGCTGAGAAGTAAACTTAACATCTTGTATTGCTTTGATTGTGATAGCATTCACTCATCATTTTTCAGAGTCTGGACTAATGAAGAAGAAAAACAGTACCCCTACGCCGCATGATGCCACATTTAGGCAGTTTCTCACCCAGCCAGAGATTGCACGTGACTTTATGGAGTTGCATCTACCCGCTGAACTACGCGCTATCTGCGACCTCAGCACGTTAAAGCTGGAGTCAGGCTCCTTTGTTGAAGATGATTTACGTCAATACTTCAGCGATGTGCTTTACAGCCTGGATACAGTAGAGGGCGAGGGTTATGTCCATGTGTTGATCGAGCATCAAAGCTCACCCGATAAGCATATGGCTTTTCGCTTAATTCGTTATGCTGTCGCCGCTATGCAGCGCCACCTTGAAGCTGGTCATACTAAGTTGCCGCTCGTCATACCGGTGCTCTTTTACGTGGGTAAACGCAGCCCTTATCCGTACTCCACGCGGTGGTTAGATGAATTTGACGACCCTGAGTTGGCACATAAACTCTATAGCGGTGCATTTCCACTGGTTGATGTGACGGTTATTCCAGACGATGATATTATGGAGCACCGCAGCATGGCGGCACTGACGCTGCTGCAAAAGCACATTCATCAACGTGATATCGCCACCTTGACGGACAGACTGGCCACATTGCTGATGGCAGACTATCTCTCTTCACCGCAGGTGATGGCGCTGATACACTATTTATTACAGGCAGGCGAGTCTGCTGACTCGGAAGCCTTTGTTCGCGAACTGGCACAGCGTGTGCCGCAACACGGAGACGCACTCATGACCATCGCACAACAGCTCGAACAGAAAGGCATCGAGAAGGGCATCGAGAAGGGCATCGAAAAAGGTCGTATGGAAGGCCGTACGGAAGGAATTCAACTCGGTGAACAGAAAGGCAAACTCGAAGTGGCACGCAGTCTGTTAAAAATGGGCATGCCAATTGAGTCGGTTAAAGAAGCAACCGGTCTTTCCGAAGACGATTTGGCGCAAATCCGCCACTAAGTGTATCCCAACGACTAGCGCTCGCTAGTCGTTCTCTTTCTCCAGTGGTGGTACCACCACAAACGGCTGGCCTTTAGCTTGGCGTATCGCTTCTTTCATCACCCGCAGTAGCAGCGCATCATTCCAGTTTGTATCAATGTGGATAATCGGTTTTCCCACGGCAAAACGGGCAGCGATTAACTCACGCAGCGTATCTTCCGCCATCAGCTGCGCGGACGTTTTGGCCGGCTTTGGCTTTACCGAACATACCGGCGGCAGCTGCGATAAACGTAAACCACGACGCGACATTGATACGTCCTCCACGTTGATACCATTTCCTATGGGTGATAATGCTTACTTCACGCCATTATAGCCATCCATGTAGGCACCTGCGGCCTCCTGAGACATCAACATACGCCATTTCTGCGTTTGTAATTGACTATAAGATTTGCCGGCAAAGTCTTCCTTCCGTTGAATACCATCCAAAAACTCATTTCCATAGAAATACTCAGCCCGCTTCTTCGCTTGGTCGTGATTGATGCCCGCCGCGTTGTCTTTCTGGCCTAACTGGTAAATCTGGTCAAAGAAGGGAACAGACGTCCTGACACTCTCCTGCATCCGAGTACGAAAGTTAGGGTCAGAGTCACTATTTGACGCATAAACAAAATGTTTAGCATGTCGTTCCGGGCTCGAAAGCGTAGAGGTACAGCCACCAAGCACTAACATGAGAGTTAGGAAGCCACCTGCGAGAATAAAAAAGCTACGTTTCAAATTAACTCCTTGATATTAAATTATTTTATTACTCTTTTGCACTGTATATAAAATTACCACACAAATTGTATTGACGATACCACCTGCTTACAATATGCTCGATAACTGTATATATACCAATGTGTTTATATACAGTTATTTAATTAAATTCAATCAAAGAGGAAAAGACTATGAGCGGTGGAGACGGTAAAGATCACAACAGTGGGGCACATGATTCCGGCGGCAGCATTAATGGGGTCCGCTTGGAAAACGGAAATTATCCTACGCTAAGCCTGTTTTTTGTACATATTACTATTCACTGAGCGTAATGCGCGGTATTTACCCTGTCCCAGTTTGAGGTTCGTTCTCCAGACGTAATCCCCGCTCAGGTTGATATGTTCCCATCCCAGTGGTGACAGATGGGTAATCAGTTGCTCATTAATCGGGATCCCTTTTCGTCTCAAAGAATCTATCGCTCTTTCTATATATACCGTATTCCACAGTGAGATCGCCGCAGTCAGCAACGTCAGACCGCTGGCTCGATAGCTCTGATTCTCCAGCCCCCGATCTCTGATTTCACCCAGCCGATGCATAAAGACCGCTCGCGCAAGGGCATTGCGAGCCTCACCTTTATTCAGCCCCGACTGTATTTTAACGAGGAATATACATGCGACGTAATGCACAAAAATGGGTGATGCTGCCAACTTACTGATTTAGTGTATGATGGTGTTTTTGAGGTGCTCCA
>OGPO01001941.1_pt1 | contig 11766 bp, 9 predicted proteins | sample 1553041 | NCBI WGS metagenome assembly OGPO01 (sample SAMEA2580281, study PRJEB22360) | human gut metagenome | biome: human gut; feature: human-associated habitat; material: faeces | place: Denmark | collected 2008/2010 | reverse complement strand
TGATATGACTGTAACCACTGCGGTAACCTTTGCGACACTTGCGAGTCTTGCCACTGTCATCATCTGCTGCTCTTCCTTATGATCTTCGATTGCTTTTACTACATGAATGATGTTGATAAATAGCAGGATTGTCATAATGATTGGTAATAACTGTAATACTGATTTAAACCATACTATCGAAGATACATTTTGCAGTTTATTTTCGCTCTTATGAAGCAGTTCAAATGTCTTTGCATATGTGATCAAAAGCGTGTAATAACTGACTAGTGCAGCAATCAGTCCTTTCATCCCAAAATACAAGCGGCTTTTCCAATTCTTCTGGCTGTCATCTCCAAGAAAACGGATTGCTTTCATAATTAACCACATGATCAGGACGCTGTAAATGATGAATGCGTAAATAATTTTCATTACAATCAGACTATTCTGGTCCATTGAAAAAATGTCTGGCATTTTCTGATACATGAGTCCTGGATTGATGAACATATACATGGAATAAAATAATAGCCCTGTGAATGCAACAAGTAATATGTCTTCTTTGTGTGTTCTTCCTCTTTTTCTCTGATTGATGACATAGATTGCCGGTATCATTGAAATGGCTGCGTATATGATGATCGCGATGACATCTCCTATTGCTGAACTTAAGGATAAAAATCTTAGTCCTTTTCCTATGAGTTCAAATGGTAAGTACATGATCTGCAGTGCTTCTGTCATATGCAGGATTTTACTTGCTATGAATGCAAAAAGGATTCCTGCGATGACTTCGATCAGGATTAGTTTATTTATGTTTGATTTCATCCTATCTACCTCCAATTATTGTTTTCCGATAATTTCAAGATTATTGTAGCATAAAAATTATTGAAAAACAATAATTTTTTCAACACCTTTACATATTGCTTCTTTCTGATAAACAAAAATCCCCTGACACTATTATCTGCCAGAGGATTTTAATTCTCACTTTATTTTATTTTCAATCACAATTAAGCACGTAATTCAACGCCTAATTTCTTCAATTCATCAAGAATCTTCTCAACGATCTTAGATACTTCTGCGTCTTCTAATGTACGGTCTTTTGCTCTGAATGTTAAGGAGTATGCTACGGATTTATATCCTTTTTCGATCTGGTCTCCTTCGTAGACATCGAATAATTCGTAGGATTCGAGAAGTTTTCCACCTTTATCTTTGAAGATCTTCTCAAGCTGTCCAACGAAGATGTCTTTCTTCATAACCATACTTAAGTCACGTTTCATTGCTGGGAATTTGGCTACTCCTTCGTATTTGCGGTCGAAGGTTGCTTTTGGTACTAATGTTGGCATGTCGATGACTGCTACATAGACCTCACCTTTCATGTTATAGTTATCCATAACTTCTGGATGGATCTGTCCGATATAGGCGATCTTTTCTCCATCGATCGTCACATCTGCAGCTCTTCCTGGGTGTAAGAATGGATGTTCACCTGTTGGTGCATATTCAGATCTTCCACCTAATCCTAAGGAATCAAGCATATCTTCTACAACACCCTTTAATGTGAAGAAATCGCATTCTCCGTACATTCCAAGTGTCATCTGCATTCTTTCATCTGGTAATTCTGTTAATGGTAATGATTTTGGAATGTAGATATTTCCAAATTCATATAATCTTACATTTTTATTTCTGTGTGCTAAGTTTGTAGACAGCGATGTTAACATTCCGTTTAAGGAAACTGTTCTCATGATACTGAAGTCTTCTCCTAATGGGTTTGAAATCTCGATTGCCTGACGTTCTTTTGCATCTTCAGCTAATAATAATTTATCGAATACTTTTGGACTTTCGAAGGAATATGTCATTCCACCACAGAATCCGTTCTGTTCTGCTACATTTCTGCAGACATCTTCAACACGGATCTTGAATGGTTTCTTACCGGCTGTGGATTCTCCGTTTGGTAATGTAACTGGGATGTTATCATATCCGTAAAATCTTGCAACTTCTTCTGCAAGGTCTGCCATACGGTGAAGATCCTGACGGAAGGATGGTACGATGACTTCATTTGTTGCTTCATCATATCCAAGGTCGATTCTTCCGAAATATTCTAAGACTTCTTCTTTGGATACATTTGTTCCAAGAAGGGCATTCATCTTGTCTACTTCTAATGGAAGGCGGATCTGTTTGACTGGATTTGGATAAACATCAACGGCTCCTCCAACAACTTCTCCTGCTCCTAATTCTTCGATCAGCTGGCATGCACGATCCATCGCTGCCATTGCATTTTCTGGGTCTAATCCTTTTTCGAATTTACCAGATGCATCGGTTCTTAAACCGATTCTCTTAGAAGAAAGTCGGATATTTGTTCCATCAAAGCATGCTGCTTCAAATAATAATGTCTTGATATCATCTGTTACCATGGAGTTTTCTCCACCCATGATACCAGCGATACCAACAGGACCTTCCGCATCGTTGATCATTAATACATCTTTATCAAGCTTTCTTTCCTGTCCGTCAAGTGTTGTGTATACATCACCGTCATTCGCACGTTTTACAACGATTTTATGACCTCTGATCTTATTTAAGTCATAAGCATGCATTGGCTGTCCGTACTCCTCCATAACGTAGTTTGTAATATCTACGATATTGTTGATTGGACGGATACCCATAGCTGCAAGTCTTCTCTGCATCCATTCTGGCGATGGAGCTAACTTGATATTCTTTACGATTCTTGCTGTGTATCTTGGACATAAATCAGTAGCTTCTACTTCTACAGAGATATAGTCTTCTGCTTTTTCGTTATTTCCAACTTCTTTTACTTCTGGCGCATAGAATGGCTTTTCAAATGTAGCTGCTGCTTCTCTTGCCATACCAATCATGCTGAAACAGTCTACACGATTAGAAGTAATTTCAAATTCTACGACTGCATCACGAAGTCCTAATGCTGCTACTGCATCGTCACCTGGTTTTACATCTTTGCTCTCATCAAAAATGTAAATACCGTCTTCTGGTGCTTCTGGATACATATCGCGAGTGCTTCCTAATTCTTCAATAGAACACATCATACCATAAGAAGGAACTCCACGAAGTTTACCTTTTTTAATCTTAATTCCATTTTCAGGATTTGGGCTTCCGTCATGTCCGCCCGCAACACGTCCGCCATCTAAAACAACAGGAACCATAGCTCCCTTAAATACGTTAGATGCGCCTGTTACAATCTGTACTTCCTCGTCACCTACATTTACCTGACAGATAACTAATTTATCTGCATCTGGATGTTTCTCGATTTTTTCAATTCGTCCAACAACGATTTTCTCCAGATTCTTATCAAGGTATACTGCATTCTCTACGTGGGAACCAGACAGAGTCATCTTGTCTACATATTCCTGTACAGTACAATCCAAATCTGGAACATATGCTTTAATCCATGAAATTGGTGTATTCATTTTTGTCTCCTTTTATATCTATAAACTTGAATATATTTTGAATTTATCTTACCGAGATAATTCTAGTTTCTCATCATGCTAACCTTTTTACATTTCATCGAATTAGGTTTCTCGGTCTTACTAAAAAATATTTGAATAATTCTTTCTGCTGATTGATGAAATAACTTTTCAACACGCTCTAGAACTGCTTAAGGAATCTGGCATCGTTCTCATATAACAGACGCATATCATCAATCTCATATTTTAAGAGTGTAACTCTCTCAAGACCGATTCCGAATGCAAATCCTGAATATACTTCTGGGTCGATTCCGCAATCGCTTAATACCTTAGGGTGTACCATTCCACATCCAAGAATCTCGATCCATCCGCTTCCCTTACACATACGGCATCCTTTTCCACCACATTTGAAGCAGGATACGTCTACCTCTGCACTTGGCTCTGTGAATGGGAAATGATGTGGACGGAACTTAACCTTTGTATCTGGTCCAAAGAATTCCTCTGCCCACTGCTGTAATGTTCCCTTTAAGTCAGCAAATGTGATTCCTTTATCTACTACAAGTCCCTCTACCTGATGGAAAGATGGGGAATGTGTTGCATCTACTTCGTCAGAACGGAATACACGTCCTGGTGCGATAACACGGATTGGCATACGGCCTGTTTCCATGATACGCGCCTGCACTGGGGAAGTCTGTGTACGAAGAAGGATGTCCTTTGTAATGTAGAATGTATCCTGTTCGTCCTTTGCAGGATGGTTTGCAGGGATATTTAACAATTCGAAATTGTAGTGGTCATACTCTACTTCAGGGCCTTCTACTACTTCATAACCCATACCGATAAATACTCTTTCAAGGTCATCTAATGCAATCTGATTTGGATGACGATGCCCTACTGCGACCTTTTTACCTGGTAAAGTTACGTCGATAACTTCCTTTTTCATTTTCTCTTCACGAAGTTTCTTCTGGATAGCTGTTCTCTTCTCTTCCATCTTTGCTTCGATACCGGCACGTGCCTCATTCACCATCTGACCTACCTTTGGTCTGTCTTCTGGTGCAACATCCTTCATTCCTTTTAACAGGCTGGATAACTGTCCTTTTTTACCAAGGAAAGCAACTTTAACATCATTAAGCTTGTCAATGCCTGCTGCATCTTCAATTGCAGCAAGTGCCTGCTGACGAATCTGCTCGATTTTCTCTTTCATGATAAACTCCTTTATTTTTAAATTAATTTACTTTGGTAAATGATGATATCGGTTCTTTATTAAACTTGAGCTATTCAGAATTCCTTATTCCAAATTTACAGTCAATAATTCTCAAAGTCTGAACAGCACATATGACTTGAACAAACTTATAAAAACTATATCTCTACTCTGATAGTCCTTATCTGATGATCTTTATGTTATAAAAAGCAGGTAAGTTGATAAACTATTTATAACATAAAAAAGTCCCTTTTTAACCGAAATTAAAAAGGGACGAATAAATCCGCGATACCACCCTGATTCCTGAATATACTAAATGTTATTCAGGCTCTCATTCACGCGTAACGTGCGCATACGACATTCCTTACCTGATTACGAATCAGTCTCCGAAATGCAGCTCCAGTGTGGAAATTCGAAATATAACGGAGCCTCTGAGAACTTCCAGCCGATGATTCTCCTTCTCTAACGGTACATCATACTTCTACTGTGGGCAAAAGCCCCACTTTCAACGCTTTTTCAATGAATAACATTGTAACGCAGGGAAAAATTAATGTCAAGGGCTATCCTGAATTTCTCTCTAACATTGATCAAATTCAAGGACATTTAGAGCATGTTTAAAAATGTTCTGGCGAAAAATCAGCTACAAAAACAAGTACGAGAAAGACTTCAATAGTATATTAATCCCATGCAATTCGCCCTTCCATCATCAAAAGCTGCTGCCCCATTCTCGAAAATTCCCCCAGCACAACTTTTCTCCCTTCGGCTGTCTTGTACCAGTCTTCTCTGGAAATGCCATCTACCACTACTGGATGCACCAATATTTCTATCTCTGGAAATACCATCGAGTAATAGAGATGCGACCTTCTGGAATGGTGCGCCTTGCAGCAAAGAATTGCCTTTTTCAAATGGATATCTTTCTTCTCAAGCAGAACTTTTGTTTTTTCCGCATTTTCTAATGTATAGGTTGCCTCACACTCTTTTAAAATAGCAGAAGCCGGAACTCCATTCTGTACCAGGACTGCCTCTAAGAAATCTGCCTCACAAGCAAAATCTGCTCCGTATTTCTGCCCTTCTTTTGAAACACCCTGAAAACTCCCCTGTACTTTCGTGTAGCCTCCTGATGGCAATAACAACGGGGCATATCCATCTTTATAAAGCCTTGCCGCTTCCTCTGTATGTTCTGGTCTGGCACAGCCTGGAATAAAGATTGCATCTGCCTTTTCGAGTTTATCTTCTAAAAATATATAATCTGTAATTTCCTGAATCTGTTTTTCATCTAAATGATACATTTTTCTACCTTCTATTACTCTATTATCCATTATTGCTGATTTTCATCTTTGTTTTTATTTGCTTTATTCTTCTTCCGATCTGCCCTCTCATCCTTCGACTTCTGGCGCATCTTCTCTGTCTGGGCTCTTTGCTGCTTACGCCAGTTCGGGCGGAGTGTTCGGATAAGCAAATGGTAATTATCTTTATTTTCCAGAAAATAATTTACTTCTGCACCATAAAAGACCATCGACATACAAAAATACAGCCATAAAAGAAGAATCATAATTCCTGCCATACTTCCATAAATATATGAGAAATTCGTAAAGTTATCCATATAAATAGAACACCCTACAGAAACCGCCACCCAGCCAAGCGTTGCAATCAAAGCTCCCGGAAACTGTTTCCGAAAACTTGACACTCTATTTGGAATCCATTTATAAATTATCATAAATAACAGCGTGAGAAATATCAGGGAAAATATAATTCTTTTATGCATAAAATATCCAAGTATCGGAACTACAAAAGGAAATTTTTGGAGAAAATAACTATATAAGCTGTTACCAAATACCCACATTACAAGCATGACGCTTATCATAAGTGCAAATAGTAATGTATACACCAGACTAAATAGACGTATCGCAAAATAATTTCTATTCTCGTCAATATCGTACACCGAATTCAATCCAATAACGATAGAATAAACTCCACGCGAAGAAGACCACAGTGCCGCAATGATAGAAATCGCAGATACTGTAGTTCCCGTCTTTCGATAAATTTCATTTACAATACTTTTAATTAATGATCCTTCCTCAAAAGAAATCATTCTTGTCAGTATCACTATGATGTCATCTTTTGAAAAAGGAATGTATCTGGTTAAGGTCAGCAGGAATATCATAAATGGAAAAATAGCAGACATCGCCCCAAATGCTCCCACATGATCATCACTGCATTTTTTCAGGAAATCCATAACCAGTTCGTATAAATTTTTAATCCTCTTTCTTGCTGGCATACTTTCTCCTCTTTATATTTTTAACTTCATACTTTTATATAGCTGCTTCGCATCATAACTTTCTCCATAGTTTAAATCAGATCTCGCATAGCCGATTTATCATACAATGTTTTCATAATTTAAGCCATATGCCACAACTATAATCAAAAAAAAAAACCCGCCTCATTCACATGAGACGGCTATAAAGCATACACCCAAAATGCCGTAGCCTGCGATTTTGAGTCCTAGCCAAAGCCAGGTGGGTAACTTCAATTGAACTTCTGACTTCCTCTCAAAAGGGGAGGCTTGCCATCCCTTCAACAATTTTAGTTTCCCAAGTTCAAAAATGTAGGTTCAAAATAGCAGGGGGTCTCGAACATCCCAGGCTAGTATACACATACTATAACGTAATTGCTCTTAAATTTCAAGATTAAATTATCTACTTTATTGTAAAAATATTACTTTTTATGTTTTGACACGTTATGCACAATCATATCACATATACTTAATTCATAACATAAATAAATTCCGCAAAAAAATTATAATATTTATCAATACTACAGCTTCTATGCAATATTCCGTGTCAACTGCAACGAAATCCTGACCTAATCCAGATAAAGTCTTCCATCTCTCACATGATAATCACGATTTTTATGACGGAGCAGTGTATGTTTCATATAGTGAAGTAAATACTCCTCCCCTCTCATATCCAGCATCGTAAGAAGATATCTTGCCAGATAATCCGCCTCATCATCTATAAGCATCATATGCCTTCCGTTTAAATAGTATGCCAACGCACTGCCATCATTATACTGTTCTTTTAAATAATTTTTGCTGGCACTGATACGATCAATAACCATCTCTGCCACATATTTCTTCGGCATCTTCATTCCGACAAGCTTGCCGCCCGGATTAATGCTGTAATCAATCCAATATTCAAAATGATGAAGATTCCTTCCTTTGTGATGAAGCCATCCCCTTGAACAGTTCTTTAATTCCTTTTCCCGGTTAATCGGACTTCTGTCTCCCTGATAATAAATAATTCCCGGAACAAATTCAATCGGTGTATATTTGGACAAATCATGAAGAAGTCCCTGCTTATAAAGTCCCACTTTAAAACATGTTTTCATTACTAACATTTTGTGGTGGGTAATCGTGCAAAAATGTCCTTTTAAATTTTTAAATATATTCATTCTCTTTTTCCTGCTCTTTTTCTAAATTTACTGTATCCCGCACCAGATATATCGGTCTTCTCCTAATCTCTCCTAAAATAACCGACAAGTATTCTCCGATAATTCCCAAAAGGAAAAACAGTACGGTAAACATAAAACAAATTACAACGATAATTGTTGTATATCCTCCCGGTGCACCAACGTGTATTTTCATATAAATAGAATAAATAATCAGAAGCACACTTGCAATTCCGGCAGATGTTCCACAAAGAGATGCTATTTTTAATGGTAAATCAGAATAACTGATCATTGCTTTAACGGAAAACCTGAACAGATTACGAAAACTGTATTTACTCCTGCCACCTGCCCGCTCTCCTGCTGTATACTCTATTGTCGTTTTCCTAAAACCGATACTCTGCACATAGGCCCGGAGGAAACGGGAACTTTCTCTAAAATGCTTTCTTAGCACTTCCGCCGGTCTTTTTGTAACTGCAAAAAAATCAGAAGCATTCTCCTCAAAATGTGTTTCTGAAATTCCATTTAATATTTTATAAAATAATTTTGATGTAATATTCTTAAAAAGTCCTGCGCTTTTATTGGACATCCGTACCATGCTGACTACCTCATATCCCTGATGAAATGCATCTAAAATCTGTGGGATACATTCTACCGGATGCTGTAAATCTGCATCCATACAAATGACTCCGTCACCTGTGCTGTAATCAATACCTGCTATCATCGCCGCTTCATGCCCATAATTTCGGGAAAAATGGATGACTTTTACCTTTTCTGACTCCATTGCCAGACGGTCTAATATAGCCGGAGAAGCATCTTTACTTCCATCATTGACAAAAAGAAGTTCATATTCACACGGCAGACTTTCTACTACTGGCACAACGGCCTGGTACATCTTGTCCAAAACTGCTTCTTCATTATATACAGAAATAACAACGGACAATTTATTAATTATATTCATTACCTGTCCTTTCTTTTTATTTTCTTTTTCCATAATAGCATTTCCCAAAAAACTTCGCAACCAGACCCTTTTTGTTTTTCATAATGTTTTCTTGATTCTCGCTTTATAAGATGACTATTTTATTTGTGACATCCTCCCTCACCTATAGGACACCACTGAAAAAGTACCTTAGATGTGGGAGTCTTCTTGCTGGAAGAAGATAAAATGTGCTTTTTCTGCGATTATTTTTTGATATTCTTCTTTCATAAAGTGATTATTTCATTTACGAATTACGATTTTCATGCGGTTATTCCTCGATATTCTCCTTTACAAAATACTTATTTCATGCTAAACTCGGTTAGATACGACAGTTCATTTGTACCATCCTGTCGATAAACAAAACCAGGACAGCATTTTATTTTAACCGGAAAGATTTGACGAGAATATATGATTTAGAGATGCTGTGTGTTTGCAGCATCTTTTTTATTAGGAGGATTTTTAATGTATATTTTAGAAACAGAGCAGTCCTTCGATTCCGCCCATTTTTTAAGTGGCTACGAAGGCAAATGCAGTAACCTCCACGGACACCGATGGAGAGTTGTGGCTCGAATTGCTATGGACGAATTAAATAAAGAAGGCCAGACCAGAGATATGGTCATTGATTTCGGAGATTTCAAGAACGCTCTTAAAAAGCTTACTGATGCTTTAGATCATTCTTTCATTTTTGAAACAGGTTCTTTAAAAGAGAGAACAGTTGCCGCATTGAAAGACGAAGGATTTTTACTTCATGAAGTTCCTTTCCGTCCGACTGCAGAACAGTTTTCCCGCTATTTTTATGAACAGCTTAAGGGACTGAACTTCCCTGTATATGACATTTCCGTATACGAAACACCGACAAACTGTTCCACTTACCGGGAGGCTTCTTTATGATAACCTATCCCGTAGTTGAAAAGTTTGTAAGTATCAACGGCGAGGGACAAAAAGCTGGAGAAATCGCAGCATTTATCCGAATGAGAGGCTGCAATCTTGCCTGCAATTACTGTGATACTTCCTGGGCCAATACAAAAGACTGCCCTTGTGAATTTTTATCTGCCGAAGAACTAATCACCTGGCTCAAAGAACATTCCATAGAAAATGTTACTTTGACTGGGGGAGAACCTTTACTGACAGAAGAAATTGCTCCCCTGATTGAAGCTCTTGGTACTGCCGGTTTTTCCGTAGAGATTGAAACCAATGGAAGTGTTTCTCTTAACACTTTCGATACACTCGCTCACCGCCCGGCTTTTACTATGGATTATAAATGCCCGGACAGCGGCATGGAAAATGCAATGAACACAGACAACTTTTCCCTGCTTATCCCTAAAGACACCGTAAAGTTTGTTGTCAGCAGCATTTCCGATTTAGACAAGGCAAGGAAAATCTGTATACAATATAAAGTTGCCGAGCATTGTCCTATTTTTTTAAGTCCGGTATTTGGCAGAATCGAACCAAAAGAAATTGTCGAATATATGATAGAACACCATTGGAATGAAGCCCGTCTCCAGCTCCAGATGCACAAGTTTATCTGGCCGCCGGAACAGCGCGGAGTATAAAAGGAGGAAAGAAAACATGGCTATAGATAAAGATGCCATTCGTGAACACGTCAGAGGCATTCTCGCCGCCCTCGGTGATGACCCTGACCGTGAAGGATTGAAAGAAACACCCGACCGTGTAGCCCGTATGTACGAGGAAGTTTTTGAGGGAATGAACTACACCAATCATGAAATCGCCATGATGTTTAATAAATCATTTAAAGACGATTTATGTGTCGGCTCCGATAAAAAAGATATCGTCTTAGTTCGGGATATCCCGATTTTCAGCTATTGCGAACACCACATCGCCCTCATGTACGATATGTCTGTTTCCGTAGCATACATTCCAAAAGAAAAGGTTCTCGGATTAAGCAAAATCGCGAGGATCTGTGACATGGCTTCTAAACGCCTCCAGCTTCAGGAACGAATAGGCTCCGACATCGCAGAAATCATGTGCGAAGCCGCTGAGACAGACGATGTTGCTGTAATCATCCACGGAACACATAGCTGTATGAGCGCACGAGGAATCAAAAAAGAAGCCGCATCTACTGTTACAACTACTTTCCGCGGCCGCTTTGAGACAGATGCTGCCATTCAGAGCCAGCTTACGATGATGCTGCATGCGTAAAATAAGGACATAAAAACTCATATTCAAAATTATCTATATAATAAATAGAGATTTACCATCACACACGAAAGAAGGAATCATTCATGCAGGAACTTAAAAATAAAGATGCTGCTGTTGTTGTTTTCAGCGGCGGACAAGATAGTACTACTTGCCTTTTCTGGGCATTAAAACGCTACAAAAAAGTAATCGCTTTATCATTCGACTATCATCAGAAACATGTAAAAGAATTAGAGTGTGCAAAGAAAATCTGCCGTGATCATGAAGTAGAACACCACATCATGGACATGAGCCTCTTAAACCAGCTCGCTCCTAACTCCCTCACACGAGTAGATATCAAAGTAGACGAAAGCGCACCAGAAGAGGGAACACCAAACAGCTTCGTTGACGGAAGAAATCTTCTCTTTCTTTCCTACGCTGCAGTATTTGCAAAACAGAGAGGCATCACAGACATTATTACCGGCGTATCCCAGAGCGACTTCTCCGGCTACCCAGACTGCCGTGATATGTTCATTAAGTCTTTAAATACAACCCTCTGCCTCGCTATGGACTATCAGTTTGATATTATCACACCTCTGATGTGGCTC
>OGPO01001938.1_pt1 | contig 11778 bp, 11 predicted proteins | sample 1553041 | NCBI WGS metagenome assembly OGPO01 (sample SAMEA2580281, study PRJEB22360) | human gut metagenome | biome: human gut; feature: human-associated habitat; material: faeces | place: Denmark | collected 2008/2010 | reverse complement strand
TTAAGCCGGTCAGTTGAGTGATAAACGCCATGTCGACCATCTGGTCATCCATCAGCGAAACTGGGGTAGCCATGAGAATGTTCCTCCGGATGTTGTTAAACCAGCCGGTGTGGTCATGAAAACAGCGCGCCACCTTCACTGGCATAACAACCGGGGAGAAACGTAAAAAATAATCGGGAATGTGGCTGTCCGGAGATAAACGGGGGGATTGCGATGGCAGAGCCGTAGCGGAATCCCGGGGGGGGCCCCTATTAAGTTGTCAAGCATGTTATGACGCCTGCGGGGTATAAAAAGTCTCGTCGTGCATCATGGCGAACAGAACGTCGCAGCGTCGTCTCGCCAGGGCGATAAGCGCCTGATTGTGTCGTTTTCCCTGACTCATTTTGCGGGTGTAGTAAGCCCTGGAGAGCGGATCCCTGAGCGCGGCGAAGGCCGACAGGAACAACGCCCGTTTGAGAGCTTTATTACCCCGTCGCGAGGGATGCTCACCGCGTATTGACGAGCCGGATCGCCGAGTTACCGGCGCAAGGCCAGCATAAGCAGCGAGATGTGCGACAGAGGCGAAGGCGCGGCAGGCGACCTCGGTGAGGAGTCTGGCTGCGGTCCTGACACCGACTCCGGGCATACTGGTCAGGACCGGGTAAAGAGGGTGAGCAAGAACTCGCTGTTCTACCGCAAGCGCCACCTCGTCTCTTTGCTTACGCAGCGTGATGAGCTGGAGTGCCAGACGTGGCAGTACTACGGCAGCGGCATTCGTGCCGGGAACGACGACGGTTTGTTCGGCCAGTGCCTGAGCTATGTCTGCTGCAAGGCGTTTACCCAGACGAGGCGCAAGTTTGCAGAGCTGGGCTGCCAGCTTCTTCTCACCCAGCGAAGCGAGTTTTTCTGGTGAGGGATATCGCTGGAGAAGATCGAGTACCGCCGGGTGATCAAGTCTCGGACCGAGAACGCGCTCCAGTGCCGGATGTATCTGGGTCAGAAGGCCGCGGATACGGTTGCTGGCCTGCGTTGTCTGTGCGGCAAGATCATCATCGAAGCCGCAGAGCATGGAGAGTTCGGCGATTTGCTCGTCAGCCAGTTTCAGCGTGCGTAGCGCGTGAGGCAGGGTACGGGCAGCTTCGGCAATGATGGCAGCGTCACGAGCATCAGTTTTAGCTTCACCGGCGTGTAAGTCGGCTATGCGGCGCATGGCCAGTCCAGGGAGGTATCCGACAAGGACTCCTTCTGAGCGGGCAACGGCGACAGGTAACGCACCGATGGTAGCTGGCTGATCAACAACCAGCAGTATCTGACCATGTTGTTTCAGGTCAGATATTAGCGACCTGAGTTTGTTTTCGTCGTTGGGTAATGCTTTATCGAACAGGCGTTTACCTGAACGATTAATGGCTACAGCGTGATGCGTATCTTTACCGACATCAACGCCGATAAAGACCTGGACGGATTCGTAATCGCTGGATTCGGTCATTCTGTCTCCCTTGTATATGGGTTAACCAGATAACCACGGGGAGCAGGTACCGGCATCCACGTTACAGACGGTCCCGGCAAAAGTGCCTGACCTGACCCCTATTAGCGGTTACCAGCGCCCCACCAGACCCGGTGACATCACCCCCCGGATCATGGACGACTGGGGGCAGTAATCATGCAGGGTCTGGCTGGCTAACACCCCATTATAAGGGGTACGAATAAAGTAACGGGGGTGCGAAAAGATGCTTCCGCACGCACGCGCGATAAAGAGGGGATAGTTTTCGTGAGGACAGGGAGAGAAGCAGGCGTTCTGATAATTGCAGAGTTGTTTTCGGAGGTGGTTACAGTGAGTCAGCCCGTTCCTGGCGAGGAGGAGACTGATATCACCGATGGGATAAGGCTGTCTGATTGGTATTATAAATATAAGAAGTCATCAGAGAGTAACGTAAAGGATTTGCCAGAGTAAGCTAAGAGAGTAAATCTCTCCGGTAACAGAGCGCTGTGAATCGTTCATGTATCAGAGTGCAGATACATGAACGCTGATGCGTAAAATCAGCAGTGACACGCCAGCTCCCCCTGTGCCCATTCCTGTATAAGACATGAACTGAGCGTATTAATGCTCCTGCCCTGAGACTGAGCCGGTGAGTGAGGGGCTGAGAAATCCCTCTTGACACTGCTCTAAACCAGAAATACTTCCCCGGTTGTTGCGGTGCGTCCGGATCCCCGATAACGGAACACTAAGGCTGTATTGCGGGACACCAGGTAAGTGGCAGCCCGTAATACGTCAGGAGACGCGGGAAAAGTGAATTCCCACACGCGTTATAAACTTACCCTTGCGGAGCTGGAAGCCTTTAACTCTGCCGTTGACAACCGGCTGGCAGAACTGACAATGAACAAACTTTACGATCGCGCGCCGGCTTCCGTCTGGAAATATGTCACCTGAATATTGAAGCAGCGCTACGATGACTCCGGTGTTATCTGCACCGGAGGACCGGGAACATTAAGCGGTATAGCGACAACAAAGAATTCGAAATCAAAAGGGAATGGTGCCGGAGGCGTGGGCGGTAATAGGCTGATTTTCAGGTATTACCGGCCTGTATCTGCTGAAGGGGGCTCGTATTTGTCGGGGCTGCGTATTCCGCTCGATTCGATCACGGATTACCGGTGAACAGCAGGCCAGAACCTATCCCAACCGGAAGGCCGTTCGGGAATGCACTGGCAAATGCGCCGGCATAGTTCACGTGCGTGCCTTCTGGAAAACTGACGACATAGCGCTCAGCCGTAGGTTGTGCCGCCAGGGCAGAGAAAGAGAGCGTACAACCGATTAGCACGGGAATAATTTTTCTTTTCATATTGTTAGCATCCATAAAGTGAAGATCACACTACACCATAAAGAAGAAACGAGTCAGGAAAATGACATCGAATGGCAACATGCGCGGGCCTGAGGCCAAAGAAATATAAAACACTGTTGTTATTTGTAACAACGGAAACATTTACGGAAATTATTTGTCTTTCTTCGTGATCAAAAATGCTGTGTCTTGTTGGATTGGAGTGATGAGGGCTGCGTTTAGGAAACGCCCTATATTGTACGGTTGCATTATCGCGGTAGGGGTAATGCACGTGTCAGTATGATGAGCTGACCACACTCACGTGGGTGGACTGGTATAACAATCGACGATTGCTGGAAAGGCAGGGCCATATTCCACCGGCAGAAGCAGAAAAAGCTTATTATGCTTCCATCGGAAACGATGATCTGGCAGCCTGAGTTCACAGATAAAACACTCTCCAGGAAACCCGGGGCGGTTCAATTGCTGGATAAGATCATAACGATACACCGGGTTAAACAGGTGGTCACTGCTTCACTGAAGCTGCGTGATTATGATGGTCAGGTAGCAGAAGCTATGCCCATGATACCAAAATGACGAAAGCCGAAATGTCTGAAAGCGTGTGTATTACCTGAAAATATGACCGGCTCCGGGGTACGTAACCGATTCAACAAAGCCAATCGATATTACAAAACGAGAGGGACTATATATTTCGTTTTCAGATAAGACTCCTTGAGAGATTATCTTTTATGTAAAATCTCAAATATCACCTGATGTAATGTCAATGATAATATTAAGTGCGCTCTGAACAACATCTTTCTTGGTGTGATTAACATCTGACAAAAAGAACATCAGCTTCTTTATTATGTTCTTGTTGTTTATTATTTCACGCTCACAGAATAAAGCGTTGACTGCCTCTTCTATGACATTTCTCTCGTAAAAAAATTGAGAGTTAGCTTCATATAAAATATTGGCCAATTTTTCACCAAAAACCATATTATAATAATCACTGTGCATCTTTCTCCCCCAGGGTTCAGTCAATAATTTTACCATGCCTAATTATGACAGGTGTAACAAGCATATTTTGCTATATAAATAAAATACATAATACTGATTATTGTAAGAACAGGAAGCAGACTAATGGTTTTTTTTGTGAGCACATTCCTTCTTATGTAGGAAGAGGCTGTATTATATTCAGTCAACTCTTTTTTACTAAAAACATTATCTATGCCATCAAAGTTGCCTGCTAGCTAATTTTTAGGATATCGCCTTGTCGTGGATTATGCACTCTAAACATGTAGAAGGTATTCATTACAAATACACAGACGGCCATCTTTTGTAAAATGGATGCCGTTTTAAGTGAGATTCTGATTTTCAAATTGTTCCGGACTGAGACCGCCACACCAACTGTACCATCGCCAGCGATTGTAATCGCACTCGATATAATTAAGTAAGTTTGCTGATTTTGCTGTTTACTGCGACAGATGTAAAGCTGTGGTGATTCATGCAGACTAAGTTCACGAACTCCGGCAGTAACACCGATGCATTCTGCAAGCTTCAGATCTTAACTACGAAATTCATGCGAATGGTGTTTACGTTTTTTTACTGGTTGAAACTGTTTTGTCTTGTGAATCACCTCTGACTGAGAGTTTACTCACTTAGCCGCGTGTCCACTATTGCTGGGTAAGATCACAACACTTTAAAATGCCCTATATAGGGTTAACCAGTAATTATCTGTATGATAGCTTTGAGTTCGGGAGGAGGTAATGACTCCAACTTACTGATAGTGTTTTATGTTCAGATAATGCCCGATGACCTTGTCATGCAACTCCACCGATTTTGAGAACGACAGTAACTTCCGTCCCAGCCTTGCCAGATGTTGTCTCAGATTCAGATTATGTCGCTCAATGCGCTGAGTGTAACGCTTGCTGATAACGTGCAGCTTTCCCTTCAGGCGTGATTCATACAGCGGCCAGCCATCCGTCATCTATACCACGACCTCAAAGGCCGACAGCAGGCTCAGAAGACGCTCCAGTGTGGCCAGAGTGCGTTCACCGAAGACGTGCGCCACAACCGTCCTCCGTATCCTGTCATACGCGTAAAACAGCCAGCGCTGACGTGATTTAGCACCGACGTAGCCCCACTGTTCGTCCATTTCAGCGCAGACAATCACATCACTGCCCGGTTGTATGCGCGAGGTTACCGACTGCGGCCTGATTTTTTTAAGTGACGTAAAACCGTGTTGAGGCCAACGCCCATAATGCGTGCACTGGCGCGACATCCGACGCCATTCATGGCCATATCAATGATTTTCTGGTGCGTACCGGGCTGAGAGGCGGTGTAAGTGAACTGTAGTTGCCATGTTTTACGGCAATGAGAGCAGAGATAGCGCTGATGTCCGGCAGTGCTTTTGCCGTTACGCACCACGCCTTCAGTAGCGGAGCAGGAAGGACATCTGATGGAAATGGAAGCCACGCAAGCACCTTAAAATCACCATCATACACTAAATCAGTAAGTTGGCAGCATTACCGAAATCCCCATCCTTTAGGGCAGTGAGGATGTCAATAATAGCAGACCACATCATGAGTCATTCTGACCGACACATGCCAGAAGCAGAGGCTCCATCCCATTTTATACCTACCTTATAACACTTAGAAAAACAACATGTTAAAAATGTCTATTGGAAACAATTTTATTTCCAATTGTAATGATAACCATTCTCATATTAATATGACTACGTGATAATTAACTTTTGATGCACTCCGCATGTCTGACCGCGCCACTACCACAGCTTCCTTAACGTTCGAGTCGCTTTATGGCACACATCACGGCTGGTTGAAAAGCTGGCTGACGCGCAAACTCCAGTCTGCTTTTGATGCAGATGACATTGCCCAGGACACTTTTTTGCGGGTAATGAGCAGCGAAACGCTCTCGACGATCCGCGATCCTCGCTCTTTCCTGTGCACTATCGCCAAACGCGTGATGGTGGACCTGTTTCGCCGAAACGCGCTGGAAAAAGCGTATCTGGAGATGCTGGCGCTTATGCCGGAGGGGGGAGCGCCTTCACCTGAGGAACGCGAAAGCCAACTCGAGACCCTACAACTCCTCGACAGCATGCTGGACGGGCTAAACGGCAAAACACGTGAAGCGTTTCTGCTTTCGCAACTGGATGGTCTGACATACAGCGAGATTGCGCACAAACTCGGTGTTTCCATCAGCTCCGTGAAAAAATACGTGGCGAAAGCCGTCGAGCACTGCCTGCTGTTCCGTCTGGAGTATGGGTTATGAATCCTTTGTTAACCGATTCCCGCCGTCAGGCGCTGCGTTCAGCTTCCCACTGGTATGCCGTGCTAAGCGGCGAGCGCGTCAGCCCACAACAGGAAGCGCGCTGGCAACAGTGGTATGAACAGGATCAGGATAACCAGTGGGCCTGGCAGCAGGTTGAAAACCTGCGCAACCAGCTTGGCGGTGTGCCTGGCGACGTTGCCAGCAGGGCGTTGCACGATACCCGCCTCACCCGCCGTCACGTGATGAAAGGATTACTGCTGTTGCTCGGCGCTGGCGGAGGCTGGCAGCTCTGGCAGTCGGAAACCGGCGAAGGTCTGCGGGCAGATTACCGCACCGCCAAAGGCACAGTCAGCCGTCAGCAACTGGAAGATGGCTCCCTGCTCACGCTGAATACCCAAAGCGCGGCGGATGTGCGTTTTGATGCGCATCAGCGCACCGTCCGGCTCTGGTACGGTGAAATCGCCATTACTACCGCGAAAGATGCGCAGCAACGCCCCTTCCGCGTCCTGACCCGTCAGGGCCAACTCACCGCTTTAGGGACAGAATTTACCGTCCGCCAGCAGGATAATTTCACGCAGCTTGACGTGCAGCAGCACGCCGTGGAAGTGCTTCTCGCCAGTGCCCCCGCGCAAAAACGCATCGTGAACGCTGGTGAAAGCCTGCAGTTCAGCGCCTCTGAGTTTGGCGCAGTGAAACCGCTGGATGACGAGAGTACAAGCTGGACGAAGGGCATCCTGAGCTTCAGCGATAAACCGCTGGGTGAGGTGATAGCCACGCTAAGCCGTTACCGCAACGGCGTGCTGCGCTGCGATCCCGCCGTTGCCGGGCTGCGCCTGAGCGGGACGTTCCCGCTGAAAAATACCGATGCGATCCTGAACGTTATCGCTCAAACGCTTCCCGTTAAAATTCAGTCTATTACGCGGTACTGGATAAACATTTCACCGCTGTAAGAAAAATAATTCTCATTTCGATTGTCCTTTTTACCCTTCTCGTTCGACTCATAGCTGAACACAACAAAAATGATGATGGAGAAGGTATGACGCCGTTACGCGTTTTTCGTAAAACAACACCTTTGGTTAACGCCATTCGCCTGAGCCTGCTGCCGCTGGCCGGTCTCTCGTTTTCCGCTTTTGCTGCACAGGTTAATATCGCACCGGGATCGCTCGATAAAGCGCTCAATCAGTATGCCGCACACAGCGGATTTACCCTCTCGGTTGACGCCAGCCTGACGCGCGGCAAGCAGAGCAACGGCCTGCACGGAGATTACGACGTCGAGAGCGGCCTGCAACAGCTGCTGGACGGCAGCGGACTGCAGGTAAAACCGCTGGGAAATAACAGCTGGACGCTGGAGCCCGCGCCCGCACCAAAAGAAGATGCCCTGACCGTGGTCGGCGACTGGCTGGGCGATGCGCGTGAAAACGACGTATTTGAACATGCTGGCGCGCGTGACGTGATCCGCCGTGAGGATTTCGCCAAAACCGGCGCAACCACCATGCGTGAGGTGCTTAACCGCATCCCTGGCGTCAGCGCGCCGGAAAACAACGGCACCGGCAGCCACGACCTGGCGATGAACTTTGGCATCCGGGGCCTGAGCCCGCGCCTCGCCAGCCGCTCGACCGTCCTGATGGACGGCATCCCCGTCCCCTTCGCCCCTTACGGTCAGCCGCAGCTTTCACTGGCTCCCGTTTCGCTCGGCAACATGGATGCCATTGACGTGGTGCGCGGTGGTGGTGCGGTGCGTTACGGACCGCAGAGCGTGGGCGGCGTGGTGAACTTTGTTACCCGTGCCATTCCGCAGGACTTTGGTATCGAGGCGGGCGTGGAAGGTCAGCTCAGCCCAACCTCTTCACAAAACAACCCGAAAGAGACGCACAACCTGATGGTGGGCGGCACAGCGGACAACGGTTTTGGCACCGCGCTGCTCTACTCCGGCACGCGCGGCAGTGACTGGCGCGAGCACAGCGCCACCCGCATCGACGACCTGATGCTGAAAAGCAAATATGCGCCGAATGAGGTGCACACCTTCAACAGCCTGCTGCAATATTACGATGGTGAAGCCGACATGCCCGGCGGCCTGTCCCGCGCGGATTACGACGCCGATCGCTGGCAATCCACCCGCCCGTATGACCGCTTCTGGGGTCGTCGCAAGCTGGCGAGCCTGGGCTACCAGTTCCAGCCAGACAGCCAGCATAAATTCAACATTCAGGGGTTCTACACCCAAACCCTGCGCAGCGGCTACCTGGAGCAAGGCAAACGCATCACCCTCTCGCCGCGTAACTACTGGGTGCGCGGTATTGAGCCACGCTACAGCCAGAGCTTTATGATCGGCCCTTCCGCGCACGAAGTGGGCGTGGGCTATCGCTATGTGAATGAATCAACGCATGAAATGCGTTACTACACCGCCACCAGCAGCGGGCAGTTGCCGTCTGGCTCAAGCCCTTACGACCGCGACACGCGTTCCGGCACCGAGGCGCACGCCTGGTATCTGGATGACAAAATCGACATCGGCAACTGGACCATCACGCCGGGTATGCGTTTCGAACATATCGAGTCATACCAGAACAACGCCATCAAAGGCACGCACGAAGAGGTGAGCTATAACGCACCGCTTCCGGCGTTGAACGTGCTCTATCACCTGACTGACAGCTGGAATCTTTATGCAAACACTGAAGGCTCGTTCGGCACCGTACAGTACAGCCAGATTGGCAAGGCTGTGCAAAGCGGCAATGTGGAACCGGAAAAAGCGCGAACCTGGGAACTCGGTACCCGCTACGACGACGGCGCGCTGACGGCGGAAATGGGGCTGTTCCTGATTAACTTTAACAATCAGTACGACTCCAACCAGACCAACGACACCGTCACTGCACGTGGCAAAACGCGCCATACCGGGCTGGAAACGCAGGCACGTTACGATCTGGGTACGCTAACGCCAACGCTTGATAACGTTTCCATCTACGCCAGCTATGCGTATGTGAACGCGGAAATCCGCGAGAAAGGCGACACCTATGGCAATCAGGTGCCATTCTCCCCGAAACATAAAGGCACGCTGGGCGTGGACTACAAGCCGGGCAACTGGACGTTCAATCTGAACAGCGATTTCCAGTCCAGCCAGTTTGCGGATAACGCCAATACGGTGAAAGAGAGCGCCGACGGCAGTACCGGCCGCATTCCCGGCTTCATGCTCTGGGGCGCACGCGTGGCGTATGATTTTGGCCCGCAGATGGCAGATCTGAACCTGGCATTCGGTGTGAAAAACATCTTCGACCAGGACTACTTCATCCGCTCTTATGACGACAACAACAAAGGCATCTATGCAGGCCAGCCGCGCACGCTGTATATGCAGGGGTCGTTGAAGTTCTGATGTGTTAACGCCCGGCTTGCCGGGCTTTTAGCTGGAATGTGACTATGTTGGCATTTATCCGTTTTCTTTTTGCAGGCCTGCTGCTGGTGATCGGCCACGCCTTTGCCGCCACGGTTCAGGACGAACACGGCACGTTTACACTCGAAAAAACGCCACAACGGATTGTGGTGCTGGAACTCTCGTTCGCCGATGCGCTGGCCGCCGTGGACGTCAGCCCGATCGGTATTGCCGACGATAACGATGCAAAACGCATCCTGCCCGAAGTGCGTGCGCACCTGAAACCGTGGCAGTCCGTCGGAACGCGCGCGCAGCCGAGCCTGGAAGCCATTGCTGCCCTGAAACCAGACCTGATCATTGCCGACAGCAGTCGCCATGCGGGGGTTTACATCGCCTTGCAGCAAATCGCGCCGGTACTGCTGCTTAAGTCCCGCAACGAAACCTACGCTGAAAATTTGCAATCTGCGGCTATCATCGGCGAAATGGTGGGTAAAAAGCGAGAGATGCAGGCACGCCTGGAACAACATAAAGAGAGGATGGCGCAGTGGGCCAGCCAGCTTCCCAAAGGGACACGCGTGGCCTTTGGCACATCACGCGAACAGCAATTCAACCTGCATACTCAGGAGACCTGGACCGGCAGCGTGCTGGCCTCTCTGGGGCTGAACGTTCCCGCTGCGATGGCGGGTGCGTCCATGCCGTCCATCGGCCTGGAGCAACTGCTGGCGGTCAATCCTGCCTGGCTGCTGGTTGCCCACTATCGCGAAGAGAGCATTGTTAAACGCTGGCAACAAGATCCGCTCTGGCAGATGTTAACCGCCGCGCAGAAGCAGCAGGTTGCTTCGGTCGACAGTAACACCTGGGCGCGGATGCGCGGTATTTTTGCTGCAGAGCGTATTGCCGCTGACACGGTAAAAATCTTCCACCATCAGCCGCTTACCGATGTGAAATGACCGCGCTAAAACACCCGGTGCTGCTGTGGGGGCTTCCCGTTGCAGTACTTATTATTATTTTCTGGCTGAGTCTGTTTTGCTACTCGGCCATTCCTGTTTCCGGAGCAGATGCAACCCGCGCCCTGCTGCCTGGACACACGCCAACGCTACCAGAAGCGCTGGTGCAAAACCTTCGTTTGCCGCGAAGCCTGGTCGCCGTTCTGATCGGCGCAAGCCTGGCGCTCGCGGGCACGCTGCTGCAAACCCTGACCCACAACCCAATGGCCTCTCCTTCACTGCTCAGCATTAACAGCGGCGCGGCGCTGGCTATGGCGCTTACCAGCGCGCTGAGTCCGACGCCGGTTGCAGGCTATTCCCTGTCGTTCATCGCGGCATGCGGGGGCGGCGTGAGCTGGCTGCTGGTCATGACCGCAGGAGGCGGGTTTCGTCATACCCAGGACAGAAACAAACTGATCCTCGCGGGTATCGCGCTGTCGGCCTTTTGTATGGGCCTTACCCGCATCACCCTGCTGCTGGCCGAAGATCATGCTTACGGCATCTTTTACTGGCTGGCAGGCGGAGTGTCCCACGCCCGCTGGCAGGATGTCTGGCAGCTCTTGCCGGTGGTGGTCACTGCAGTCCCTGTCGTGTTGCTGCTGGCGAATCAACTGAACCTGCTCAACGTCAGCGACAGTACCGCCCATACGCTGGGAGTGAACCTGCCGAGACTACGTTTGATCATCAATATGTTAGTGCTGCTTCTGGTTGGTGCGTGCGTCAGCGTGGCAGGTCCGGTGGCGTTTATCGGTCTGCTGGTGCCACATCTGGCGCGCTTCTGGGCAGGCTTCGATCAGCGCAACGTACTGCCGGTGAGCATGCTGCTGGGGGCCACGCTGATGCTGATGGCAGATGTACTCGCACGCGCGCTGGCCTTCCCCGGCGATCTGCCCGCAGGCGCAGTGCTGGCGCTGATTGGCAGCCCTTGCTTTGTCTGGCTTGTGAGGAGGCGAGGATGAAAATTGCGCTGGTTATTTTCATCACCCTTGCCCTGGCGGGCTGTGCGCTGTTATCACTCCATATGGGAGTGATCCCCGTGCCGTGGCGCGCGCTGCTGACCGACTGGCAGGACGGACGCGAGCATTATTATGTATTGATGGAGTACCGACTGCCGCGCTTGCTGCTGGCACTGTTTGTCGGTGCAGCCCTCGCCGTGGCGGGCGTGCTGGTACAGGGGATTGTGCGTACCCCGCTAGCATCACCGGATATTCTCGGCATTAACCATGCCGCCAGCCTTGCCTCTGTGGGAGCACTGCTTCTTATGCCATCACTATCCGTGATGGTGCTGCCGCTGCTGGCCTTTGCGGGCGGTATGGCGGGGTTGATCTTGCTGAAGATGCTGGCAAAGACCCACCAG
>OGPO01001924.1_pt1 | contig 11854 bp, 9 predicted proteins | sample 1553041 | NCBI WGS metagenome assembly OGPO01 (sample SAMEA2580281, study PRJEB22360) | human gut metagenome | biome: human gut; feature: human-associated habitat; material: faeces | place: Denmark | collected 2008/2010 | reverse complement strand
AATGTAGTTCTATTTTCCTACACTAGGGGGCTTTTTGTCTATTGTCCGTTTTTACGGGTCCAGTTCAGGTTTGGCTTGAGGCTATTTTTTCGCTATGGTGCAAAACAAGGAAAAAGCAAGCTTTCCAACTACACATTCTATGGTATGATAGACCAGACCACATGGAGGTGAGGCAAGTGAAAGGGGATCGAACCGTTCACCCACGTGTACTGGATTATGCATATACCGGGACCGATGTACTGTACAAAGAGTTTCACATTTCCCAGAAAGGGTACAGCGATGAGCAGGTAGAAGACAGTCGCGGGCAATACGGCAAAAACATACTGTCCGGCCGGGCATCGGACACGGTGCTCTATCGTTTGCGCCGTGCCTTTATCAACCCGTTTTCCATCATTCTGTTTGTCTGGGCGGCCATCTCCCTGGTGACCGATGTGTTTCTGGCCTCCAACTTCAGCCGCAATTTCACCACCGTGACCCTCATTGTGAGTATGCTGCTCATCAGCGGGGTGGTACGGTTTATCCAGGAGCTACGGGCAAAACGTGTGGCAGATCACCTCACCAAGATGATCGCCTCCAACGTCTTGGTGCTTCGGAATGGGCAATGGGTCAGGCTACCTTCTACACAACTGGTAGTAGGGGATACCGTTCGCCTGGTTGCAGGAGATCGTGTCCCGGCAGACCTCCGTCTCACAGATGCAAAGGACCTCTTTGTCTCCCAATCCGTCCTGACGGGCGAGAGCACCATTCTGGAGAAGCACGCAAAAACGCTCTTCCAGGAAAAAGCCCGCTCCTATGCAGAGTACAGCAATCTAGCTTTTATGGGCTCCTCTGTCATCGGAGGCACTGGGGAGGGTGTGGTCCTAGCTGTGGGCCCAGATACTGTCTACGGCGGGTTCTCCAGCTCAGAAACAAGCCGTAACAACCGATTTGACCGGGGGGCCAATTCCATTGCACGAGTTCTGATTCATTTCATGGTCGCCCTGGTCCCCGTGGTGTTCATCGCCTGTGGCGCCACCAAGGGCAACTGGCTCTCCGCGTTCCTGTTTGCGCTGTCTGTGGCCGTAGGGCTGACCCCGGAACTACTTCCCATGGTCATCAATGCCTGTCTGGCCAAAGGCAACTCTGCCATGGGGAAAAAACAGACGGTGGTGAAAAATATCAATGCCATGCAGGGCTTTGGCAGCATGGATGTGCTCTGTGTAGATAAAACCGGAACCCTGACGGGGGACCGCATTGCCCTGGAGTATTATATGGACGTGCTAGGCAATGAAAGCCAACAGGTGTTGGACTTTGCCTATTTGAACAGCCTGTACCATACGGGAGTGCGCAATCATCTGGATGATGCCATTCTCACATGTCGGAACATGCCGGGCCATGGTGACCATTTTCAAGTATTGGAAGCGGAGTACAGAAAGCTGGATGAGTTTCCCTTTGATTATGACCGGAAGCTGGCCAGCATTTTGGTGAAACAGGGGGAGGAAAAGTTGCTCTTGGTCAAAGGCAGCATTGACGCTGTGTGTTCTCGGTGCAGCCACGTGGAATATCGAGGCCAGCGCAGCGTCATAGGTACAGATGGCCTTTCCAGCGTCCATGCCATTGTGGACGAAATGCTGGAGGACGGCATGAAAGTCCTGGCCATCGCCTATAAGCCTTTGGGCCATGAGAGCCTGGAAACGGTAGATGAGCAAGGCCTCATTCTCCTAGGCTACTTGGCCTTCTTCGACGCCCCCAAGCACACCGCTGCCGCCGCCATCCGAGCATTACAAGACCATCACGTAGGTATTCGAGTGCTGACAGGCGATCAAAAAAGTGTGGCGGTCTCCATCTGCCGCAGGCTTGGCATTGACGCCACCGAGACCTTGACGGGAGCAGAGCTGGAGGAATTGAGCGACAACGAGCTCCCCATCAAAATTGAGCGCACCACCGTCTTTGCAGAGCTGTCCCCCAAACAGAAAGTACAGATTGTACAGACCCTACAGGCCAATGGACATACCGTGGGGTTCCTAGGGGACGGCATGAATGACTTGCCCGCCATTGTGGAATCGGACGTGGGCATTTCGGTGGACACAGCAGCTGACGCTGTCAAGGAAGGCGCCGATGTCATCCTTCTAAAAAAGGACCTCAACGTGCTGGAGGCAGGCATTCAGGAGGGGCGAAAAGCCTTTTCTAATGTATCCAAATACATCAAGATTACGGCCTCCTCCAATTTTGGCAACATCTTTTCCATCGTGATCGCCAGTGTATTCCTACCCTTTTTCCCCATGACCTCGGTGCAGTTGTTGCTGCTAAACCTGCTCTATGATATGCTGTGTCTGGTCCTTCCGTGGGACAACGTGGATCAGGAAGCCTGTGCCCAGCCGCTGGAATGGTCTGGGCGCACACTGGGCCGTTTCATGAGGTTTTTTGGCCCTATCAGTTCCATTTTCGACCTGTTGACCTTTGCCTTTCTATTCTTTGTACTCTGTCCCACCGTCTGCCATGGAAGTTTCTCCTCCCTAGCAGGGAGCGAGGAGCAGCTTCGATTTATCGCCCTGTTTCAAACGGGATGGTTTTTGGAGTCCATGTGGACACAGGTCTTGATTTTGCACCTGCTCCGCACCAAAAAAGTGCCGATGCTCCAGAGCAGGCCTTCCCGGCCTGTGATGCTGGTCACAACTCTGGGCATTCTGTTTTTCACCATTTTGACCTTCACCCCCATGGGACATCTTATCGGATTGACTGCGCTGCCCATTTCTTATTTCATCTTCCTGGTGGTGGTGGTCCTACTGTACCTGTTGCTGGTCACATGGGCAAAAAGCTTTTATATCAAGAAGTACCGTGAACTACTTTGAGAGAGGAGGCGTCTGGAATGAAAAAGAACATCGGTTTTATCGCTCTGGATTTCTCCCTCACCAAGTGGCTGACGGAAAAGCTCCGCACCTCTGCACCAGATACTCCCGCCGCAAAGGACCTACTGGAAGGGCTGACCGATTTGATGGATGGCAGGACGAGCTCTCTGATGGTGGAAATGGGGGAGTCCGACTCTGTTATTCCTTCCATCGAAACCATCCAATGCGGCGCGCTCTCCATCGACTTGAGATTGCGGCGGGTAAGACGGGACGACACCGAGATCTCCCTGACCCCCAAAGAGTTTGACATTCTCTATTTCCTGGCCCGCAACCGGGGCGAGGTGTTCACCCATGATTATCTTATGGATGACAGCAATATCATGGCATTTATCCGAAAACTCAGAAAGAAGATTGAGCCAAACCCGGATGCACCGGAATACATCCTAACCATTTGGGGCATTGGATACAAGTTTAACGACAAGCTCTAACCGCCTATTCTGACCAAATCGCAAGGAAATCGCAAGGTTTTGACCATGGGATTCTCCTTGCGATTTTTTTATACTTATGGAGAAAGAGAGGTGAACGACATGGACTCTGACGATCATACGCGAAGGCTTGGCACGGCATGGGGGACCCGGAGTCCCATGTCTACACATGTCTGTCTTAGCCTTGATTCTATGCAAGGAGGTAAGACCAATGCACCTGAAAGAAAAAGCCATGGCGGTCCGTCCCACCGCCGAGAGAGACAACGCCCGTGAACAGCAAAATGGCCGCATCCAAGATGCGGCAACCATTTCTAGCAAACATGTCCTGATGAATCTACAAGCTACCCTGTGCGGCCTGGACGAAGAGACGGTGATTCACCACCGCAACCAATACGGCAGCAACAAAGTGACCCATGAAAAGAAGAAATCCCTAGCCAAACGGCTGGCTGGCGCTTTCATCAATCCCTTCACCGCCATTTTGTTCTGCTTGGCCCTGGTATCCACCCTGACCGATATGATCTTCCCCTATTTCTCCCTGTTGGGCAGCACACCGGAGGATTTCGACTGTCTGACCGTGGTAATTATTCTCACCATGGTGCTGATTTCCGGCACCCTTCGGTTTGTCCAGGAGTCCAGGAGCGGCAACGCAGCGGAAAAGCTTCTGGCTATGATCACCACCACCTGCACCGTCACCCGCAGGGGACAGGAAAAGGCGGAGATTCCCATGGATGACCTTGTAGTGGGGGACATCGTGCATCTGTCCGCCGGCGATATGATTCCCGCAGATGTGCGTATTCTGGAGGCCAAAGACCTGTTTGTCAGCCAGGCCAGCCTCACCGGTGAGAGTGAACCGATAGAAAAGACTCCTCATGTGTGTGACGCTGTAGAGAGCATCACGGATTATACCAACATCGCTTTTATGGGCAGCAATGTGGTCTCCGGCAGCGCCACTGCTGTGGCCGTCTGTGTGGGTGACCACACCCTGTTTGGCTCCATGGCCTCCGCCGTGGCAGGCGAGGCGGTAGAGACCAGCTTCACCAAGGGTGTGAACGCCGTCTCCTGGGTGCTCATCCGCTTTATGCTCATTATGGTCCCCCTGGTGTTCTTCATCAACGGCATTACCAAGGGAGACTGGCTGGATGCCTTTTTGTTCGGCATCTCCATCGCCGTGGGTCTGACCCCGGAGATGCTGCCCATGATCGTCACCACCTGTCTGGCCAAGGGCGCGGTGTCCATGAGCAAGAAGCAGACCATTGTGAAAAATCTCAACTCCATTCAAAACTTTGGAGCCATGGATATTCTGTGCACCGACAAGACTGGGACCTTGACCCAAGATCAAGTGGTGCTGGAATATCATCTGAACATCAACGGCGAGGACGACACCCGAGTCTTGCGCCACGCCTATCTCAACAGCTATTTCCAGACAGGCTATAAGAACTTGATGGACCTGGCCATTATCCACAAGACGGAGGAAGTTGAGGCAGAGGACCCCCGGCTGGTAGATCTGTCGGAACACTATGTGAAGGTGGATGAAATTCCCTTTGACTTCACACGCCGTCGGTTGACCACGGTGGTGCAGGACCAGACAGGGAAGACCCAGATGGTGACGAAGGGCGCCGTGGAAGAAATGCTCTCCATCTGCACCTTTGCAGAGTGTGACGGCGGGGTGCAGCCGCTGACCGATGAGGTCCGCCGCCACATTCTCCAGACGGTAGACAGCCTCAACGACAAGGGCTTTCGTGTGCTGGCCATTGCCCAAAAGAGCAATCCATCTCCTGTAGGTGCGTTCGGTGTGAAAGACGAGTGCGACATGGTTCTGATGGGGTATCTGGCCTTTTTGGACCCACCCAAGGAGTCCACCGCAGACGCCATCCAGGCGTTAAAGGACCATGGCGTGACCACCAAGATTCTCACTGGCGACAACAACAAAGTGACCCGTACCATCTGCAAACAGGTGGGCATCAAAGTACGCAACATGCTCCTGGGCTCTGATTTGGAAAAGATGAGCGATTCGGAACTGGCCAGAGCTGCCGAATCCACCGACGTGTTCGCCAAGTTGACCCCTGAGCAGAAGGCCCGTGTGGTCTCCATCCTCCGGGAAAATGGACACACTGTAGGTTTTATGGGGGACGGTATCAACGACGCTGCTGCCATGAAGTCTGCCGACATCGGTATCTCTGTGGACACCGCCGTGGATGTGGCAAAGGAATCTGCTGACATCATTCTGCTGGAAAAAGATCTGATGGTCTTGGAGCAGGGCATCATCGAGGGGCGCAAAACCTACGCCAACATGATCAAGTACATCAAAATGACCGCCTCTTCCAACTTTGGCAACATGTTCTCGGTGTTGGCAGCTTCTGCGCTGCTGCCATTCCTGCCCATGATGAGCGTGCACCTGATCTTTTTGAATCTGATCTATGACTTGTCCTGCACCGCCATTCCCTGGGACAATGTGGACGAAGAGTTTATCGCCAAGCCCCGGAAATGGGACGCCTCCAGTGTGGGCAACTTCATGCTCTGGATTGGCCCCACCAGCTCCATCTTCGACTTTACCACCTATCTATTTATGTACTTTGTCTTTTGCCCCATGTTTATCTCGGATGGCGTGTTGTTCAACGATCTGCCCGCACATTTCAGCGGGGCAGAGCTGGCCTTAATGCAGGCCAAGTATATCGGGCTGTTCCAGGCTGGTTGGTTTGTGGAATCTATGTGGAGCCAGACTTTTGTCATTCACATGATTCGCACCCCAAAGCTGCCCTTTCTTCAGAGCCGTGCTTCCGCTCCCTTGACCCTTCTGACCCTAACGGGTATCACCGTGCTCACCGTCATCCCCTTTACACCGCTGGGAGCCGCTCTGGGGTTTGTGGCGCTGCCTGCCGCCTACTTCGCCTATCTGATTCCGTGCATTCTCCTCTACATGATTCTGGCCACCAGTCTCAAAAAGGCCTATGTGCGGCACTACGGTGAATTGTTATAAGAACGGAGGGATATCATGATGAACTGGGCAAACCTGTGGATGGACGTATTTGGAACCACTTCTCTTTGGGGCATTGATATGGGATTCTGGGTCGCCATTGGCGTGGTGTTTCTCATTGTCATCTTGATGAATGTGGTGTTCTGGTCCATGAAGCCACTAAGTTAACGAGACGAAAGAAACCCCTCCCATGTGGTCAACGCCACATAGGAGGGGTTCACAGTCTTATTCAAAGGGATAGCGCACACCCATCTGATGGCGGATCTCATCCATCAGCTCCATCATATGCACCGTGTCCTGGTTGGGCATGGAGGGGCACTCCAGCGCTCCCGCCTCAATACAGCGGGCTGCCTCTACCACCTCATACTCGTACCCTGTGAGCTGAGCAGGGCAGGGGTGGTGCTCTACTTGCTGGTACTGGGCGTCATAGACGGTGATGGACTGGGGATTGTTGATGTTCTCCACCACGGCAAAGCCACGGGTACCGTAGATGACTCCCAACCGGTCAGAGACACAGTTCGCCCCGGCGTTCAACACTGCCATCTTTCCGTCCTTCCACGTCAGGGTCATGCTGTCCTGGAGGTCCACTCCCTTGTCCGAGAGGACGCCCACAGCATGGACCTGATCTGGGGTACCAAACACCATCTCGGCAAAGTTCAGAGGATAGATTCCCACGTCCAGCAGGGCACCGCCGGCCAAGGCAGGCTCCACAATGCGCTCTTTCCCCATGATCTCATAGCCCAGGTTGGCAGTGAGCATTCGGGGCTCTCCAATGACGCCGGAATTCACCACCTGAGAGATAACCTCCCGCATAGGCTGATATCTGGTCCAGATGGCCTCGGTGAGCAGCAGGCCCTTGTCTTTGGCCCGCTGGAACATCTCTCGTGCCTGCTGAGCATTGGCGGCAAAGGCCTTCTCGCACAGGACATGCTTTCCGTGCTCCAGGCACATCATGACATGCTGATAATGATGAGAGTGAGGGGTGGCCACATACACCAGCTGGACTTGCTGGTCCTGGAGCATCTCCTCATAGCTGCCGTAGACTCGCTCTACGCCGTGGGTATCGGCAAACTGCTGGGCCCGTTCCAAATTCCGAGCTGCCACAGCATATAGGGAGATGGCATGATTTCCCGCCTGATTCATACGATTGATGGTCTCCGCCATGGTTGCGGAAATGCGGCCAGCTCCCAAAATAGCCATATGAAGCATCTTTTTCATCTCCTTCGGAATATAAAAAATGATGAGGAATTACATCACTGTAATTCCTCATCATCATAGCACAAAGCAGGGAAGAGGTCTACTCTTCTTACTTGCTGGTCAGAACCTTCTTCAGACGGGCGAAGCGGGGCAGACCGTGCTCGGTGGCGCGGGTGTTCTCACCCTGGATCAGGGGCAGGGCATAGTCGATGAAGCCCTGGTTGATGCCGTTGCCAGCCTCGTTGATCCACTCCAGGGGCACCTTCTTCTCGAAGTTGGCCACCTCAGAGAGGTTGAACAGCTTGGTCTTGCACTCATAGCCGTTCTCACGGGAGCACTCGAAGCCCACCATCTTGTCGGTCTCGCCGGCCACAGCAGCCTCCACGGCGGTCTTACCAGCCAGGAAGGACTCCTGAATGTCGGTCTGAGAAGCCAGGTGAGCGCCGCAGCGCTGCAGCAGGGACAGCTCGATGCCACGGACCTTGGCGCCGGTGCGCTCCTTGACGATGTTGGCCAGCATAGCAGCCAGACCGCCCAGCTGAGCGTGACCGAAACCGTCGGTGGCGGAGGTCTTAGCCTCGGAGACGAAGGAGCCGTCAGCATAGTGGATACCCTCGGAGACAGCCACGATGCAGTTGCCGTTCTTCTCGTAGATGGAGGTGACGTCGGCCAGGAACTTGTCCATGTCGAAGTCCACCTCGGGAACGTAGATCAGGTCGGGAGCGCAGCCCACGACGCCAGCCAGAGCGGAGCCGGCCAGCCAGCCGGCGTGGCGGCCCATGATCTCAATGATGCAGACCATGCCGGTGTCATACACCCGGGCATCCTGATAGACCTCCATGCAGCTGGTGGCAATATACTTGGCGGCGGAGGCGAAGCCGGGGCAGTGGTCGGTGCCGAACAGGTCATTGTCGATGGTCTTGGGCACGCCCATGACGCGGCACTCATAGCCGGACTTGGCCATGAAGCGGCTGACCTTGGAGCAGGTGTCCATGGAGTCGTTACCGCCGTTGTAGAAGAAGTAACGCACGTCGTACTTCTTGAAGATCTCCAGAATCCGCTTGTAGTCGGTGTCGTCCACATCGGGATCGGCGATCTTGTAGCGGCAGGAACCCAGCTCGGAAGAGGGAGTGTTCAGTAGCAGCTCCAGCTCGTGAGCGTCCTCCTGGCTCATGTCATACAGACGATCGTTGAGAACGCCCTTGATGCCGTGAGCAGCACCGTACACGGCGGTGATGTTGGGGTTATCCAGAGCGGTGCGAATGACACCGTATGCGCTGGCATTGATCACGGAGGTAGGACCGCCGGACTGACCAATGATACATGCGCCTTTCAGTTGAGACATGTTTGAATCCTCCTAATGTTGTGATGCGTTTGAAACGCGCTGATTAGGCCTTGCCGTCGCAGCCCAGGACGTTGATCAGCTTGTGCTTAACCAGCTCCTTGATGTTGGCGCGGGCGGGCTTCAGGTACTCGCGGGGGTCAAACTTGTCGGGGTGCTCAGCGAAGAACTTACGGATGGTTCCGGTCATGGCCAGACGCAGGTCAGAGTCAATGTTGATCTTACACACAGCGCCGCGGGCGGCCTGACGCAGCTGCTCCTCGGGGATACCAACGGCATCGGGCATCTTGCCGCCGTTCTCGTTGATCATCTTCACATACTCCTGGGGCACGGAAGAAGAGCCGTGGAGAACGATGGGGAAGCCGGGCAGACGACGGACGACCTCGTCCAGGATGTCGAAGCGCAGGGGAGGGGGAACCAGCTCGCCCTTCTCGTTGCGGGTGCACTGAGCAGCGGTGAACTTGTAAGCGCCGTGGCTGGTGCCGATGGCGATAGCCAGGGAGTCGCAGCCGGTCTTCTCCACGAACTCCTGGACCTCCTCGGGATGAGTGTAGTGGGACTCCTCGGCAGAGACCTTCACGTCGTCCTCGATGCCGGCCAGAGCGCCCAGCTCGGCCTCGACCACAACGCCGTGATCATGAGCATATTCCACAACACGCTTGGTCAGCTCAATGTTCTCAGCGAAGGGCTTGGAAGAGGCGTCGATCATGACGGAGGTGAAGCCGCCGTCGATGCAGCTCTTGCAGATCTCGAAGCTGTCGCCGTGATCCAGGTGCAGAGCGATGGGCAGGCCAGTCTCAATGATGGCAGCCTCAACCAGCTTCACCAAGTAGGTGTGGTTGGCGTAAGCACGAGCGCCCTTGGAAACCTGAAGAATCAGGGGAGCGTTAACCTCCTTGGCGGCCTCGGTGATGCCCTGAACGATCTCCATGTTGTTGACGTTGAAAGCACCAATTGCATACCCACCATCGTATGCCTTTTTGAACATCTCGGTAGTAGTGACCAGTGGCATTTGAATCAACTCCTTAGTAGAATTAATTGGTCTTGCACTTCATCATTTTAACAGCGTTCGCCCCAAATTGCAAGGTATCAAGCCATCTTTTTTAAGACAAATTATATACACCGCCCCAATACCCTTTGTGCGAAGTGCCAAAGCAGCAGGAGAGAGGCTCACTTTTTCTTGCACCGATCTCCCAAAGGGTTGAGTTGGGCAGCCTGACGCATGGCCTCGCTGTCCACGTGCGTGTAGATCTGGGTGGTGTTCAAATGCTCATGGCCGAGGATTTCCTGCAATGTACGCACGTCAACACCGTTTTTCAGCATCAGGGTAGCGGCTGTGTGGCGCAGCTTGTGGGCGGAGTACTTGTCCCGGTCCAGTCCAGCCTCCGCCAGCCGCTTTTTGATCATGTAATGCACGCCGTCCTTGGTCACACGGGTGCGCCGCCGACTGATAAACAGCGCATAGGGGTCCACAGCCGCCGACTGGGTTCGAACGGCCAGCCAGTCATCCAGCGCGCTGCGACAGGCGGTGTTGAGGAAGACAAAGCGCTCTTTGTTACCTTTGCCCAACACCCGCATACGGTCGTCCCGCACATCGCTGAGGTTCAAGCCCACCAGCTCAGAAATTCGCAGTCCACAGTTTAAAAATAAGGTAATAATACAAAAATCTCGCTCAGAATTGGCTCCGTCGATGCTGTCCAGCAGCTGAATGCACTCATCCAGGGTTAAAAATCGCGGCAGTGTCTGGCGCTGTCTGGGCGCATCCAGCTCCTGAATGGGATTTTCCGTGAGAACTTTGGCTTTGTTTACAAGATATTTATAAAAGGAACGGATGGATGCAACTTTCCGAGCTCTGGTAGACGCCTCAAGGCCGCAGCCAGCCTGGGGCGAATTATGATTCTTGGCGCGGCTGCGGCTGAGAAAGCTGAGATATGCATACACATCGGCCAGCGTCACAGAGCGCACCAGCGAGACATCCACGTCGTCAATCGAGATTTCGTCCAGCGGTACGGATCTGGGCACCAAGCCTTTTTCAAGTTTCATGTATCTGAGAAAATTACGCAGATCGAGAAAATATTCATCCACCGTTTTGGACGAATGTCCCTGAATGGTCTCGTGGTACGCAAGAAAATCCCGCAGCACCGGCGGCGCTTGAGTTTGATAGTCAATTTTCATGTGAAATCACCATATTTGCATACATAAAGCCAGGCTGTCCGGATCATACTACGGATATCAAATTTCCGGGAGCCCCCTACCCTCAACTCAACAAAATTTTAATTTTGTTGAGTTGCTAGTGTGTTCAAACAGGAGTTCCCAGGATACCAGAATTGGAGGTCAAGTTATGAGTCTCATTCCGTGTACCCTCTCCTGTCGGCATCAGACCGATGGTCGGTGCACCCTGTACACAACAGGTGCACAACCCATGCGCAACGCTGCCCAGGACGGCACCGACCACCCCTGTCTGAATTATGAGCCCAAAGACTCACACAAGCACCGCAATCGCTTGCCGGATGTTGTGCACCTCAATGAGCTGTAAGCCATCCGGCACAATCAGCTTTCCGCTGTGACGGGCTGGAATCAGGCATTTGGTAAAGCCCAGCCGCTGCACCTCGCTGAGCCGCTGATTCAACGCGTGCACCGCACGCAGTTCGCCGGTCAGGCCCACTTCGCCGATGGCCGCCAAATTATACGGCACCGGCTTGTCCCGGAAGCTGGACGCCAAAGCCACAATGAGCGCCAGGTCCGCCGCCGGCTCTGTGATACTCAGGCCGCCAATGACGTTGACGTACACGTCACAGTTGGACACCATGAGCCCTCCACGTTTTTCCAGCACTGCTGAGAGCATCATAGCCCGGTTGTAGTCAAACCCATTGCAGGAACGCCGGGACGTGCCGTAGGCCGACGGGGTGAGCAGCGCCTGAACCTCTGCCAATACCGGGCGCACACCCTCCATGACACAGGTGACACAGGAGCCCGGGGTATTCTGAGGCCGCCCGGACAGCAGCGCCTCCGAGGGGTTTGGCACTTG
>OGPO01001923.1_pt1 | contig 11859 bp, 14 predicted proteins | sample 1553041 | NCBI WGS metagenome assembly OGPO01 (sample SAMEA2580281, study PRJEB22360) | human gut metagenome | biome: human gut; feature: human-associated habitat; material: faeces | place: Denmark | collected 2008/2010 | reverse complement strand
CGACCGGAAGGTCGTCCCCGTAGCCCCGCACGTTGTCGATCCATTTCCGGTACAGTCGCCCGGCATCCCTGCTGACGGGCTTGCCCCTCTCGTCCAGATCGCCCCACGACATAAACTCCTCCTCGTTCTCGATTTGGATGTAGTCGGGGTTCAGCGCCTCGATGTAGCGGAACAGGTGTTCGGCCAGCGTGCGGCTGTCGGCGTCGCGCGGAAGGCCGCCTTTGGCCCGCGAGAAGTTCGTACACTCCAGCGAGGCCCAGAGGACGACGAAGGCATCCGGATACTGGCGGCGCATCCGGGCCGCATGGGCCGCGAGCGGCCCCAACTCCAGCGTACGGATGTCCTCCGTGTAGTGTAGCGCGTCGGGGTGGTTGGCAGCGTGCGAAGCGATAGCATTCGCATCGTGGTTGACGCAGGCGATCACCTTGGCGCAAGGATCTCCGGCATGCCGCGCAAAGTGTACCCCGGTCGAGGTGCCGCCCGCACCGCAGAAAAGGTCGATGTATATAACTTTGATTGCCATTTTAGAATAGTTCGGGATGTTCGTCTGGTAGCTGCACGCCCATCCGCCGAAGGGCATAGCGTAGCGTGTAGCCGTTGTTGGTGTAGTTCATTGCCATTTGGTAGAGTTTCGGATGTAGAGTGTACAGTATGTGAAAGCGCCTCCCCCCCCCTCCGAGGTGTGCGCCGAACCCGCAGAATACGCAGCCGGTTCGGGTAATGCCCGGTATGTCGTAAATCGGGCAATAGGGTATGTCGAATCTGTGAATGTAGTCCCGGCAGTCCGCGGCAGTCCAGATCGACAGCGGGGCGCTGTGAACCTTGCGGGGATTATCCGAAAAGACGTTGCACCCGCCGCGACGGACATACATGGTTTGCCGCAGTTTGCTTTCGTCGGCCATCGTGCCGACCATCCCAAGGCTCTGTGTTTGGGCGTTGAATTTGCGGAAAGGCCGCTTTTTCAGTATTTCGCAACACTTTTCCGAGGTCATATAAGGCTCACTTATCAGGTAGCGCCATTTTTCTGAGAGTACGCCGGCCCGGCGTACTCCGTCGCCGTAGAGCCTATATGTCCGTAATTTGTCGCTGTTGGTCGTCCGAATATTTCGGACAGCTTGCGCCTGCTCTTTGCTTACAAGAGGAAACCCATATCGGGCCATGACCTCGCGTGGGGGCATGGCCGGGTGGATGATCTCGATGTTATCCGTATGCCGCACGAACCGGACGATTTCCGGGTATTCGTTACCTGTTGAGCAGAACACGCCCTTCATGTTAGGATCGACGAACCGGCGAGCCAAGTCGAGCAGGACGGTTGAGTTTAGTCCGCCGGAAAATGATACGTAGGGCGTGCGGTCGTGCTCTTTGCAGTAGGCAACGAACGTTTCCATGGCGTAGCATGTGTGGTCGATCTTTTGATTGAGCGGCCACGCCTGACGAGTGCGAAGGTCAGATAGAGTAAGCGGTTTCATGTAAAAATAAATTTTGATTTCGAACCGGTATTTCATAGTTGCACCAAATACACTCCTGCATGAGCGTACCGCTGCCATTGACGATGTTAGAGCGGATGTTGTTACGTTTCATCGGGAATTTGATTTTATGCCAATCATCATAGAGATAATCCATAAGCAGGCAATCATATCCACTGACCATTGCGAATCCTTTTATTTGATGAAGTTTCCAAGCCAGCCGTTCGTGATCTGCATCCGTAAAGTCGAACAGGTAGTCTCCACCCTTATGTTTACTCCCGCGGCTTTCCAAAGGATACGGTGGGTCGCAATAAAAAAATGCCTCCGGAAAGTCGAGCTTGTCGATTGCGGCAGAGAAGTCGCTGTTGATGATCTGGAAGTTGCGGCGGATTTCCTGCGCTACTTCATGAAGTTTCTCAACTCCGTTTTTCCATCGGCTGACTGTTTCTCCTCCCTGTGCGTTCACGTGTTGTTTGGACATGTGCCACCCTTTATTTTGTCGTTGCACACCCAGTCCGAAGAACGACTGCCGCACACGGACATAGAACCGTCGAGCGCGTTCAAGGTCTGTGATTCCTTCAGCCCCCCCCCAGCATTTCCGGTATTCGAGTTCAGAGCATGGAGTCAGTTCTAACATCCGGATGAGTTCATCTTCATGTTCGCGGAGCTGCTCGAAGAAGTTGGTTATTTCGCCGTTTATTTCGTTGGCTGTCCGAATGACATTGCCTCGGTAGTTCAATGATACGACCATCGATCCCGCGAAGAGATCGACGAGGTGAGTGAACTTCGGTGGAAAATTCTCGTAGAGATATTCTATAAAAGAAAACTTGCCACCGAAGTAGTTGAAGGCTATCTTTTTGCTATTGTTGCCGCTCATTGTTTTGGAAGGTTGTAGTGCCGACGTTCGGCGGCTGTTAATTCGGTTGTAAATTCGAAGTTATACACCCACACAAAGGGGTTCTTTTCCCAAATTCCGCGATCTTCGAGCCTTTCCATTAGAGTCTGGAAACTGGCGATTGCGTTGCTACAATGCGGATAGCCGTCTACGAGTTCTTCTTTGGTAAAATGTAGTTCCGGGCAATAGTGGACGTAATGCCCCTCGATGGAGGTAAACGGTCGTACTCCCTCTCGCTTTGCAGCTTCTTCGGTGATGTCTTGTAGCCGTTCGCCATGCCGGGCTGTTATCCGAAGGAAGTAGCGGGCCATCCGCGCCGGCATGGATTGCTTATTTCGCCAGAATCCGGGTTTGTCAAGGTATTCTCCATATCCGAGTTCTTGCAGGGCTTGAATGTCTGCCGGATCGTATTTGTAAAATACTCTATCAAGACCCAAAGGGTGCGGAATGTACGGCTCTTTGATAAAGATAACTTCGCCGACCTTGTACCGGGGACGAACGAGACGGCGGCGAGCAAGAAGGTCTGCGCGACTACCATCTGGAAGGATGAAATCGCCGCGAGGATTGAGCAAATAATCGTCTGGCTGCGGGTCTGTCAGCCGACGTGTTTCCGTCTTGTGCCGCGCAATGACTTCGCGCTGCAATTCTTCGAGAAAACCGATGCTTTTCATAGTTTCTTTCGGTTAAAATGTTCGATGATTTCGTCTTTGGTAGCTTTGTGGCACAGTTGCTTCGGTGCTACTGCTGCCATCCATTTAGCCCGGATGTCGCTGGCCCGTGGTATCAGAACCTTGAACCATTCACCGGCCATAATCAGCCGTTCCCCGGTTTCAGTCTGTACGGTATCTTTCAGCCTTTCGAAGCGGATGACGGCGTGAGCGACGAACCATTGCTCGCGGTCGTTGTCTCTGTTCATGGCCGCCAGTGCCTTGAACATTTCGATATTTTCGTCGCAGTTGTAAAAGTCTTGGTCAAACAATCCCAGATCATTTTCGTCGAGTTGCAGCCAAAAGCATGTCTGGTCTGTGTCGGCCAGAAAAAAGTTAGACCAATCTTGCCTTCCTCCAATAATTTGCCTGCCGATACCTTTCACCCACTTTTCGAGTTTGATTTGCTGCTGCTCATCCCGAACGAGTACCATACATGAGGTTTGAAAACTCATTGTTCCCCTCCTTTCTTTGCAAGTGCCGCCATAAGTTTTTTTGCATGCTCCACGGCCATAGTATAGGGGTCGCGGCATTCGGGTTTATTCACTAACTCCGGGAGTATCAGCGCCGCCGCAAAGCCTATAAATGCCTCGCTGTTCGGCGTTCCGATATTCGCCCACGGCCCGGCGGGCGCGTCATCGCGGAGCATCTGTCCGTCGCCCGTCAGCAACCAGAGCTTGTCGATTTCGGGGTAATGTTGGCAGATGCGGGTGGCTACATCGAGCGAGATTCCATTATTTCCCTTTTTGATCTGATAAAGGTTTTCACCGCGGGGCAAGCCGATGTGTCGTGCGAATGCGTTAGCGGTCATTTTCGATTGTTGGATGACCATTTCGATGCGCTGCCAGTTAGTCGGGGTTTCTTTTTCCGCCTGTTTCTGTTTTGATTTGTTGTTTTGCATAGGATTGAATATTAGGTGATTAAAATGATAGTTGCGTAGGGGTGAAAGGTTCCGGATCGTCTTGTTCGTCTGGATTGTCTGTGTAACTCCGTGAGGTGTCGAGGTCGATGCCGTAATTCTCGCAGATCATTTTGTAGTCGAAGAGCATTGCCGTTGTTGTTCGCCCTGTAGCTGCGTCTCCGGCCGGGACGAATCCTGTCGGGTTCTGGATGACTTTGAAACGCTCGGCCTTTTTTGTGCCGAGGAATTCCCGGCTATGTTCCAGATAGTATTTCAGCGAGTCACGGGGTATCTTTTTGCTTTCGGAATCTCGGCTTTCCTTGGCGTATAGCTGCGATATACGGAGGAATGATACGGATAGGTAGCGTGCCCCTTCCGGTAGCTCCAGTGGCGTTTTTGATTCTTTGATCGGAATTCCTTTTTTCGTGGACGCTTTGATGTGGTAGTCCACGCCGATCCATATTTTTCCGGATGATGCAAGGATATCGACCGTTTCCCAGAATCCGGCGAGTTCGTTGTTTTCGTTGGTCTTGAGATTCTGCGTTTCGCACATCCTTGTGACCATTGGGAGTATTTCGGTGTATGTGAAAGGCAGGTGAAGCAGATGCTCGATGCTGCGGAAAGCCGCGGTGATCGACACCCAGTTCCTGAAGGTGCGATCCTCGATGATTTTGCCTACGAATGCCACGGAGAAGTCGGCGGCGGTTTCGTCGTACATGTGGCGGTAATTACTGCGGAACTGATTGCGGTGCTTGAGCAGCTCCCCAGTTAGGTGGGTCAGGCCGCGCTTTTCGATCAGCTTGAGTTCGTTGTACCTCCTTTTCTCGTCATCGGAAAAGGTCGTCTTGGAGAAGGTGAGAAATACCAGTCGGGAAAAAAGAGCAATGTCTGCTGTCGGCATTTCTTGCCCGCTCAGTATCACGCCGCAATCCACGGCCGTAGTTTCCCGCTTTTTATCGTTGTCCATGTTCATGCGGGAGCGGCCGGCACCGTCCCATAAGCCCTTCAGGAATTCCCGTTTCTCGATGTCGAGCGTGTTTTTGTACTCGTCGATGTGGACGATCGCATTAGACACCTCGGCCACGGCCTCGGCAAGCGCCGCTTTCGTCGTATTGTTGATGTTCGGCGCTATATAGGACGGGATAAAAAACGATGTCAGCGAGTGGGCGAGTTCGGATTTCCCCGAACCTTTGGGGCCGAAGAGGTTCAGAATCGGGAATGATGTCGTGACATTCACGACGAGATCCCGGAAGAGCGACGCGATCAGGAAGCAGAGTCCGACCTTCGCATTATCGCCGAACACCTCGATGAGTCGTGTCGCGTAGTCGTTGAGCGTTATGTCATTGGTAATTGCATAGACGAAGCGCCGCTGAAATTGGTAGCTTTGCGGATCGTCTGCCGTATCTTTGGAACATCCCGGCAAATAGAAAAGCTGCCCGCGGACGTTCACCAAGCCGAAATCATTAGCTTTGACGAAGTGCCCTTCATCCATTGCGCCGTTTCCCCATGCGTATATTTGGTGCCGTTTCTGCCATCCGAGCTGTTTGATTTCGTCGGCTGAGGGAGTCCCGTCGAACAGGTATTTTTTGAGTTTGGTCAGTTCGCCCTGTCCGGCTTCCCAGATGTAGTTGCCTTTCGATTCCGTACGGATGCGGAAGTCGGCAAACGATACGAGCGAACGCTGATCGAGTTTGATGACTGCTTCCTCTCCTTTGTCGTTCCGCATCCGGAACAGACGCCGGGCGTTCTGGTCGTCTTTGACATGGACGATCGGTTCGAGGATGAAGTTCGACCAGCGGACATCGGCATTTCCTCGTCCGGCACCGTAATAACTATTGTGTGAGATATAGAACCCGTATTCCGAAATCATGTCCTCGGAATAGCTTTCTTCCTTTTTTCGCTGCGCTCGTTCCCGTTCGAGTTGGATTTTTTGTAGCTCTGCCGTCCATATCTTGCGGTTCTTGTACTCACGCGCGAACATGTCCAGATACATGTTGACCGTACTTTCGTCGCGGCATAGAGCCAAGAGCTGACAAACTTCGGATATGACGGCGATCTGCTCGGTCTGGGAGTTCTTGCCTTCCATTTTGTGAGCGCAGAGCCACGGGATAAAGTCTGTTGTGGAATTGCTCAACAATTCTTCGTACCCCTTTGAATATTGCCGGAAATAATCGTCAGGGTCTTTGTAGTTGTCTTTGATTTCCATGACCCGCACGGCCAGCCCTTCGCGGAGCATGGTTTCGGCGTTTTTGACAACGGCCTTCTGCCCGGCATCATCCATGTCTCCGATGATGATTACGGTGTCGGCGACCTTCTTTATGAGTTCGATCTGCTTTGGTGTGAGGGCAGTGCCGAGCGGGGCGACCGTATTGTCTACGCCGATCTGGTGCATGCGGATAGCGTCGGGATTCCCCTCGACGAGATTCATTGTGCGGACGGCCGCAGCCTGACGTGCCGACTCGAAGTATGCGAACAGATGCTCACCTTTTTTGTAGACCGCCGTGTCACCCGTGTTGATGTATTTCGGGAGCTTTTTGGGGTTCTCCTTATCCATAAGACGACCGGAGAAGCCGACGATGTTTCCTGTCCGGTCGCGTATGGTGAACATCAGCCGCCCGCGGAAAGTATCGTACAGGGAGCCGTCGCGTTCGCTTCGGCGGACGAGGTCAGCGTCGATCAGTAGTTGCTCCTTGTACCCTTTTTGTGTGGCATATTCGCGGAATCCGCCTTTGTACGGGGCGAAGCCGATCAGCATATTGTCGATCGTCTCCTCTTTGAACCCTCGCTCCTTTGTTGCGTATTTTTGGGCTGGGAGTGATTGCTTGTAACTTTCACGGAAATATTCGAGGGCAATCTGATTGATTTCGAAAATACGAGAACGGCGGAACCGGGCCTCTTTTTGCTCAGGAGTCAGCTCCTCGGCCTTATATTCGATGTTGAGTTTTTTTGCCAAATACTCCACCGCTTCGGGGAACGTCATGTTGTAGAGCATCATCACGAAAGATATGGCATTGCCTTTCGCACTACATCCGAAGCAGGTGAAGATTCCCTTTACCGGGGACACTTTGAACGAAGGTGTCTTTTCCTTGTGAAAGGGACAGCAGCATTCGTAATTGACGCCGGCCCTCTTCAGACTTACTCCTTCGCCCCCGATTATAGAGACGATGTCTTTGGATAGTATTTGGTCTATGACGTATTCAGGTATCATTTGCGCGGTGTTTCTGGCGGGACTTTCCCCCTTTGGGAAATCCCCCCCCCGATTTGGTTATAAAGATTCGATGTGTTCGACGATTATGCCGGCCCTATCGTACTGTTGCTGGAAATCTTCTTTGATTCGCGGGCGTTTTTCCTCTTGTATGCCTTCATACAGACCGCAGCGGTACATTGTGAGCGCGCGGCGTATCGTTTCTAACAGCTCTTTGTCGAGATCCATTATGGCGTAGTGTTCCCGATTGTCTTTGTCGCAATACATGGCTACCAGAGTTTGAGGATGAGCGCTACGGCGACGATTGTGTTCAGGATAAAACAGATGAGGGTGGGGATCAGTCCTTGCCGGTCATCTGCACGGGCTTGCAACAGTGATTTTGCAATGTAGAGCAGAATGAGGAAGTCGAGAAAACCCGTTATACAGGCGAGGATAATCAATATGATAGTTTGCATGGTTCTGTCGTTTAAAATGTTACGTTGATTTGGTACTTCTCGGCGATGAATTTTGCCAACGCCTCGCGCTTGGACAGCGGGACTTGCCGGGCGCCGCACCCGTAGGCGTTGAAAGTCGAGGTCGCAACAAAGAGCATCTTTGCGCCTACTGTCCGGAGTTCTTCCCGACTGTGGATGTCCAGCCCCCGCCAGAACTCGATGAATGTCTTGGTTTGTTCCATATATTTTTTAAATTTTTGATTCGGTGGAAAAAGAGGGCGGCGAAAATCTAATCGCCAGATTAAAAGTTGGCCGCCCTCTGCGTCCGGTACTATCTCACGACAGGATGCGGACACGGTCAGGACTCCGATGCCCTATTGTCAGGGACAGACTTTCGGCGGCCGATGTTATACGCCGCATCTTTTCGATGTCTGTCCCGTTGTAGATGCCCAACAGGCGGTTGCCGATCATCAGGCGGCTCTCCTCCGTGTCGAGGTTCACGACCAGCCTCACGTTGTTGGGGTAGCTCTGAACCATCTTGGTTTCCTTCCCCCGCAGGTAGCGGGTTTCGCATTGCGGCATACTGTACGCCGGGGTTGCAGTTGATTTTCTGTTTTGCATAGGATTGTGTTTGAAATGGTGGAAAATTTCTCTACATTTGTTATTAACATTGTTATTTACAAATGCAAATATAGAGAAATCTCTGTGCAAACCAAAATATTCACCGAGAAATTTCTGTATAAAGTTACATGATTAATCAGCCTCATTATGCAATCATCAGTAAAAGAACGACTTATAGAATTTATAAAATCGCAAGGATTAAGTCAAGGTAGATTTGAAAAGCTACTTGGTTTTTCAAATGGCTATGTAAATAACATATCTAAAGGTATCGGAGGAGATAAGTTACAGAAAATAATCTGTGAATTTCCGCAGCTTAATATTGACTGGCTTTTATCCGGTAATGGAAATATGCTTGTTGGCAGCAAAGAAATATTACTGCCCAACGTAGAAGTTCCTCGCGAGGTATTTGACAAATTGGTGTTACTAATCGAAACAGTCAGTTCCCAGCAGGGGACGATTGCGGATCAGCAGAGAATGAATTCAGAGCAGGGCAAGTTGATTGCTGATATGTACCAGAAAATCGACCGCCTGACGTCATCGGGGAGTCGCACTGCCCGCACGGAAGACGATGCCGGATGTGCCGCTGCAAAATAGTTTTCTTTGGTCTCCAGACGATGGTTATTCCTAAATATTAACGTAGATATGGATAAGCTATTGGGTTATCTGCTTGTTGGCATCATTGGTTATGTCGTTGTAGTGGCATTATTGAATACTCTGGGGATACCCGAAGGCTGGAGTTGGGCAATTCCTGCAATTATTATTTTATTACTCGTATTGGTGTTTTTTGCGCTCCATAAGTATGGTATACAAGATGCTCCCGAATTAAATACCGATAATTCTGAAGAGGTCGAATATCATATTGTTGGTATGAAATATCGGAAGCTGACTGATGATGAACTTGAATCATTTTCCGGAGGGTATTTAATGATTGACCCGGATAATCAGTATGACTCCGAGGCAGTAGGAGTATATAATTTTGATGAAAAATGTGTAGGGTATATACCGAGACCGTATAATGTTGAACTTTTCACTATCCTTCAGCAATCTTCTGCGGGCACTCTCCCCGTGAGAGGGTGGATTGATAAAAGCTATGATTATGGTAAAAAGGCTTGGGTGGGTAGAGTTTATGTTAAGAAAAAATATTTTAATACCTCTAATAATCAAGAGTATAACTAATTGTGTTCCGGGACAGATTCGGGACAAAAATGCTATCGAGTGACTTCCGACCAAAATGTAAAGTGTTGATATTCACGGCCACAAAAAAGCGGGAAAAGGATACTTCAAATCCTCCTCCCGCTACCAAAGGGTCGGATTGAAAAATCCGACCCCTGTTTTTATGTTTGGGATTGGATGTAGTTGATTGATAACCAATGGCTGTTCGGATTTACTATGGGCCTGTACTAAAATCTTTTGTTTATGAATACGCTTGAAGATGCAAGGGCATGGGGATTTGTGGGTTTTAAAACGGTTGCGGCCCTTAAAAGGAGGTGGACTGTATTCCGCAGACGAAAGGTGTATTCTAAGACCCCGGTCTGTAAATTACTTGCCCCGGGATTTCCTCCGATGCTTAATAACCCCCGTATTCGATCGTATACAGCACATCGAATAGCGTATTTGCGAACTCCCCGCGACCTTCGTAAACCCGGCCGTCCCTGACGGTGTAGGCTATGTCGAGGATGAACGAACTGTCCCCTTTGTAAAACTGTCCGTCCCTTACCGTAAACAATACGTCGAACCACGAGGCGAACGTGGCGTTGCCCCGGTATATCCGCTCGCCTTCGATGGAGTATGCGGCATCGTAGGGCCAGGTGTTGTTGCCTTCGAAAATCCTCCCGTCCCTTATCGTATACAGGGCGTCGAGCGACAGAGTGAACCTGCCGTCGCCTTTATAGATTCTGCCGTTTTTGAACGTATATATTGCATCCAGCGGGTTGGTGCCGTATCCGCGGTAGATTGTCCCGTTCCCGTCGCCGATATATGTGGCGGCGATCAGCAGCGCATCCGTATCGTCGCCTGCGTTATTTCCGAGGGCGGCCGGCGACAGGAATAGCAGTATTCCGAGTAATATGGCATTCGGTTTCATGGCCGGCGGTGTTTACGGGTAACGCGGGAATAACTCCGTGTCAGAATCCGCGTTCGCGCATCATCTGTTTGAAAAGGTTTTTCACGACGAGGACGTGGAACGGACGGATGAGGTTGAAATAGACCACTCCCAGTTTGTTGTGGTATCTCACGACCGTGCTCGCGAAGACTTGGCCGCCTTCGATGTAGATGGACATGTAGGCCACCAGGTGTTTGTCGTCCAGGGCGACGATCGTTTCGTCGGCCGTCCTTTCGGCGAGGGACATGAAACCGTAGCTCTCGCCGTTATCGAGGGCTTCTTCCAGTTTTTCCCGGCTGGGTCCCTCCCCGGTTTTCAGCCCGAAGGGCCTGACCAGCAGGTCGCGCAGCCGGAAGAGAAACTTCAGCCATGCCGGGCTGGTCGTCCAGAATGCCGCCATCACCTGATTCGGGGATACTTTCCCCGGATTTTGCAGGCGGCAGCGGAAGCAGTCGCGATAATTGGCGTCGGGGTAGCGGATGATCCGCGAATTTTCCGGGAGAGGCGATTTGTATACTTTCATGATTGTGCGGACGACGTCGGTTAGCGACGGCTCCCATGTCGTAAAGCTAACGAAAATTTGCGGGAATACCGCATTCCCGGAACGGTTTTAAACACCGGCGGCCCGTCCCGATCCCGAGGCAGGCCGCCGGCTGGTGAAACCGTTGCGTCGTTATTTGAATTTCAGCGAGATCTTTCCGTTTGAAGGATGCAGGACGAATATGCTTTCCGCGGAGGTGCCGTCGGTCGCAATGGTGCCCTTCGTGCAATCGAATGCGTAGGCGAACCCTTTTTGGACTGCGGCGATCCGCCTTGCCCCGAACGCCGTGAACGGCAACGCTGCACCGGGTGCTGCGGTCAGCTCCAGCATCCAGTCGGGGCCTTTGCCGGGGACGGCGATCTCCATCCCTTCTTCCGAAAGCAGTATCGTGAGCTGCCGTCCGTCGTCCATCGGCCACTCCACGAGTAATTTGCCTTTGCCCTTTTCCGTTACGGCGGGGGTGCCGCCCTGCGCTTGGGCCAGACTTCCGTCGGCAGTGCGCCGCATGACCCGCAGCCCGGCCAGCTTCTCCCGTGTGCTCCACATGCAGCCGTCCACGACGGGCAGCGTCGTGTAGACGCACTGGTTGGTGGTGCCGGCTTTGCGGTAGTAGTCCGACTCCATCCGCTGATCGAACATGTGGATGTCGCGGATGCACAATGCGCCCCCCTCCCATAGCAGGTTGGTGCGGTAGTAACGGCTGTTGTACCATACGGTTTTACGATTTTCACGGTAGTCGGTCAGTGCCGTGACGGCCGTCGGGGGCGTTACCGGGAAATTCTCCCGGAACCATTCGCCCGACCGGGTGAGCGTCTCCACACGGATTTCGCCCTTGCGGAAACGGTTTGCCAGCAGCGGGATCTGGATGTCGAGCCCCTTCTCCATGCTGCCCCAGGTGAAGGAGTTTTCCTGCCCGGCCTGCGTGTAGGCGAATGCGAGGCAGGGTTCTTCGAACATCGACCGGAAGAACCACTCGACCCACTGGCGG
>OGPO01001919.1_pt1 | contig 11892 bp, 8 predicted proteins | sample 1553041 | NCBI WGS metagenome assembly OGPO01 (sample SAMEA2580281, study PRJEB22360) | human gut metagenome | biome: human gut; feature: human-associated habitat; material: faeces | place: Denmark | collected 2008/2010 | reverse complement strand
ATGAGGATGAGCCACCGCCCACCCCCAGGCCGCCCGCCACAGTGGTGTGTTCGGGCGAGTAATGGATGGCGTTCTCTACGAGGTTCTTGACGGCGGTTTGCATGGCCTCTTTGTCGGCCTTGATCATCGGACCGTTCGTGGCTGGGCTGCCTGATTCTTCCAAGGAACCTTCGCCATCGGCCGGCTCCTCGACCTTCGTGGGTACTGACTGTCCGTTGACACTCAGTCGGATATCCACATGGCGGGAGTCGGCTTGGGTCTGATTGGCGGCGCGTGCCACATCCAGCGCGGAAATGCGCCGCGCATCGATCACGCTTTGCGGGCTTTGGGCTTTCTGCAAGTCGATAAGATGATGCACCAGTTCGGTCAGGCGCGCGGATTCCTTGGAGATACGGCCGGAAAAATACCGTACGGCGTCCGGATCATCGGCGGCGTCGGTCACGGTTTCGGCCAGTAGCGCGATGGCACCGGCCGGAGTCTTGAGTTCGTGCGAAACGTTGGTCACAAAGTCACGGCGGACGGCCTCGAAACGGCGCTGCTCGGACATGTCGTTGATGAAGATGGCGTACAGGTCATCGCCGATATCGCCAATGCGCACACGCAAATACAGCGTGTTGGACGGGCGTGACTGGCCGGCCTCCAGTCCTCGGCCATTAGAGGACGGATAGGAATTGCGATTGACCGGCAGCTGAACCTCACGCTCACGCATGCCACCGTCGGCGGCGGCCTGAGTGAGGATGTCCTCGACTTCACGCGAGTTGAGTCGGTCGCCGGAGACTAGGCCGAATGGCACTGAGCCGGGGCTTGAATATTGGACCAGACCGTTGCGGTCGGTGACGATCAGGGCTTCGGGCAGGACTTCAATCAGGCGACGCTCGGTGGGGCGCACGGGCGCATCATCACCGAATAGAGAATGCGTATCCTCGTCGCCGGACAGGTCCTGTTCGGCGGCGAGCCGGCCTGAAACGCGGCCTTTGTTGTAGGCGATGACGGCAACCCACACCAGTATCAGCGCGGCGAGCACCACAATCACGACGATCTGCCAGATATCCATGATTTCCAGAGTAAAACGTGCGAGGCGTAGTGAGATGCCTAAACTACGTAAGTTCGTCTATTGTTCATTTTTGGCGGGACGACATAACAAAATGCTCCCGCTGGCGGGAGCATAATATGGGGAGCTCTATTTACAGCTCGTAGTCCTTGTCCTTGCTTTCCTTGATCAGGAACAGAGCGAGCAGAGCGAGGGCAGTCATGATGGCCATGTACCAGCCCACACCGGCAACGCCGAACTTGGAGGTGACCAGTTACAGGCGCTTGACGATGTCGACAGCCAGACGGGCGGCGGTATCGGCGTATTCGGAGATGTCGAACTCCTTGAATACCTCGTAATCGGTGTCGGCGTTGTCGGAAAGGGCACGAATCACCAGTGCCGGCACGTCATTGCGGGCGGCGACCTGTGCCACGGCGGCGCCTTCCATCTCCACGGCGTCAGCCCCGGTGAGTCGGATGACCTCCTCGACCTTTTGGGGCGTGTCCACGAAGTAGTTGCCAGAGGCGATGATGCCGGTGATGTGGGTAATGCCCGCATTGGCAAGCGCCTCGTCGGCAACTTCCAGCAGACGGTCATCAGAGTGGAATTCCTCCACCGGAGCGTCCGCAGTGCCGGGCTTCCACTGGCCTACGAGCCGCATGTCAGTGTCGAGGTAGCGCAGGGTGCCGCCGAGCACCACGTCGTTGATGTGCAGGTGGGTGTTGAGGTTGCCGGCGATGCCGCTGAAAATCACGACGTCCGGGGCGAACTCGTCAATCAGCAGCTGCGTGGTGGCGGCCGCATTGACCAGTCCCATGCCGCCTACCGTTGCGGCAACCTTGATGACGTCAGAACCGAAGGAGTCGACCGTGCCGGACACGATGTCAAGGCTGCCCTTGGCGGTGTGCGTCACATGCGTGAGCGATTTGGCGATCAGCGCCACTTCCTCATCCAATGCGCCAATAATAGCTACAGTTTTCATACCCATACGTAAGTTCCTTTCACAACACTTTCGGCTCCCCTTGTCAGGGGAGGTGGCCGCCGAATGGCAGGCTGAGGGGTAGAGACGTTTCGTTGCATTGCTCCCGCGAGAGAGCCGATGACGCAACTCAGTGCCAACGCCGTGTGGCTACGGCTTCCGCAAGCTCGCGCAGCAAGGCCTCGGTTTCTTCCCAGCTGATGCACTTGTCAGTAATCGACTTGCCATAGACCAGCTGATCAAGCGGCGCGGCCTTCTGATTGCCTCCTTCAATAAAGCTTTCCATCATGATGCCGGTAATACCCTGTTCGCCAGCTGCAATTCTGCTGGCAATATTGCGCACGACTTCGGCCTGACGATGTTCGTCCTTGCCGGAGTTACCGTGCGAGCAATCAACAATCAGACCATGCGAGGCTGCGGATTCGGCGGGCATTTCGGCGCGTACGTCTTCCATGGCTTTGGCCACGGATTCGGCATCGTAGTTCGGGCCGTGAATCGAGCCGCGCAACACCACATGGCAGTCCGGGTTGCCAAGGGTCTCGACTGCGCAGGCACGCCCCAGATGGTCAATGCCGAAGAACGTGTGCTGCTGAGCAGCGGCGAAGCAACCGTTGACCGCTGCCTTCACCGAGCCGTCAGTGGCATTCTTAAAGCCGACCGGCATGGAAAGCCCGCTGGCCAATTGGCGGTGGATCTGGCTTTCCGTGTTGCGCGCACCAATGGCGCCCCAACTCACCGCGTCCGAGATGAACTGCGGGCTGGTGGGCTCCAGAAATTCCGTGGCGGCCGCCAATCCTTCCTTCAGCACACCAAGCAAGGTTTTGCGAGCAAGCAACAGGCCCTTGCGAATATTGTGGCTGCCATCAATATCCGGGTCGTTGATCAGGCCCTTCCAGCCAATGGTAGTGCGCGGCTTCTCGAAGTACACGCGCATGACGATGAGCAGCTGTTCACCGAGCTCATCTTTCAGCTTGGCCAATCGGCGCGCGTAGTCCAGCGCGGCCTTCGGGTCATGAACCGAACAGGGGCCGACGATGACCAACAGCCTGTCGTCTTGGCCGTACAGGCACGCGCGAATCTCATCACGCGAGTAGGCGACGATTTCCTGAGCCTGATCAGTCAGCGGGAGTTCAGCGAGCACTTGCGCGGGCGTGGGCAGCGGCTCCAACTCCAATACGCGGCGGTTGATGATGCGACTGACACCCACCTGATCTTCCCAACGCGGCACATCAGTGGCAACGAGCGGGTTCTTCCCCTCCCCCATCGCCTGACGAATGGCGCGAAGCTCTTCTGGGGTGTTCAACGGCTGCGGACCGACTTGCAACGGATGCAGCGAATGTGCTGCTTCCTCCTGCTGCTGCATAACATCTCTCCTTGGGTCAGTATCCTTCCCAAGGATAAGGTGTCACGGGAACAAACTGACATGACCACCGTTATTGGCAAAAAATGCTCACTGAGTGGGTCTCAGTGAGCATTTTTACAAAGACAAAGCTATTTAGCCGAGCGGCGAGCGGTGACGGCGTCGGCTAGGGTGTGCAGCAGTTCGTTGGTGCGTTCCCACGGCACGCAAGAGTCGGTGACGGACTGACCGTAGACCAACTGGTCGAGCGGGGCCGGCTTTTGGTGACCGCCGACCAAGAAGCTTTCCATCATTACGCCGGTGATGCCTTGTTCGCCGTGCGCCAGGCGCTCAGCGATCTCTTCGATGACTTCGGCTTCGCGGTTTTCGTCTTTGCCGCAGTTGCCGTGGGCGGCATCGATGACGAGGCCATGCTGGCTCGGGCCGGACGCTTTGGAAACCTTGAGGTCTTCCAGAGCTTGACGCACGGATTCGGCATCGTAGTTCGGGCCGTGGCTGGAGCCGCGCAGAACCAGATGGCAATCCGGGTTGCCTTTGGTTTCGGCGGAAATCACGCGACCGTCCAAGTTAATGGACAGGAAGTGATGCTCGAAGCCGGCCGCGAAACAGGAATCGGCGGCGGCCTTGATGGAGCCGTCGGTGGAGTTCTTGAAGCCGATCGGCATCGACATGCCCGAAGCGAGCTGGCGGTGCACCTGGCTTTCCGTATTGCGAGCGCCGATCGCACCCCAGCTGACCGCGTCGGAAATGTATTGCGGGCTGGTTGGTTCCAGGAATTCCGTGGCGGTGGCCAAACCTGCGTCCAATACGCCAAGCAGCGTACGACGGGCCAAAAGCAGGCCTTTTTTGATATTGCAGCTGCCGTCGATGTCGGGATCGTTGATCAAGCCTTTCCAACCGACCGTCGTACGCGGTTTTTCGAAATACACGCGCATCACAATCAGCAATTCTCCGCCCAGCTCGTCTTTCAACGCGGCCAAGCGACGGGCGTAATCGAGTGCGGCAGCCGGATCATGCACGGAACACGGACCGACGATCACCAGCAATCGATCGTCCTGGCCGTACAGGCAGGCACGAATCTCATCGCGTGAATAGGCGACGATCTCTTGCGCCTGATCGCTGAGCGGCAGGTCCCCCAACACCTGCGCCGGCGTGGGAAGCACCTCGAATTCAAGCACCCTGCGGTTCACGATGCGGCTGATGCCGACCTGATCTTCCCAGCGTGGCACATCCGTAGCCACCAGCGGATTCTTTCCCTCATCCATGGCCTCGCGGATGGCGCGAAGCTCTTCAGGCGTGTTCAGCTGCTGCTGCATTTCACTGCTCTCCTTGACAATCACCTATCTCCCCAAGAATATCAATCAAATGGCAGTCGCTATGCAAAAACCGTGCGATTACGCAGTTACACGTATTCCGCACGGTTAGTTATTTGCGATTATTTGCGCTTATTTGGCGAGTGCGCGACGGCTTTCGACCGCATCGGCAAGCGTGTGCAGCAACTGTTCGGTACGTTCCCACGGCACGCAGGCGTCGGTGATGGATTTGCCGTACTCGAGCTGGTCGAGCGGAGCGGGCTTCTGATTGCCGGCTTTCAGGAAGCTTTCCATCATGATGCCGCTGATGCCCGACTCTCCCGTTGCGATGCGGGAGGCGATGTTTTCGATCACTTCGGCTTCGCGCACTTCGTCCTTGCCGCAGTTGCCGTGCGCCGCGTCGATGACAAGACCGTGCTCGCTCGGGCCGGACGCCTTGGAAACCTTCAGATCGGCCAACGCCTTCGCCACGGAATCGGTATCGTAGTTCGGGCCGTGCGAGGAGCCGCGCAACACCAGATGGCAATCGGGATTGCCCTTGGTTTCGGCGGAAATCACACGACCGTCAAGATTGATGGACAGGAAATGATGCTCGAAGGCGGCCGCGAAGCAGGAATCCGCTGCCGGCTTGATCGAACCGTCGGTGGCGTTCTTGAAGCCGATTGGCATCGACATGCCCGACGCGAGCTCGCGATGCACCTGGCTTTCGGTGTTGCGAGCGCCGATCGCACCCCAGCTAATCAGGTCGCAGATGTACTGCGGGGTGATCGGATCCAGCCATTCCGTGGCTGCCGGGAGTCCAACGCTCAGCACGTCGGTCAGCACCTTGCGTGCGAGCCACATGCCCTTGCGAATATTGAACTGGCCGTCGAGATCGGGATCGTTGATCAGACCCTTCCAACCGATGGTGGTGCGTGGCTTTTCGAAATACACGCGCATCACAATGACCAGTTGGTCTTCCAGTTCTTTTTTGACCGCGGCGAGTTTTGCCGCGTATTCGTGCGCCGCTTTCGGATCATGAATCGAGCATGGGCCGACGATGGCAAGCAGACGATCGTCTTTGCCGTTGAGCACATCGCGGATTTCCTGACGGGACTTCAACACCAGATCGCTCATCTCATCGGTGAGTGGAATTTCCTTCAGAAAATATCGGGGAGCCGGAATCGGGTCCAACTGTCGAATATTGACATCCACGGTCTCCGGAAACACGGCGTTATCCAACAACTGCGCATCCTTCGAACTATCTGGACCGCGAAGACCTGACATCTCTTCTGCTCCTCCTTATACCTGCATACCTGCTTCATGCATACTGTGCATGGATGATAATCACCGAAGTTACCTTAACGGATAAAAGTGGAATAGCACGAATGCCGACTGCATGCTGGACTTTTTGCGAAGTCCCATGCAGTCGGCATTCGTCAATCGGTTTGTCGGTTTACGTATCAGTCAGCCAGAGCGCCCATCGGATCCCATGCGGGGAGCATGGTGGCTGGCTCGTCAAGAGCGGCCTGATATTCGGCAGGGAGCAGCGCCTTCGGCACGGCGACCTCGTACACGTATTCGGTGAACCAGTCGTCGCTCATAGTGAAGTAGCCCTTGTCTGCGATCTTGTCGCCCCAAGAGTTCTCCACACGCCAACGACGGGTGGTCGTGCCGTCTTCGGCCACGTCCACGCCGACGAACGCCATAGCGTGGTTCATCGCGGAATCGGCGAAACGCACGCGATCTTCCTTGTTCAGATCGAAGTCGACGCCATACACCTTGCCGTATTCAAACAGATCAGTAGCCCAAGCGCCGTTTTCACGATCCATCATCGGGTGGCAGTCAGCACCGAACCATACTGGAATGCCCTGCTCTTCGAGAATCTGACGCACGCAATCCTTCATGAACTGGTTCGGCACGTTCAGGTATTCGGTCGGGTCTCCCCCGGCCACATTACCCAAGTGCTCGATACCGATCTTCTTGCCCTTCGCATGCTCCTGACGAGGATCGTCGACCAGGCACACGTAGCTTTCCAAATCAGCGGAACCGACGTACTTCTGCCAGAATTCCACAGGCGTGACCTCACCATCGCGGTGGAACTCGCCGTCCTTGTCGGTCCACTCCCAGTCGAAGCTCTTCGGCGGCTCGCCCAAGTGAATCGTCAGAATGCGGTGTCCGGCGGCGGTCGCTTCGGCGATTACCGATTCGATCGAAGCCGGATCAGCATACATGTGCGCGACGGCCGTATGCAGCAGGCGACGCAATTGCACGTTCATTTCGCCGGTGTTCTTGGAGGATTCGGTTTCCGGGAACAGATCCTTCGGAACGGCACCGTACTTCTTGTACACGTTCATGGCCATGGTCCACTGGCCGCCGTCGCCCATCACGTCGGCGAGCAGATGCTGGATCAGGCGGGAGTCGGACGGCTCGCCGGCCTTCACCAGTTCGGCCACGTCCTGCAGGAAGTAGTTGACGCGCTCGAGCTTGTCGTAGTACATGGCATAGTTCTGGGAGAACTCGAATTCCTTCAGCCCCATGTTCTTCTTGGCCACGAAACGAGCCACGTTCAGCGAGCTGAACAGCCAGCAACGGCCGGAACGATCCTGATGGGTGGCGGTGCCATTGTCGACAATGGTGGAGAATCGGCGCTGCATCAGGCGGGCGCGGTCATAGTTGCGTGCCACCTTGTTGATGCCAGCCGCGGTGACCGCGTTCATGGCCATACGGTTGTGGTCGCTGGCTTCGAAATCCTCAACCAGCGTTGCCAATGCATCAGCGCTCAACGGCGTGATGTCAGTCATTGTTCTGTTCCTCCTGTGCTTCTTCGCCCTGGTCAGACTGCTCGTCTTCGGACGGTTCTTCAAAATCGTCATTATTCTGCTGTTCGTCGGAGACAACATCCTCGTCGAAGGTCACTTCCGGTTCGCCCGCAACAGTTTCGCCACTCTCGTCGTGCGATTCCGCCGGAGTTTCAGCTTCAGCTGCGGAATCATGCTGTTCGCCGTCGATGGAATTGACCACGGACAGGCCGTTCGCGCCGAAACCGGAGAACGCGTTGGCAAACATGGCACGCAGTTCACTGACACGCTGCGTGATCTGCGCCTCACGGGTCTGCAGGTCGGCGATGCGCTGCTGCACACCTTCAAGCTCGCTCTTGGCTGCCTCACGACGCTCGTTGATCTGCTCGTCGGCCTCTTCGGTGGCCTGCTTGAGAATGCTGGCAGCCTGCTTGTCGGCTGCCTCACGCTTGTCGGAAGCGTATGCCTCGGCCTCATCGCGCGTATGCTGCGCTTCTGAAATCAGCTCGTCGGACTGCTTCTTGGCGATTTCACGGCGTTCGTTCAGGTCGGCGAGCAGCTCGTTGACCTTCTTCGTAGCCTCATCCTGCTGGGCGGAAATGTCGGCGCGAATCTGCTCCACCTCGGCATTGACCTGGCTGATGGTCTTGGTGCGATGCACTTCGGCCTCGTCGGTGATCTCCTGTGCCTTGGCTTTGGCGGTATCCGTGATTTCCGAGGCACGGCGCTGCGCGTCCGTCATCATCTTGGACACCTGCTCACGCACGTCGGCCAGCTTCTTGTTGGCTTCGGCCAACGCGGATTCGATCTGGTCGTTGGTCTCGCTTTTCATGCGGTTGATCTCGTCATTGGCGTTCTTGCGCTGCGCCGCGATCTGCTCGGTGGCTTCGGCGCGCAGATCGGAGAGCTCGCGCTCCTGCGTGGCGCGCTCCGATGCGAGACGCTTGTCGTGCTCCTCACGGGAGTTCGTCAATTCCAGATCGACGGTCTGGCGCTGCGCCACCACGGCCTTCTGCGCTTCGCCACGCAGCTGGTCCGCTTCGCGCTGGGCGTTGGACTTCAACGTGTCGGCATCATTATTGGCCTTCGACAGCACCGCTTCGGCCTTGGCGTTGGCCTCGTCGAGAATACGCTTGGCGTCGAGCTTGGCGTTGTTCAGCAGGGTTTCGGCCTGAAGCTGCACCGTGGCGCGTGCCGCGGAAGCGTCTTTCTTGGCACGGTCGAGCAGCTCGGCGCTGGTTTGTTCCGCGCTGGCGAGCATCTGCTGCGCGTTGGCGCCCAGAGATGCGAACGAATTCGGGTTGGCCTTCTTGTTTTTCTCTTCCTGCAGCTGTGCCTGCAGTTCAAGGATGGTCTGATCGTCGGCCTTGACCTGATCACGCAGACGGTCCACCGTCTCCTGAGCCAAAGCGAACGCCTCATCGACCCTTTCCTTGTCGTACCCCCTCAACACGATTGGGAACTGCTCAACCATGGTATTCCTTTCACGAATTCCCTTCCATCGCGCATCTTGCCCGCGCCTATCCGTTTTGAACTTTAGCGCAGAACAAACGTTCGGCACACGGCAGTCGCATAATTCTCACAGAGAGCACAGAAATCGTTCGAGGAAACGCCGACGCCGTTCAGCCGAGCAGAATCTCACTTGAGGATGGCTGCAGATAATAACGCACCGATTCGCGGATCACATCGTTACCTGCGGCGATTTGCTGCGCGATTGACAGTCCATGTTGCGGATGTGGCTGCTCGTTGACGATCGGCAGGCTTACGAAACCCGACAGAATGCGCTTTTCCTGCGCTGCAGACCAGTCGAGCAAATGGTAGAACAGCGAATTGCAGACGAACGTGCCCGCATCCGAACTCAACGCGGCGGGAATCTCATGTTTGGCGAAATCGCGCAGAATCGAACGCAACGGCAGGCGCGTCCAATATGCCGCAGGCCCTTCCGGATTGATCGGACGGCGAGGCGGAATCACATTGTCGGCGTCAGGCTTGGCCGCGTCCATCAGATTCGTGGCGCATCGCTCCAACAGCACGCCGCGGGCCGAACGCTTCAAACCGGTGGCGATGACAATATCGGGATTCGCCTGTTCGATGGCGTTCAGCAACATGGGCCAGGCATTGGCGAAACTGACCGGAAGCGTCACCGTCGTCACGCTCATGGAAACATCCTGCAGAAGATCGTCGGACAGCGCCACGGATTGAGATGGATCATTCCAATATTCGGCGAGCGCCACGGGAACAAGTACGGCCGGATTCACGTCGATGCCGTCGTACGGGGTGAAACCTGAGATGACGATGTTGATCTGCTGCATGTGTTCCAGTGTACGTGGTTGAAAGGTGGGTTCGTTTACGATCAGTGCTTATGCATTTGTGAGAATGCTTCGGCGAACACCGCGTGCATGCGCGCTTTCGCTTCTTGTTTGGCATGTTCCGGGTCGAGGCTGCGCGCGATGTTCTCGGCGATCGGCATGTCGGCCTGTGTGGTGATTTTGAGATTCGTTTCGGATCCGGCGACGATGGCGACCGGCTCGTTCGGCAGATAGTCCACCACCACGCGGGTGTCGTCGGTTGGGTGGAAGTCGGGATCGGCGGTGGCGAGCTCGTAGGCTTTGGTGATGGTACCGAAACGGAAGGCCTGCGGGGTTTGCGCGCGGAATGCGTTCGTACGATCAGGCACGGAGCGCACCACCTTGCGCTCTCCAAGATCTTCGGTCAGTAGAATCGTGTCAGTGGACGCGTATGCCACGGTCGCCGCGTTGAACTGGTCGAGGCTGTCGATGCAGCCGTCGATGGATCGCTGTTCGACGAACGGTCGCACGGAATCGTGGATGAGGATTTTCGCGCCATCGGGAATGCCTGCCTGCTTGAGCAGATCAAGCGCGGAGCGGGTGCTGTCCACACGCTCGGAGCCACCCGGAATCACGGCACGCACCTTGGTATAACCGGCTTCGTCGATGAGCATGTTCACCATATTGCTGACACGCTCGTTGACCACGACGATGATGTCGCTCACGCGATCGTTGCGTTCGAACGCCTCGATGCTCCAGCAGACGATTGGCTTATCCCCCACCGAAACCAACTGCTTGGGATTGTTCTCATCGAATCGCGTGCCGAAACCGGCCGCCAACACCACGGCCACAACCGGCATCTTCTGTTCCTGCATCTGCTCTCTCTCACTCATACGTCCCACCGTAAACCCCCGAATCGGTTTGCAGCGCGTTTTGCCTTACGTTCTGCACGCAATCCGCAATAGCGCGCCGCTCTCCCACTATTCGCGCACGATCAGCGCAAGCATACGACCTTCGTGCGCTTTGCCTGCGATGGTGGCACGGCGATGCGAGAACCAGAGCGGATTTTCCAGCGTGCACAGGCTACGGCGGATTTTCTTGAATGCTCAATTGCTACAGGTGCCCGGATTTTATAATGGCCCTAAAAGAGGTTGTCATTCACCCCATCTCTTTTTTGCCGATGATATTTCAGGTATTGGAGATGCGCTTGACACAACCGGAATATTCCTATAAAGTTAATCTTGACAAAGCTGGCTACCAAAAAATAACAGGACCATACTCTTTTTGATTGCTTGCTGTAGAAACAACCCAGAGAACAGTCCTACAAAAAGTTTTTTCACGAATAAGCCTGATGCTTTAGATACTTTAGCCGTTCTCTCTGCCTGAATGGGAGGCCTCAAAATGAATCTTTTTGATTTACTCAATCCGAGAATGTTCCGGCCGCTGACAGGGCGAAATCAGCGCATTTATGCTGACTTGCTGATGCTGATCTGGGACAGATGCAGCACATCCCAGGACTACAGCATCGGGAAAGGTGCTCTTACAGAACTGGCAGAGACCTATATGGAAGGACTGGGCACGATCCTGCCGCTTGATGAAGAGGATTCCCCGGGCGAATCAGCCACGGATGCCAGGAGCCAAGGATTGCTGTTTGTGCGCCGTTTACGGGACGCAGGGTGGGTGGAAGATCTGGAGGGCGGATATGAGGAGGAAAACCGCACGGCCCTGTCTGCCCTGGCTGTCCGTCTGCTGCAACTTTTTGATGAACTGCTCCATCCCAAGACTGTCACATACAGCGGAAAGCTTTTAAAGGCTTATCGATTGCTCCAGGACATGGAGCACGAAAAAAGCCCTTATGAAAATGTGCTCAAAGAGGTCTCCGCTGACATGGCGGACCTGAACACCTCTCTGCGGCAGCTCAATGCATCTATCGGGAGCTACATCGACCAGCTGACTCGGAATCGGACCCCTCAGGAAGTCTTGGACCTATTTCAGCAATATGAGGACGAAGTCGTGGTGGCGGCCTACCACCGTTTTAAAACCAGTGACAATCTGTTCCAATATAGGACAGAGATCCTAGAGGGCTTGGATGCCTGCAACGGGCAGTATGCTGAGGCATTGGCTGCGGATTACTGCAGAGTG
>OGPO01001909.1_pt1 | contig 11967 bp, 13 predicted proteins | sample 1553041 | NCBI WGS metagenome assembly OGPO01 (sample SAMEA2580281, study PRJEB22360) | human gut metagenome | biome: human gut; feature: human-associated habitat; material: faeces | place: Denmark | collected 2008/2010 | reverse complement strand
AGCTGGCGGTGGACTGCGCCCAGGCCAGCCTGAATGCCCAGCGCACTCTGAAGGAGGACGAGGTCTCTCTCTATGTGGGCATCCCCTTCTGTCCCACCCGGTGCGCCTACTGCTCCTTCATCTCTGCCGACGTGAAGGGAGCTCTGGCCCTGGTGGAGCCCTACGTGGACGCCCTGTGCCGGGAGATTGAGGAGGCGGGGGCGCAGCTCAGAGCCCCCGGCGACCCCGTCAAGACCGCCTACATGGGAGGCGGCACCCCCACTACCCTGTCTGCCGCGCAGATGGACCGGGTGCTCACCCACATGGAGGAGCACTTGCCCCTGGAGGGGTGCGTGGAGTTCACGGTGGAGGCGGGCCGCCCCGACACCATTACCCGGGAAAAGTTGGAGGTCTTGAAGGCCCACCACATCCATCGCATCTCCATCAACCCCCAGACCATGGAGGACTCGGTGCTGCGGGAGATGGGCCGGGCCCACACCGCCGCTCAGATCGTGGACGCCATGGCATTGGCCAAGGACGCCTACGGCGGCATGGTGAATATGGATTTGATTGCAGGCCTGCCCACCGACACGGTGGAGGGCTTTGCCCGCACCCTGGAGCAGGTGGTGGCCATGGACCCCGCCAACATCACCGTCCACACCCTGGCCCTGAAAAAGGGGGCCAAGCTCATGGAGGAGCAGGGCAAGCTGTGCACACCCCAGGAAGTGGCGGACATGCTGGCCTATGCCGAGAACACCCTGCGGGGAGCGGGATATGTGCCCTACTACCTGTATCGGCAAAAGTACATGTCCGGCTCCTTTGAAAATGTGGGCTGGGCCAAGCCTGGTGCCGTATGCGCCTATAACATCATCATGATGGAGGAGTTGCAGTCGGTGCTCTCCCTGGGCGCTGGCGGCATCACCAAGCTGGTCAACCCCGCCACGGGGAAGATCGACCGCCTGTCCAACCCCAAGTACCCCAAGGAGTATTTGGAGAGCTGGGAGCGGATCTGCCAGCATAAGGCCCAGGCGGCGGAGTTTCAGGCGGAATTATTGCAGTGAAAACAGGTGGGAGAACTGTATTTTTACAGCTCTCCCACCTGTTTTATTGCTGGGCAGACGTTCCCTCTACTCCACTGTTTATCAATACTTGGTATACATCCTCGACTAGTTGGGCACTGTCCCCACCGTAGAGAGAGTACACCTGCTCACGGGATACTACATTCCCGCCGCCTAGGCAACGCAACAGACACTCCCCGGTATCTCCATCATAGACATACATCCAGCGCTCCCCAGTCCCCATCGAGGTCTGGTTATCTTTCTGCGTTTTCCAGGTTCGGTGGCAGGTATATTTCTCCACGGCAGATACCACCTGTCTCACAGCTGGGTCATCAGCCTCCAGTCTCCAATCTGCTGTGGTGAAGCCTACTGGGTCTTTCCGGGTGGAAAAGACAACATACAGGCCTTCGTTGTGACGTAACATCTCACCGCAGTTCACGGGCCAAAAAGTGATTAATAGCATACTTGCTATTAGAACAACACCTAAAAAAAGAATGGTGTGTTTCCTTAACATGACGATATTACTGGGCATAGAGCGGATGCTCTGGGTTGCTTAGTACTGCAGTGGTAACCGTCTGGCATTCTACGCCCGTTACAGGTAGAGAAGTAATGGAAGACTGGTAGACTCCAGTTCCGGCAACGAAAGCACGTACCGCCTGGTAGGTGCTATCATAGTTTGTGGGTATTGCTGTGACCTGTCGGTTAATGGTTTTGACATATGCAGTGGAATTCATTCCATTGACAACAAGTTTTGGAATTACCACGCCAACTCCCATAGAGCCTTTGTGATATCTTGCTGCTATCTTATAATTGTTTTCAAGGAAAAGGCAGAGTTTGAACATGTTTCAGCGACTCCTTTCCTACTCTGGGGTGGATGTAAAAAGAATACTACAACAGCGGTGCTGATTGCCCGCATAGTTCTGTCAAAGAAATGTAAATATTTTGAAAGCTTGAAATGGAAATACCGCAAATGAATCGGAGATGTAAAAAACAAAAAAAGAAGCGTTTTATCTTGACAACGCACGGGCGGGTTGATATAATGTCAAAGCCGCTTTGAATGGGACATAAGTGAAGCGTTCGCTTCCTCCCCCGACAGCGAGCCCGTAATAAAGGAAAGGCAGGTGCAAAGTATGCACGCAATCATCGAGACCGGCGGCAAGCAGTACAAGGTGACTGAGGGCGACGTCCTCTACATCGAGAAGCTGGATGCCGAGGCCGGTAGCTCCATCACCTTCGACAAGGTTCTGGCTGTCCTGAACGGCGACAGCGCTACCTTCGGCGCTCCCGTTGTGGAGGGTGCCTCCGTCACCGCCAACGTGGTGAAGAACGGCAAGGGCAAGAAGGTGCTGGTCTTCAAGTACAAGCCCAAGAAGAACTACCGCCGTCGTCAGGGCCATCGTCAGCCCTACACCAAGGTGGAGATCACCAAGGTCAACGCCTAATTTAGGAGGCGCCATATGACCACCGTCACATTCCACGCAAGCAATGGCCGCATGGACGGCGTTGTGGTGGATGGACACAGCGGCTACGCCGATGCCGGGTCCGACATCGTCTGCGCCGCCATCTCCTCTACCGTGGGCCTTCTGGAGTGCACTTTGAATGAGGTGCTGGGTCTGGGAGCGCCGGTAAAGGTCAAGGAGGAGGAAGCCCACCTGTCCCTGCGGCTTCCTACTGGCCTGAGCGAGGGAAATGAGCACACCAGCCAGAATCTGATGGTTGGCTTGATGGTCTATCTCCAGGCTCTGAGCCAGGAATACCCCGACAATCTCATCGTTCTGTTGGACGATGATGACGAGGACTAACGTCCTCAATCAGCCTTTAGAAAGGACGGTAACGACTTATGCTGAAGATCAACATCCAGCTCTTCGCTCACAAGAAGGGCGGCGGCTCCACCAAGAACGGCCGGTACTCCTAGTCCAAGCGCCTGGGCGTGAAGCGTGCCGACGGTCAGTTCGTTCTGGCCGGCAACATTCTGGTTCGTCAGCGCGGCAGCCACATCCACCCCGGCACCAACGTGGGTAAGGGCTCCGACGACACCCTGTTCGCCCTGGTGGACGGCAAGGTGAAGTTCGAGCGCATGGGCAAGGACCGCAAGAAGGTCTCCGTGTACGAGATCGCTCAGTAATGCTGTTAAAACGTCCCGGACATAGCTCTTGTCCGGGACGTTTTTGTAATCCCACAACATGCGAGCCAATAAAGCCTCGCAGAGTTCCGTCGCTGATAGCGGCGGAATAAATTGAAATCCCGTCATTTCCACGGACATGTGCCGGGGAAATGACACTTCTCATGACGGGTGGGGTGACTTTTTCGTCAGAAATCGAGCCCCATCCGTCATGCAATCTTTTTTGCCAAAGAAGTCCTGGGACTTCTTTGGCAAGACCACGAAGGGGGACGGTGGTACACCGTCCCCCTTTAGTATGGCTAATATGAACTTACTTTACGACCTGAGCCTTGATCAGGTTGGTAGAGCCGCTCTTGCCGATGGGCACGCCAGCGGTGATCACCACGGTATCACCCTCCTGGACAACGCCCTCCTTCTTGGCGGATTCCACACACAGAGAGAACAGACGGTCGGTGGAGTCCACGGTGCCGGACAGGAAGGGAGCCACGCCCCAGGTGATGGCCAGCTGACGGCGGACACGCTCGTTGGTGGTCAGGGCGACCACGGTGCAAGCGGGACGGTACCGAGTGGTCATACGGGCAGTGTGGCCGGTCTCGGTGGCAGTGAGGATGGCGGTAGCCTTCAGGTCCATAGCGGTCAGGCAGGCGGTGTGGCTGATGGCATCGGTGATGGAAGCGGTGTGGTCCACGGTGGACTTACGGAAGCGCTTCCAGTAGTTGGTGGCGTTCTCAGCGGTGGTGACGATGTCCACCATGGTCTTCAGGGCCTCCACGGGGTACTTGCCGGAGGCGGTCTCACCGGAGAGCATCACGCAGCCGGTGCCGTCGAACACGGCGTTGGCCACGTCGGACACCTCAGCACGGGTGGGACGGGGATTGCGGATCATGGAGTCCAGCATCTGGGTGGCGGTGACCACGTGCTTGCCCTGGGCGATAGCAGCCTTGATCATGCGCTTCTGGATGACGGGCACGTCCTGAGCGGGGATCTCCACGCCCAGGTCGCCACGGGCCACCATCAGGCCGTCGGCAACCTTCAGGATCTCGTCCAGGTTGTCCACGCCTTCCTGGTTCTCGATCTTGGCGATGATGCCGATGTTCTGGCCGCCGTGGGAGTCCAGAACGGCACGAATCTCCTCCACGTCGGAGGCCTGACGGACGAAGGAGGCGGCGATGAAGTCGAAGTCGTTCTCCACGGCAAACTTCAGATCGCTCTTGTCCTTCTCGGTCAGAGCGGGCAGGGAGATGTGGGTGTTGGGGATGTTGATGGACTTGTTGTTGGACAGGGGGCCGCCGGTGACCACGTTGCAGATGATGTCCTGACCCTTGATTTCGGTGACCTCGATGTCCACCAGGCCGTCGTCAATGAGCAGGTGGGTGCCCACGGACACCTCGTTGTGCAGGTTGGGGTAGGTCACGGACACGATGGTGTTGTCGCCGTCCACCTCACGGGTGGTCAGGGTGAAGGTATCGCCATCGGCCAGCTCGATCTTGCCGCTGGCAAAAGAACGAATGCGAATCTCAGGGCCCTTGGTGTCCAGAATGGTAGCCACGGGGCAGCCCAGACGATCCCGGACGTTCTTCACGCGGGTGAGAACAGCCAGGTGGGACTCATGGGTGCCGTGAGAGAAGTTGAAGCGGGCGGCGTTCATGCCGGTGAGGATGAGCTTCTCAATCATCTCCTCGCTGTCGGAAGCAGGGCCCAGGGTGCAAATAATCTTTGTCTTTCGCATAGAAATGTTTCCTCCGTTCTGTCATTTACAGGGTGAGAATGGTGCGGGGTGGCGCACCATAACTAAGAAGATCTATTAGAAAAACAAGGCCAGGAGCCCTGCTCATCTACAATAGAAATGCTGGGGTCAGTGTTTGGCTTCCTCTTCTTGGGGAGGGAGCTTGGAGACTTGGGCCAGCTCCACCCGTCGGTCGGTGAAGTTGAGCACCTTGATGTGAAGCCCGTAGGCGTCCAGCTCCAGCTGTTCGCCGTCGGAGGGAATCACAGACAGTTGGGCAAAGACCAGGCCGCCCAGAGTATCGAACTCCTGGTCCTCTGGGAAGGTGATGTCCAGAGCCTGCGCCAGTTGGTCCAGGTCACAGGAGCCGGAAGCTTGCCAGAGGTTGTCGTCCAACTGGACCAGATCGGCCTCCTCCTGGGGGTCGAACTCGTCGTAGATGTTGCCCACGATCTCTTCCAGCAGGTCCTCCATGGTCACCAGACCAGAGGTCCCGCCGTATTCGTCCACCACAATGGCCAGGTGGACCTTTTTGCTCTGCATATCCCGGAACAGCACGTCGGTGCGCACCGATTCAGGGACGAAGTAGGCGGGGTAGAGCAGCTCCCGCAGGGGCTTGGGGTGCGCCTGCTGGGTATTGAGCAGGTAGACCCGGGTGGATAAGATACCCACAATGTCGTCGGCGTCTTCCTCGTAGACGGGGAAGCGGGACAGACCGGACTGCCGAATGGTGTTCAAGATCTCTTCGGGGGTGTCCCCGGCCCAGATCATCACCATGTCGGTACGGTGGACCATCACATCCTCGGCGGTGGAGTTGTTAAACTCAAAGATGTTCTCAATGAGCTCCTTCTCGGCGGTTTCAATGGTGCCGCGCTCCTCGCCCAAATCCACCATCATACGGATTTCGTCCTCAGACACCTCTTCCTCGTCGGCCTTGGGGTCAATGTGCAGCAGACGCAGCACCCCGTTGGTGGACTTGGACAGCAGCCAGATGATGGGGCGGCACACCGTGGCGATGACGCACACAGGGCCCACGGTCATCCGGGCCACCGCCTCTGTCTTCTTCATAGCGATGCGCTTGGGCACCAGTTCGCCCAGCACCAGGCTGAAGTAGGAGAGGATGATGGTGATGATGATGACGGTGATGGTGTTCAGGGTCCCGGCGGGAATCTGGGTCACGCCTCGGGCCACCAGCCAATTCACAAGGGGATCGGAAAAGCTGTCGGCGGCAAAGGCGGAGGACAGGAAGCCTGCCAGGGTGATGGCGATTTGAATGGCGGAGAGGAAATGGTCGGGCGCCTGGGTTAAGGCCAGGAGCTTCTTGGCTTTCTTATCTCCTTCCTCCGCCTGCTTTTTCAGCTTGGTTTCGGACAGGGAGATGACGGCGATCTCGGCGGCCGCGAAAAAGGCGTTGACCAAGATCAGAACAATGAGGACCAGAAGCTTGGGCAATATAGATGGGTCGTCCGGCAAAATGAGTAACCTCCTAATTTATCGTTGGGGGATGGATTTGCTGTGTACAGCCTGAACCCCAACGCCTTACAGTATAGCATCTTTCTGTAAAATTGCAACTAGAAAAGGGGTAGCATCCTGCTAGGAAAATAATTGCGTAATTTATGCAAAATCCCTGGAAATAGAAGCTTCTACTCCCAGGGATTGACGAATCAGTTAAATTTGTATATTTTTCTAGCCATGCGATAGAGTGAAACAGACAACTTTCGGCCCTGGTAACCGGGAATGTTGGTGGCGGCGTTGGTGGCGCGGTAGCGGCAGCGGCGGTAGAGGGCGGGGTCCTTCTGCCGCAGATACTCCCACAGCTCGGTGCGCATCCCCAGAGACTCTGGAGTGTTGGCAATCACGGCAAAAATGGAAGAAATCGTCATCATCATGGACAGATAGCCCAGCATATACCGGCCCAGACGGGGTTGACTGGCCTTGATGGCTGGCACATCGTGGGCGGCGATCATCAGGCGGGTGACCCGCACCTGCTGGTCTACCCGGGTGACCATCACCTTTTCGTTCACGCTCTGGTCGGCCCGGCCGATGAAGTAGCGGTACAGGTCCACATTGAGGTAGTAGATGGTCTTCACGTAGGGCAGGGGCTGGTAGACAAAGATGTTATCCACATAGAAGGTGTGCTTGGGCAGTTCCAGACCACAGTCCCGCAGCAGCTGGGTGCGGTAGATCACCGAGTGCATCAGCAGGTACTGGGAGGTGCGGAAGTGGCGGATCTCGTCCCAGGTGAAGATGCGGCCGGTGGGGAACACATTTTTGTAGTTCACCGCCTTGCGGGTGTTGTCCTCCACGTGCTCATAGACGTAGTTGGCCACCACCATGTCCACCGGGGCGGGCATGTGGGCAAACTGGCGCAGCTGGTCCATCACCGTGTGCAGGGCGGTCTCGTCCAGCCAGTCGTCAGAGTCCACCACCTTATAATATAAGCCACGGGCGTTGCGGATGCCCTGGTTGACGCCCTCGCCGTGTCCGCCGTTTTCCTGGTGGATGGCCCGGATGATGTCCGGATACTTGGCGGCCCAATCGTCGCACTTTTCGTGCGTGTTATCCTTGGTGGAGCCGTCGTCCACCAGGATGATCTCAATGTCCTCGCCCCCTTTGAGCAGGGTCTCCACACAGTGGTCCATGTAGGCCGCTGAATTGTAGCAGGGGACGGCAAAGGTAATGATTTTATCCATGAAATCGTTCTCCCTCGTCTATATTATGATATGCCGGGCTCAGCAGAACGTGTCCCGGTAGTTGGAGATGGCCTCGGCAATGATCTTCACGGCGGCGGCCCGGTCGTTGACCTCTCCGGCCACAGTCTCCTTGCCCTCCAGGGCCTTGTACACCGAGAAGAAGTGGGACATCTCGTCAAACTTGTGGGCGGGCAGGTCGCACAGGTCCTTGGTGGTATTATAGGTGGGGTCGTTGAAGGGGATGGCCACGATCTTCTCGTCCCGCTTGCCGCCGTCCAGCATGGAGATGTAGCCGATGGGGTAGCAGCGGACCAGAGTCAGGGGGTCCAGGTCCTCCGAGCACAGTACCAGCACGTCCAGGGGGTCCCCGTCGTCGCCGTAGGTGCGGGGGATAAAGCCGTAGTTGGCGGGGTAGTGGGTGGAGGTGTGGAGGATGCGGTCCAGGATGATCATACCTGTAGCCTTGTCCAGCTCATACTTTTTCTTGCTGCCCTGGGGGATCTCAATCACCGCGATAAAGTCCTCGGGAGAGATGCGCTTTGGGTCCATATCATGCCAGATGTTTCCCATATGGTATACTCCTTGTCACTTGAATTCCTACATTCCGAAAAGTCTAGCCCATTATATCCTAGCTTGAAGGAAAATACAACAGGGTGGAAGGGCAATGGGAAAAAACATTGTCATAAGTGGGGAAATGTGGTAAGATATCCGCGAAGAAGGGCCGAAACGTCAGATCACTGGTGGAACAGGCCAATTTAAGAGAAAAGAGGAAAGATATGGAGGCCGTAATTGAAAAATTCCGTACTGCTCTTGCAGGGTTTCACCGGGGAGATGTGCTGGACTACATGGAGAAGCTGTCTGCCCAGCATCGAAGTCAGTTGGCCAGTGTGGAGGAGGAACTAAGACAGTCCAAGGCTCGGGAGAAGGAACTGGAGGAAGAGTTGGAGTCCCTGCGCCAGGCCCACGGCAGCGTGTCCGCCGAGGAGGCCAAGGTGCGGGCTTCTCTGGAGGAGTCCACCCGCACGCTGACCCGTCTGCGGGGAGAACTGAGCCAGACCGAGACCAAGCTGGCTGCTGCCCGGCTGGAGCTGGGTCAACTCCACGGCCAAGTGGACCAGATGGAGCCCATGGCCCAGAAGTATGATCGACTCAAGGACTACGTGGCCACCGTGGAGCTGGACGCCCACCACAAGGCCCAGGATACCATTGACCAGGCCAAGAGAGAGGCCCAAAAAATTCGAAATGATACCCGTCAATGGCTGGATCAGGTGCTGAATGGATATTATACCTTGCGCAGTGAGACGGATAGCCTGTTTCGAGTGCTGCGGGATATGAGAGAGATGGAGCAGCAATTTGACCAGGCTGATGCAGCGGCCCAGGCTCTGAAGGAGCAAGGAGAGAGCCATGAGTGAGACCAAGGTACTGACCACTGACCAGCTGCCCCAGGTACTGGGAGAGCTGAGAGCGGGAGACCGGGTGCTCCTGTCCGGCACCATCTACACTGCCCGGGATGCCGCCCACAAGCGGATTTTTCAGCTGCTGGACGAGGGCAAGCCCCTGCCCTTTGAGCTGAAAGGAGCCGTCATTTACTACGCCGGACCCACCCCGGGCCAGCAGGGCATGGCCGTGGGAGCCTGTGGTCCCACCACCGCCGGACGGATGGACGGCTTTGCCCCCCGGCTGCTGGACTTAGGGCTCACCGCCATGATCGGCAAGGGAGAGCGGGCCCAACCGGTGGTGGACGCCATCGTGCGCAACGGGGCCTGCTACTTTGCCGCCGTGGGCGGCGCCGGGGCCCTCATTGCCAAGTGCATCAAGACCGCCCAGGTCATCGCCTTTGACGAGCTGGGCTGTGAGTCGGTCAAGCGCATGGAGGTGGAGAATCTGCCCCTCACCGTGGCCGTGGATAGCCAGGGCAATGACCTATTTAAGATTGGACGCAATCAATATGCAAAATAAGAGAGGTGGAAGAGCCTATTGAAGGTTCTTCCGCCTTTTTTTGTTGGGAGATTGACCCGTTCCAATGACACAGGTACAAACCTGCGTCCCTGGCAGGGACGCTCCGCTGGGGTAACTTTCTGCCGCCAGAAAGTCACCAAAGACCGCCAAAGGCGGGGCCTTCCCCCGCCTTGTGGAATCCACCCCGCGGTACTGGGTGTCCCTGCGTTCTCCTTGTTTCGGCCCTTAGCCTGGTGGGGTCACATAGATGACTTGCCGTTCTACGGTTTGTATTCACTTCTCTGTTAATACGTCCTTCTACGATCAGGGCCTTACTCTGGTGAGCCGCTGTTCCCAGCTATCGAAAGCCAGACTCCCGGCGGCGGAAACGCCGCACACCGGGGTGAGGCCCTGGAAACAGAGGCACAGTCTCACAGAGAAGGGAATGCTTTCTATAGACTTGCCAGGCCCTCTATGTGACCCCACCGGGGCCAGGGCCGGCCATAGAAATGACGCAGGTCCAACCTCGTACCCCAGGGGGGTACTTAGGGGGGAACGCCCTAAGCGGGTTTTGGTTCCTTTTGACCGAGCAAAAGGAACCCCAAGCGGGAAGCGTCCCCGCCTGGCTGGCAAGCCTGTGCCAAGGAGAAAAAGAAGGGCAATCTCCCGCGAAAGGGAGAGGGGGCGGGGAAGTTTGCAACCAGCAACTTCCCCACCTGGGAATTTTTGTTGTGCACCTCCACTATGATGAAACGTCGAACTTTATGGAACCTGCATGAATCTGTAAAACTTAAAATCACCCCTTGACTTTGAGGGCGATGGTGCTACAATGTACTTAAATTATTTTACTTAAATAATTTTAACTAAATTCAAAAAACACAAATTTAAAGGAGCTGTCAATATGGATTTCGAGCAGATTCGCGACATCATTGTGGAGACCCTCAACTGTGACGCCGACAAGGTGACCATGGACGCCCGTCTGGCTGAGGACCTGGACGCCGATTCCCTGGCTGCTGTGGAGCTGTCCATGGCTCTGGAGGAGGCCTTCGGTGTGACCATCGAGGACGAGGCTCTGCCCCAGATGAAGACCGTGGGCGACCTGGTGAACTATCTGGAGAGCCACCAGGGCTAATCGAAAGAGGAAAAGCAATGGCACCGGGGACCCCGGTGCCTTTTTTCCAAAAGGAGGAGCTATGACCAATCAAGAAATTTACGAGCTGATGGCTCGTTTTGACCAGAGTGGGCTGACCACTCTCAAGGTGACCCGCAAGGACTTTTCCCTGGAGCTGGGCAAGAACGTGACGGTGGCCGCCGCCCCTGTGGTGGCTCCTGCTGCCGCTCCCGTCGCTGCTGCTGCCCCTGTGGCAGAGCCTGTGGAAGAGGGCACCTTTGTCACCGCCCCCCTAGTGGGCACCTTCTATGCCGCCTCCGCCCCCGGGGAAGAGCCCTACGTCAAGCCGGGGCAGAAGGTGCAAAAGGGCGACGTGCTGTGCCTGGTGGAGGCCATGAAGACCATGAACGAGATCAAGGCCTCCTGTGACTGCGTGGTGGAGGAGGTACTGGCCCAGGATGGAGATCTGGTGTCCTATGGCCAGAACCTGATTCGCTACCGGGAAGGGTGAGCGGCATGTTTCGACGCATTCTCATTGCCAACCGGGGCGAGATCGCCGAGCGCATCTTCCGGGCCTGCCGGGAGATGAACATCCAGCCCGTGGTGGTGTACTCCCAGGGGGACGCCGACGCCCTCCACGTGCAGCTGGCGGAGGAGGCCTACTGCATTGGCCCCGCCCGCTCTGCCGACAGCTACTTAAATATGAACGCCATTCTCACCGTGGCTAAGCAGACGGGCTGTGACGCCCTCCACCCCGGGTATGGCTTTTTGTCGGAGAACGCCGACTTTGCCGACGCCTGTGCTCAGGCGGGCATCACCTTCATCGGCCCCTCCGGGGACGTCATCCGCAACATGGGCAACAAGGCCGCCGCCCGTAAGCTGATGCAGCAGGCCGGGGTGCCTGTGGTGCCCGGCTCTGACGGAGCGGTGGACACCCCCGAGCAGGCCAAGGCCCTGGCCGACGCCATGGGCTATCCCGTGCTCATCAAGGCCGCCGCCGGCGGCGGCGGACGGGGCATGCGCCGGGTCTACGAGCCCGACCAGCTCATCCCTCTGTTCCAGGAGGCACGCAGCGAGTCCATCGCCTGCTTTGGCAGCGACGAGATGTACCTGGAAAAGCTCATCGTCAACCCCCGCCACATCGAGTTCCAGATCATGGCCGATGGGCAGGGCAATGTCATCCAGCTGGGGGAGCGGGACTGCTCCATCCAGCGGCGCAACCAGAAGATGTTGGAGGAATCCCCCTCCAAGGCCCTCACCCCCGAGCTGCGGGAAAAGATGGGGGCGGCGGCGGTGGCGGCGGCATCGGCATCCCGGAACGGTCAAGCCGGGGGGTGGGC
>OGPO01001907.1_pt1 | contig 11977 bp, 7 predicted proteins | sample 1553041 | NCBI WGS metagenome assembly OGPO01 (sample SAMEA2580281, study PRJEB22360) | human gut metagenome | biome: human gut; feature: human-associated habitat; material: faeces | place: Denmark | collected 2008/2010 | reverse complement strand
TAAATTTCGCTTACCGGAATTTGATGTCACCGGCATGTGGGTTGTGGCGGTGGGCGTCTGGTTCCATATCGTGGCACGCCTAGTGAGAAAACAGCCTGACATGGCGGTACAGCTGGGTGAAGTGGTGGGTGTGGTGATGGTGATAGTCGGCGGATACAAAATCCTAAATAGGCTGCTGGTTGAAATAGATAAAGAGGAGTGTGCGAAAGATGAAACCCAATCTCATGATTAAGCTCGCGTATGTCCTGATGATGGGGCTGGGCACGGCACACGCCTCGGTACGAGATGAAGTGGCCGCACTGTATAACCCACAGGGTATTGCGGCATTAGCGGTACCCGGTCCTGTGTTAAGCACACCGCCAAAGACCGTACCTGCTGCCCGTTGGTTCACATTAAGTACAGGCCAGCGGGTAGATCTGTCTCAATGGAAAGTGGTGCTGTTTATGCAAGGTCACTGTCCGTATTGTCACCAGTTTGACCCACTGCTTAAGAACGTCAGTAAGCAAACGGGCTTGTCGGTATTCGCCTACACGATCGACGGGCAGGGCGATCAGGCTTATCCCGATGCGCTGCCTGCGCCGGCTGAGGTGATGCAAACCTTTTTCCCCGCCCCTATGCCGATTGCGACCCCCACTACGTTTTTAGTCAATGTGAACACGTTGGATGCATGGCCGATTATGCAGGGCGCCAGCGATGAGCGGGGATTTTTGAACCGTCTGGATACGGTACTCCAAGATGCATCGATAAAAGTTGGCAATGTGATTCAGGAGGCAAAGTGAGCGTGAGCCTAATGTTGTTCGTTTTCTCGCTGGTTGTCCTCGTGATCCTCTTTTCCTGTGTTTTGAAGGCGAGACGTCCACCGTCCCCGCTCATCCGCAAGCTAACCGCCGCAGGCGTTAAATTGGGAGACGTTGAGCATCTCATGGCTCGCGGGGCGTTTTGGGTTCGCCAAGAACAGCTGATGACTGACCGTGAAATTCACTTTATGCGGGGGCTATTCCGAATGGTGGATATGAAGCGATGGTACTTGTGCCCACAGGTCAGGGTAGCCGACATCGTTGAGATATCACCCCGTGTGCGAAGTCGCGGCCGAACGTGGTGGAAGCTATTTCATATGGCAGCGCAGTGGCATTGCGATGTGGTGATTGTGGATAGGCGGTCATTCAAGGTAGTTGCAGCGGTGGAACTGGATGATGCCTCACACCTAAAGATGCGCCGACAACGCCGCGATATTTTGCTCGAAGAGGTATTGCGTCAGGCAGGTATCCCGCTGCTGAGAAGCCGTGACAGTCAGGAGCTTCAAAGGATGGTACGCGAATTTTTATCCGCGCTGCATAAGGAGCATAACCCTCAGCATTCACCGATAAGGGGCGAGGTATGAATAAGCGCTTTTATCATCGAACATCCATTCTGTGGGGCGTGGCACTTTTATTCTTGGGCTTTGGTATCACGCTTGCCATTGTCAGATGGCTGAGTGGTCGCTATTGGCTAAAATTGTATATCGACGCACATTACGTTTGCCAACCTGATGTCATGTGTCACGTCCCCACCCCTGAAAATTATCGGTTACTCAGTGAGTTCTTGACCTATGCCAGCGGCTATTTTGCGGCAGGATTTGCCGTGACTGCGTTGCTGATGATGATTTTTACCTTTCTTATCGAATTGCGTTTATCCAGAAAGTCTCGGGGGCACCATGAGCATAGTTAAACCACTTTCATTATTACTCGGCGTTCTCATCGGACTGTCGAGTACCGCGTCAGCTGACGTTAATAGCGATATGAATACCTTCTTTAACAAGCTGGGATTTGCCTCCAATACCAGTCAGCCGCAGGTGTGGCAGGGACAAGCGGCGGGCTATGCGTCGGGCGGCTCTATCTATGCGCGCACGCAGGTTAAGCAAATCCAGCTGGTCTCCATGACATTGCCAGACATCAACGCGGGCTGTGGCGGTATCGATGCCTATTTGGGGGCCTTCAGCTTTATCAACGGCGAACAGCTGCAGCGCTTTGCGAAACAAATCATGTCCAACGCCGCAGGCTATTTCTTTGATTTAGCGCTGCAAACCACGGTACCCGAAATCAAACAGGCCAAAGACTTTTTGCAGAAGCTGGCAACCGACATTAACAGTACCAACCTCAGCTCCTGTCAGGCTGCGCAGGGTATTGTGGGCGGGCTCTTCCCGCGTACTCAGGTCTCACAGCAAAAGGTCTGTCAGGACATCTCAGGTGAGAGCAATATCTTCTCTGACTGGGCTGCGTCACGTCAGGGCTGTACGGTCGGGGGCAAACTCGACAGTGTGCAAGATAAGGCGGGGGCTAAAGACAAAGAACGGGTGATGAAAAACATCAATCTGATGTGGAATGCCCTGTCTAAAAACCGTCTGTTTGATGGCAACAAAGAGCTGAAAGAATTCATCATGACCCTGACCGGCTCACTGGTTTTTGGAGCTAACGGGGAGATTACGCCGCTCCCGGCCAGAACGACCGACCGTGATTTGGTCAAGGCCATGATGGACGGTGGCACCGCGCAAATCTACCACTGCAATGATGCGGATAAGTGTTTAAAGGTGGTCTCAAACACCAATGTGACCATCAGTAAAGATAAGGCGCTAAAGGCTCAAATCTCATCGCTGCTCACCAGTATCCAGAACAAGGCGATAACGGATACGGCCATGACCGAGCAGGAAAAGGGGTTTATCTCCAGTACCTCCATTCCCGTCTTCAAATATCTGGTCGACCCACAGATGTTGGGTATCTCTAACAGTCTGGTCTATCAGCTGACGGACTATATCGGCTACGACATTTTGCTCCAATACATCCAGGAGCTGATTCAGCAGGCACGTGCCACGTTGTCTGTTGGCAACTATCCCGAAGCCTCGATGAACGTGGTGATGGAGAACCTTAATCAAGCCACCCAACAAATTGCCGCGTTTCAGGCGCGCGTTCAGGTGCAGCAGGATGCATTGTTGGTCGTCGACCGTCAGATGAGCTACATGCGCCAGCAGGTGTCGGCACGCATGATGACGCGCTATCAAAACAACTACCATTTTAGCGGGGTGCAGTGATGCTTGAGATATATACCATCGCCGGCGGCGAGTGGCTGCGGGGCACCTTTAACGCTATTGCTGCCTTTATGGGAACGGATACGTGGAAAACGATTGAGCGTATGGCCATCCTATTTTCAGTCCTGATTGTGTCATTTAACTGGATACGAAAGCACAACGTCATGGATTTGTTGGGGTGGAGCTTTGTGCTGGTCTTTGTCTCCATGCTGGTTGTTATCCGCACCCCCGTGCAAATCATTGATAACAGCGATGTGACCAAAGTCTATCAGGTCGATAATGTTCCCGTGGGGCTAGCTTTGCCCGCGTCGCTTACCACACGCATCGGGAATGCGTTGGTGCAAAGCTATGAAATGGTGTTTTCACAGCCAGACAGCGTCACCTACAGTAAAACGGGGATGTTATTTGGTGCAAATCTGGTTGCGCAAAGTACCGATTTCCTCTCGCAAAATCCGGAAATTACGACGCTCTTTTCTGACTATGTGCAGAACTGCGTGATGGGGGATATTTTTCTCAATCGTAAATACAGCTTTGAAGACCTGATGAATTCAGCAGATCCCTATACGTTGATTTTCTCAAAGCCCAGTCCGCTTCGCGGCGTATTCGACCAGAATAATACCTTCAAAACCTGTGCCGAAGCGTCGGTGGAGTTAAAAAATAAGCTGGCGCTCGATACCACGACCGGGGGGAAAACATGGCATTACTACGCACGCCAGCTGTTTGGAGGGAAACCCAATCCGGACGTTTTGCTCAGCCAACTGGTGGGGGATAGCTACGGGTATTTCTATAACTCAGGGCAAAGTGCTAGCCAAATTATCCGCCAGAATGTGACCTTAAATGCGCTGCGTGGGGGCATGATGAGCTATGCCTCACGCAACGGGGACACCTCAAGCTTGCTCAATATCGCCACGACATCGTCGCTGGAAAAACAGCGTCTTGCCCACGCCTCGGTGGGGCAAGTGGCCCTGCGGTCACTGCCGATTATGCAAACGGTATTGATGGGTATTCTGATTGGGTTGTTCCCAATAATGGTGTTGGCTGGGATGTTCAACGCGGTGACGATGCCGGTAGTGAAAGGGTATGTGTTCACTTTTATGTGGCTGCAAACATGGCCACTGCTGTATGCGGTGCTCAATAACGCCATGACCTATTACGCCAAGCAAAACGGCGTTCCCGTGGTGTTATCCGAACTCTCGCGGGTGCAGGTGAAGTATTCCGATATTGCGACCACGGCGGGCTATATTTCGATGATGATCCCCTTCTTGTCATGGAAGATGGTGATGGGGTTAGGCCAAGTGTTCTCCAGCATCAGTTCCTCTCTCGGCTCCGCGTCGCTCAGTTCAACATCGGCGGCTTCCTCTAGTGCGGTGGACGGCAATTATTCCTATGCCAATATGCAAACCGAGAACGTGAACGGCTACAGCTGGAATACCAACAGTTCAACGTCGTTTGGTCAGATGAGCCAGCAGCTGGCTAACGGGGCCAGTTCGACGCAGACGCGCGACGGGGGCTTTGTGGTGGATTCGAGCGGCAGCACGTCGAAAACGCCGGTGGACATCATGATCACCCGATCGGTTGCCAGCGCCCAACAACAAATGGCCCGTGAGTCAGAATCGCAGGCGCAAACGGCGATGCACGGCTACAACAGCAGCGTGACCAGTGCTTGGAATTCACTCAGCCAGTTTGCCAGCAATCGCGGTAACAGCGCGTCAATGGTGAGCGGCGCTGACAATGCGCAGAACTCGCAAGAGTCGATGATGCGCAGCAAAATGTGGAATGCGGTGACCAGCAACGCCAAAGCTAACAATATCAGCAATGAAGAGTCGTTCCAGAATCTGATGGATAAGACGTCTCGTGGGACTGCCTCTGGTGAACTTTATGGCGGGGTAAAATATGACTCTGGTGATATGCTGGCGACCAAATTAGGTTCATGGGCAACGGGCATTAGCTATGGAGGGGGCGCGAAGATTAGTGCAGGTTGGTCCGGAGGGAACGGTTCATCAGACAGTGTCACTGAAGGACATCGTCAAACCAATGACAGCCGTCATGATACCAGCGCGCAGGCCGCAAAAGACTTTAAAGAAAGCAGTGATTATCTGACCAGCCATCGTACCAGCCAGTCGGGAAGCCTGACTGATAACAATGCCGCTTCACGCACCGACCAGCTTGCCGCCTCACTCAGTACGGCGAAAAACAGCTACGACCAGTACACCAATGCCAACACCCGTAGCCATGAGTATGCCGAAATGGCCTCACGCACCGAGTCAATGAGTGGGCAAATGAGTCAAAATCTGACCCAACAGTTTGCCAACTTTGTGCGTGAACGTGCGCCGCAGGAGGCCGATAACCTGCTGACCGATGCGGGTTCACCGGATGTGGCCGCGAAACGTGAGGAACTGGCACGCGAATTTGTGCGTGCCCAGGTCACGCCGAAGGTGGACGCGGATCACGCCACCGGCAAAGAACGTATTGGCAGCGGTATGGCCGCTATTCCTCAAGGCGGTTCAAACGAGAGCGTGCAAGCTGACTATGCACGTAATAACGGACATATTGACGAGCGTACGCAGCAGGCGGGTATTAAAGACGATGTAGGGAATTCGGTGCAGGGGATGATTAACGACAATCAGGCCAAACAAACCACGACCCAACATAATGTTGAACAACAATCCCACGAGGTGAAAGGGCAGTATACCGATCTGGATAATCATCATAAAACAGAACAAAGCACACAAAATAGACAGTATAATAATGCAATAGATAATCAAAACTCACTATTCGGTGCCAAAATAAAAGATGACATCATGGAGAAAGCGAGTGTTCTAGAAGAAAAGTATAATAAGGGGAAGGATAAATGATAACGCATAAAATTATTCAGCAGGAAACGGAAGAGCTTAAACAAATCCTCAAACAGGGTGATCTTGAAGTTCCCTCCATGTGGACCTGTTTATGGCCCGGACTGGTTGTCGCGCTGTGGCTGCTGGTATGCTTATTATTAAGTTTTAACTCCAGCCTCTTTGTGAGGGATTTTAAGGGGTTTGATATTTTAGTGCCTTTAGCTTTTTGTTGTTTTATGGGGCTGATGATCACTCTGGGCACGGCCAATGCGAGGGGGACTTACCTTTCTGTTCCGTCTGGCTTTCGACAGAAATCGCAACTGTATGCTTTCTTCGGTAAGAAAATAAAACAGTATGCCTTAGTTTATATCGTTGTGATGGGAGGGATGCCTTATTTACTTTTATTTCTGGGTTTGGGGTTAATATTATATGCATTTATTGGCATGTTCTTTACGGTGTTTATGGGTTTTGTATTTTCTATAGATATCGGTCGATATCAATTATCAATGTTGAGTTCGGTTATTAATGCCTGTAAAAGTGATAGCGTGTCACCAACGAAATAACTCTCTCGTTTTATGCCTTACCTTTTATCTTCTCTTTACTCTCTCAGTTAGCCTCCTTGCTAGCTGAGAGCGTTATCTCTGTCTTATAAAGAAAAAATACCTGATTGTTATGGGTGTTTAATTTCCTGTGCTCAGGAGAATGCAGATGAGCTTTAATGCAAAAGATATGACGCAGGGCGGTCAAATCGCCGCAATGCGTTTTCGAATGTTTGGGCAAATTGCCAATATTATATTCTATTGTTTATTTCTTCTTTTTTTTGCCATAACGACGCTAACATTAATGTTCCGTCTGTCATGGCAAACCTTTATTAACGGCATTATTTATTGGTGGTGCCGGACGCTGGGGCCGATGCGTGATCTGATGCGCTCACAGCCGGTCTATCAGATTGAGTATTACGGTAAAAAATTCCCCTATAACGCCCAGCAAATACTCAATGACAAATATACGCTGTGGTGCGGAGAACAACTCTGGACCAGCTTTGTGATTGCCGCTGTAGTGGGTGGCATTGTGTGTACGGTGACGTTCTTTGTTGCCTCATGGATATTAGGTCATCAAGGGAAGAAACAAAGCGAAGATGAAATTACCGGTGGTCGTAAACTGACCGATGACCCAAAAGAAGTCGCGGCGATGCTCAAAAGAGACGGTAATGCTTCTGATATTAAAATTGAAAAATTGCCCCTGATTAAAAACAGTGAAATTCAAAACTTCTGTCTGCATGGCACGGTCGGTTCTGGTAAGTCTGAGTTTATTCGCCGCTTAATGAACCATGCGCGTAAGCGTGGCGATATGGTGATTGTCTATGACCGCTCCTGTGAGTTTGTGAAAAGCTATTACGACCCCGCCAAAGATAAAATACTTAACCCGCTTGATGCGCGCTGCGCCAATTGGGATTTGTGGCGAGAATGCCTGACCCAACCTGATTTTGATAACGTCGCGAATACGCTTATCCCGATGGGCTCGAGCGAAGACCCCTTTTGGCAAGGTTCGGGCCGCACCATCTTTGCCGAGGCAGGCTTCCGGATGCGTAAGGATGATGACCGCAGCTATGCCAAGCTGGTTGATACGCTCTTATCCATCAAAATCGATAAGCTGCGCGCCTATTTAAAATCCACGCCTGCCGCGAACTTGGTGGACGAGAAAATTGAGAAAACGGCGATTTCTATTCGTGCGGTGCTCACCAACTATGTCAAAGCTATCCGCTACCTGCAGGGCATTGAACGCAATGGTGAACCCTTCACTATCCGAGACTGGATGCGCGGTGTACGCGAAGATGGCAACAACGGTTGGCTGTTTATCTCATCGAATGCCGATACTCACGCGTCCCTTAAGCCGGTGATTTCGATGTGGTTATCGTTGGCCATTCGCGGCCTATTGGCGATGGGGGAGAATCGTCAGCGTCGCGTGTGGATTTTTGCCGATGAGCTGCCGACCCTGCACAAGCTGCCGGACTTAGTGGAGATTTTGCCCGAAGCGCGAAAGTTTGGCGGATGCTACGTGTTGGGCTTTCAGTCCTATGCCCAGCTTGAGGATATCTATGGCGCCAAAGGCGCTGCCACGCTGTTCGATGTGCTTAATACCCGCGCCTTCTTCCGCTCGCCGAGTAAGCAGATTGCAGATTTTGCTGCCGGTGAAATTGGTGAAAAAGAGCAGCTCAAGGCTTCCGAGCAATATTCTTACGGTGTCGACCCTGTGCGTGATGGCACCTCGGTGGGCAAAGACATGGAGCGTGTGACGCTGGTGAGCTACAGCGACATTCAAACCCTGCCCGATTTAACCTGCTATATCACGCTGCCGGGGCCGTATCCTGCCGTGAAACTGCCGCTGAAGTACCAGACGCGCCCCAAGGTCGCACCGGAATTTATCGCCCGTACTATCGATACCGACGCCGAGACGCACCTGAGTGCCGTACTGGCCGCTCGTGAGGAAGAAGGACGTGGGATTGCCGAGCTCTTTACCCCTGATGCTGAGACAGCCGAACCCGCCGCGACGGAAAATGAGCCCGTTGCTGAGACAGCGACTCAAACTCAAACGACACCGCCTGTTACGCCTCTTCGCGAAGAGAGCGCACCGAAGCCAGCACCCAAAACGTCACCTAAGGCCGCTGCCGCATCGACAACGGCGCCACCGCAGCGGCGGTGGTTGCACCGGTCGGCGGCGTAGAGCAAGAACTCGAGGAACATGAAGAGGCGTTACCGCCGGGTATTGATAGCCAAGGCGAACTGGTTGATCCGGATGCTTACGAACGTTGGCAAGCTGAGCATGAGGCTAACGGCCAGCGCACGATGCAACGCCGTGAAGAGGTCAATATCAATCACGGTCAGTCGTCTCACGATGACGTTGAAGTGGGAGACACCTTCTAATGATGAGCTTTAGCCAGGTGAAGTCGGCAGGGGGCGCGGCAGGCTACTACACCGACAAAGACAACTATTACGTATTGGGCAGTATGGATGACCGTTGGCATGGCGAGGGCGCCAAGCTGTTAGGCTTGGCGGGCAGCATTGATAAAGACACCTTCACCCGTGCGCTTAAGGGGTTACTGCCTGACGGTTCCGATTTATCCCGCCTGCAGGATGGGAGTAATAAGCACCGTCCGGGCTATGACCTGACGTTCTCAGCACCTAAAAGCGTCTCGGTGATGGCGATGCTGGGTGGTGATAAGCGCCTGATTGAGGCCCATAACCGCGCCGTTGATGTCGCGCTCAAGCAGGTAGAAGCATTGGCCTCGACCCGCGTGATGCGCGACGGCGTCTCTGAAACCGTGCTCACCGGTAATTTGGTGATTGCCCGTTTTAATCACGACACTTCGCGTGACCAAGATCCGCAGTTACACACCCACAGCGTGGTGCTTAACGCCACGCGCAATGAAGATAAGTGGCAGGCACTGAGCAGCGATACGGTGGGTAAAACCGGCTTCTCAGAGAACGTGTTGGCCAATCAAATCGCCCTTGGCAAAATTTACAATCTGTCGCTGCGACGGGAAGTTGAAGCGATGGGCTATGAAGTGGATGTCGTCGGTAAACATGGTTTATGGGAGATGCGGGATGTGCCCGTGGCCCCTTTCTCGTCGCGCCGAAACACCATTGTAGAAACCGTGGGCGCAGATGCTTCACGACGTTCGCGCGATGTTGCGGCCCTCGATACCCGTAAGTCGAAAGAAGTGCTTGAGCCGGCGCAGAAGATGGCCGAGTGGCTGACGACGCTGAAAACGACCGGCTTTGATATGGAAGCGTATCGTAAGCTTGCGGATACGCGCGTTCAAGACGGTTTGACGCCAGCACCACTGGCGCAGGAGCCTGCCGATGTCGGGCTGGCGGTGACGCAGGCCATTTCACTCCTTAGCGAGCGCAAAACCCAGTTTACCTATGCTGATGTGCTGGCCAAGACGGTCGGTCAGTTGCCTGCGCTCGATGGCGTTATTCAGCAGGCCCGAGAGGGGATAGATGAAGCCATTGCCCGTCAGCAGCTTATCCCGCTGGATAAAGAAAAGGGGATTTTTACCTCTGATGTCCATGTGCTCGATGAGCTGTCTATCGATGCCTTGAGCAAGGAAGTGATGCGTCAAGGTCATGTTCACGTGAGTCCGAACAGCAAAATAGACAGACCTGCACCCTACAGCGACGCGGTTAGCGTGCTGGCGCAGGACAAACCGCCGATGGCCATTTTGTCAGGGGCTGGCGGTGCATTGGTGCAACGTGGTCGTGTGGCGGAGCTGGTGCATCTGGCGCATGAACAGGGGCGTGAGGTGCAAATCTTGGCGGGTGATACCAAAGCGCGTGCCTATTTGCAGCAGGATGAACAGTTGACCAAAGAGGCCGTGTTACCTAAGCGCAGTATGCTGGATGGCACGGCATTTGTGCCCAACAGCACCCTGATTGTCGAGCAGGGGGAAAAGCTGACGCTCAAAGAAGCGGTATCGCTGCTTGATGGCGCCGTGCGTAACAACGTGCAGCTACTCGTGATGGACTCGCAACAGCGCAGCGGGACCGGCAGTGCGCTCAATGTTTTACGTGATGCTGGCGTGAACGACTACCGCTATCAGGGCGGAAAACAGATAGACGCGGTGGTTGTGGGAGAGGCGGATAAAAACCAGCGCTATGCCCAACTGGCCCATGACTATGTGTCTCATCTTCAAGCGGGGGGAAAAGGCGTGGTGCAAACGTCGGGCGTGCGCGAGCAAGACATTCTGACGGATATCGTGCGTGCCGAGCTGAAGACTCAGGGTGTGTTGTCACAGCAGGACATCACCGTGCCGACATTGGTACCGGTATGGGTCGACAGTAAGAGTCGCACCGTACGCGACCATTACCGTGAGGGGATGGTGATGGAGAAGTGGGACGGTGAAACCAAAACCCATGAGCGTTTTGTGATTGAACGCGTCACGGGAAAAACGCACTCGCTGACGCTGCGCAATGAGGCAGGGGAAAGCCAACAGATAAAACTGTCGGCGTTAAATAGCCAGTGGTCGTTGTATCGCTCAGAGCAGCTGCCGGTTGCCGTGGGGGAAAAACTGAACGTGCTGGGGAAAATGCCAGAGCACAAACTGCGCGCGGGTGATGAGCTCAACGTGGTCAGTCATGCCGAGGGCAAGATAGCCGTGGTACGCAACGGAAAAGGCGCGAGCCAGTCTTTGCCGGTGGGCGATTCGCCGTTCTCTGCGATAAAGGTGGGGCATGCATGGGTTGAAGGACTTGGCCGCTCGGTCAGTGATGAGGCCACGGTCTTTGTGGCTGCGAGTAATCGCGATCTCGATAAGATGACCTTAAACCAGCTGTCACGCAGCGGCGCACAGATACAGATGTACTCGGCGCAAAGCCCAGAAAAAACAGCTGAAAAACTCACACGTCATCCGGCGTTTAAGGTTGTGACGCAGCAGATAAAAACCGTGGCGGGCGAGTCGGTTCTTGATGCTGCCCTGCTGCACCAGAAAACGGCGCTCAATACGCCGGTACAGCAGGCTATTCATTTGGCTATTCCTTCGCTTGAAAACCAAAAGCTGGCGTTTTCGCGCGTCTCTCTGCTGGCGGCGGCACAGGAGTTTAGCAACGGTAAGCTCACGCAGCCAGAAATTGAGCAAGAGGTTCGGCAGCAGGTCAAAGAGGGGGCGTTGATCGCCGTCGATGTCGCTCAGGGGCACGGCAATGATTTGCTGGTCTCGCGGGCGTCCTTTGAGGCAGAAAAAAGCATTATTCGCCATATTGCCGAGGGGAAAGAGGCGGTCACGCCGCTGATGAGTGACGTTCCCGAGAGTCTAGTGGCAGGGCTGACAACGGGCCAGCAGGCGGCGACGCGCATGATACTCGAAACGCCCGACCGTTTTGTGGCGGTACAGGGCTATGCCGGCGTGGGGAAAACCACCCAGTTTCGTGCGGTGATGCAGGCCATTAATACCCTGCCTGAAGAGCGGCGCCCGAAGGTTGTCGGCCTTGGGCCTACTCATCGCGCAGTAGGCGAGATGCGTAGCGCGGGGCTTGATGCCCAAACGCTGGCCTCTTTTCTCTATGACACCGCACAGCAACAA
>OGPO01001892.1_pt1 | contig 12080 bp, 10 predicted proteins | sample 1553041 | NCBI WGS metagenome assembly OGPO01 (sample SAMEA2580281, study PRJEB22360) | human gut metagenome | biome: human gut; feature: human-associated habitat; material: faeces | place: Denmark | collected 2008/2010 | reverse complement strand
GCCACAGTGAAGGGAACGGTCGATGTCGGCGGCGTGGCAGGTCAGACGAATTCGAATGCCACCATGACCGCTTGCTATGCCACGGGCAACGTGACCTTAGAAATAGCCCCCATAAATAATATCGATGTCGGCGGTGCGGTGGGATTCAACGGAGGAAGCCGCATCCTTGCCAGCTATGCCACGGGCAACGTAACCAGTACAGGTAGTAGCACCGTCAATGTGTATATCGGCGGCTTTTGTGGATATAACTCCACCACCGTGACCGCCTGCTACTGGAAGAATAATAAGGAACAAGGCATCGGCTACAATAAGGTAGGCACCGACACCGAAGTCACGAAGGTAGACGGCACTGACGTTACCTGGCAGAAAGCCGTCGATGCCATGAACACCGCCTTGCAGAACGCAGGTTCAGAGTGGCGTTACGAACTCACCGGAGCATTGCCCACCTTGAGGAAGCAGTAAACGTCGGGCGGAAAAAGTTCCGCCCGCAACGGAAAGAACCGAAGTATAACCCCAATAAAGAAAGGAGGACGTGATGGAACACACGGAGAATCCACCATATAGGTTTTGACATCAAGGCATTGTCAATAATAATATAGACTCCAGTGAAAGCATACAACTTTTCTTCTATGAGATGGAAATCGCCGAAAATAGCGTCGCAATAATAACAGCCGTGCGATAGGTAGCTATCGGCAACCGTCCGGCTATACCGTTTTTTTACCAGGCCGACCTTGAGTTGTCGCCCCTCTTCCGTCTGTAAGAAATCTTGTACCGCGGCATAGACCCCAGGATGCTTGTCTATATCATGATCGTCCCACGAAGACCGCTCCACATCGAAATCGCAGTTGCAGACGCTCTTCAGACTTGGCTCTACCGTATAGCAGTATTGCAGCGTCCCGCACTTCCAGCATTTCATTTCAAAAAAGATGATAGTAACCTTCTGCTTGGGCGCTGATCTGATATGCTCGCAAAATTTCAACTTACGCGCCAGTAAATTACTTATCAATGCTTTTAACGGCATTTGAACTTTCCCTACTTGGGCAAGTATGTTTGAATTTTCGTCCTTGAATATTTTGAACGCAGGAGTCTCTTTGTCTGCAACTAAAGTTTTGTCATAATCCGACATTTCTTTGGGGGCTATGCGGAAAAACCAGCAACCTCTTACGTTCGATGCCTTATACCGTTCCTGCCGGAGGCGGGTTTCTTCATAAGTCTGCCGGCTCCATTGAACCTCGAAAGCAATCCTTTTACCTCCCTGTACAGCCAAAACATCCGCCCTCCAATCCGCTTCGGAAAATTCGGGGATGGCATCCCATCCTTGCTCCCGACATGCCTCCATGATAGCGACTTTCGCTTTGAGATGCTCTGCAGACTCGGGTTTCCAATCACATGGATTTGCAGATTTCAGATGAACGAAATGCTTCAGGCCTTTGCTGCTCGTTCTCAAAAAGCCCTCTTGTCCGCAACACGGCAGTATCAAGACGGTTTTTTTGGCCTTAAGACGGGCTTTCAAAGCACTCCATTCTTCGTCATTAAGATCGATGGAAACAATTTCTTTGTCTTCTATATAAGCACGTAAAGGCATTGTAGAAATGTATAAGGATTGTTAATGATCTCGGATATATTACATCAATCCAAATATAGCGAATCCGAACGAAACGAGCAAGTTTTGCGGAGTGAATCATCGTCGTCTTAATATTGAATCACCATATATCTTACGCCGACCCGTCCAGCAAAATAGCCGCCGTAAGCGACACGTCAAGGCAATGCCTTGTCTTTGTCGCTTACGGCGGCTATTCGGCTCTTGCTGTCCGGGCGTTCCGGGCAGTCTGAAATTTTATTCTCTATGACACTGCTCACAAAACAGATCATCTCGAAATTCGAGAAACATCCTATCCACTCACAGGATGGGAAAGGAATGGATGCCGAAGTCCTCGTCAAGTATTTCAACCCCTGCGGCTCGGGCACATGGCTCATCACCGAAGCCGAACGCGAAGGCGACGACTGGCGCCTGTTCGGTTATTGTCATATCCACGAATGGGAGTGGGGCTGCCTGATGCTCTCCGAGCTGGCATCCCTTCGTCTGCCGTTCGGACTGATCATCGAACGCGACATTTACACGGCCAGGAAATACGTCCGGGATTTTCTACCGCAGGATAAATGATTACAAAATCCTCAGAATTTTACTGCCCCCTTGCCAATAACAGAATCGTTACAAAATAGGCTATTATAAAATATGGCAACATTCGAAGAAAGAGCCGAACGGCTGAAGAAAGAGCTGGAAGAGACTGCAAACGGCGATCGGCGTCGAAGCCTGTCCCGCGAATACGAACTTACCCTGCGTCTGCTGCGCATCATTCGGGGAGAGGTCTTTACGCTCGACGACATCAATAAATGCCGCATGGAGATCATGCGGCAACATCCCGGATACGAACGTCCCATAACGGCCGAATCGGGAATCCTGCTGGCTGCGGAGGCAATCCGCAAATCCTTCGGACGAAAATACTATCTGCCGCTTTACAAATATCCGATCCTCATTGATTTCGGAACACCGGACGGGCAGATATGCGTGATCCATCCGAGCAACTATATCAGTTATACATCCAAAAAAGAAGGGGAAGAGTGATTGATCTTCCCCTTTTCACAGACCGCATCAGCGCTGCGCTTTCATATAATGCTGTTCCAGCAGTTTATAAAGCGATGACTGCGGATAAAGAATCTTTCTACCAAGAGTAGTATAAGGGATTTGGCGGTTGTCCCGGTAATTCTGCAAGGAGCGTTTCGAGATGCTGAAGATGCTGCAAATCTCCTCACTGGTCAGGTACAGTTCATTTCCGATGGTCGGGCGGTGCGTGTCGATCAGAATATCGACGGCACGGATGGCTTTGACGATGTCGCGGCGCAGTTCCTTGAACGCGGCGCTGTCGCGGGTAATGATCTCTTCGGTCATGCTACAGGCTTTTTATCAGGTGCTTTTCCAGAAGTTGCCGGATGTCGTCGTCCCGGAACAATACTTTATTCCCCAAGGCCGTATAGGGGATGATGCCGGCGGAGCGATAGTATTGCAAGGCTCGCTTGGTGATGCTCAAGGCCTTGCAGACCTCCTCGGCCGTAAGCCACCGGACAGTTGTCGGTTGGGCGGAGAGGGAATGGAGCGCAGACACTCGCTCCAGAAGACGTTGAAGGTGCGCCTGCATCTCTTTATAGGCGCTCGTTTCCATAAGGACGCAATCCATAATGCTGAGGGTTTAGGTGATTTCTGCGTTAAGGATGTGCAAGATAATCCAAGCCTTCAGAAAACGATCCCCATGTCCGCTCCAGACCGATCCAGTCCGCTCAAAGGAAAAAATGATCGGCGGTGACGCTGATGTACGCCATAAATCGGAAAATAGAGAGATAAAAATTCTATTTGCTTTTTTATCAGATATTCACTATATTTGTATAGAGTTGTTTGACAGGATGAACCTCGATGTAAGTTTATTCAAGACTTGCGTTTCTAAATCATTACCTCATAAAAAAACAACGCCGTAACTTATTAGGTTACAGCATTGTTTTGTAAATCCTCGGAAACCATCCGGGATTAGCGGATGTTTTTCGTAGCTAATATCACTTATATGCCCGGGTATCCCTGTGACGGGCGGGTTTCCCCCCCCCGGGTATTTAAAATCCCCGGGATGGAGGGCTTTGTATTCTTCCAGCGAGAGGGAACTGCGTTCCTGTGACCGGCGCAGTTTGTCGCCTATGACGTGGGCGGCGGCGCGGAGCGTGCGTCTCAGTTCCGTCACGAATCCGCGGGGAGGGAAGAGTGTGCAGACCATTTCACGATCCCATTTCCTGAGGAAGAACTTGCTGTAATATTCGTCCGTGGGATTTATCAGGAAGTCTATGCCGTCTTTCCACTCGTAGCGCACGTGCATCAGTTCCCCTTCGGTGAAGGGAAGCAGTTTGTAGGGGAGCGACTGGTAGGGCAGGTAGTTCAGGAACAGTTCTCCGTAATCGTTGGCATAGTTGCCGGGTACGCGCTGTTTGTCGTAGAGAACCAGTTTGTCGCCGATGTTGAGCACAACCCACCGGTGCGATTTTTTTGGGAAAAGCCATTCTCCGAGCAGGCTCGGGGTTTCGATATAGCCGGCTTTACCGACCCGCGTTACTTCGCGCAGGAACTGTGCCGGGTCGTCGCTGTGTTCGAGCACCTGGTTGCAGATTACGTAGTCGAATTCCTTGTCTGCAAAAGGCAGGGCTTCGGCCGCTGCATTGACCAGCTGCTGGTGGGGGAATATACGCAGGCCGCCGCAGCGGTGGGTGTCGTCGCCGAGGAACTTCTCCACGAGTACGTCCGCTCGGAACGTAGGACGATTGCCGGGCCCAACTTCGAGTACCCGGTCGTGTCTTTTAATATGCAGGTCTTGTCTGCTCTTAGGTGTGCTTACTTTCATTGGCTGTCATAAATATAGAGATTTATTATCATTTATCACGAAACATCCGCTTTATTTCTTTCCACTCTCCGTCGTTGGGCGCAGGCTCGATGCCCAGCAGCCTGCACAGGATGAGGTACATGTTCTGGTTCTGGAACGAGCCCTGCCGGTAGCCCTTGCGGAACGCGGGCCCCGAGGCGTAGAAGACCATGTGCATGTCGCGATCCCGGTTGTCGAAGCCGTGCGTGCCGCGTTTGCGTACGGGGCGTGCTTCGGCCGCGTAGTCGAGCGTCCATCCGGTCTCGGGGATGACGATGATGTTCGTCAGGCGGGTGGGGTGGGTGCCGTAATGAAAACGCCGGGGCATCTGCTCGCGCCGCCATGCCTTCATGTGCCCCGTCCTGCGGAGTATCCTAAGCGCCGTGTCGGCGTACTCCTCTTTCACCTCCAGCCCGAACGGGGTGCCCGGCACGGTGCGTATGACCTGCGTAGTGTCGAGCAGCGGCATGAGGTTGATGTAGCGCTCCGGCGAAAGCGCGGCCATGCCATGGTCGGCCGTGACGATGAAATTGATACGCTCGAAGACGGGCGAACGCCGGATCTCACGGAAAAAATAACGGAGGACGGAGTCGATGTGTTCGGCCTGGGCGACTGCCTGGGGCGACTCGGGGCCGTAGGTGTGCATCGTGGCGTCGGGTTCCTCGAAATACCACATCACCAGCTCCGGGATCTCGGCTTCGGGGCGCGTCATGGCGTCGATCACCCAGTCGGCGCGTTCGTAGTAGGTCGGTTTCGACGAATAGGGAGTCCAGACGGTCGCCTGGCGTCCGTCGATCGGGACTTCGCTGCCCGGCCACATGAAGATGTTGGCCGTGAGGCCCTGTCTTTCCGCCGTGTTCCAGATCGGTTCGCCGCTCCAGAACCCCGGCAGGCGGACATCCTCCGCGTCGAACACGGAGAGCTTGCGCCCGGCCTTCCGGTCGTAGAAATTGTTGTTCACGACCCCGTGGTGGTCGGGATGCAGTCCCGTGGCCATGGCGTAATGGCTCGGGAAGGTGTTGGAGGGGTAGACCGGATATATTTCGGCATAGGTTCCCGCCCGGGCGAGCGAGTCGAGTGTCGGCGTATGGCTGCGGCCGGCCAGATCCCAGCGGAAGGCGTCCATCGAAAGGATTACGATGTATTGTTTTCCGTCGGGTGTTGCGCTGACATGGGCCTTGCGGGACGCGGCGCAGCCTGTCAGGAGGATGAGCAGCAGGAAAAACGTATATTTTTTCATGTGCGGGCGTTTTTGTTTGAGTAAAGATACAAAAAAAGCGCCCACTATTGCAGTGGGCGCCTCGCGGATGTGAAAAAAATTACTTTTTCATGTAACCTTTCACATAGTGGTGGTGCGGGCCGAAACGCTCGAAGGCGGCACGGTCGAGTTCCTCCTGTGCCGACGGGTCGGCTACGGAGATGATCAGGCGGGCGCGCTCCTGCAGCGTCTTGCCGTAGAGGTCTACCGCCCCGTGCTCGGTTACGAACCAGTGGATGTGGTTGCGCGTCGTGACGACGCCTGCGCCGGGCGACAGTACGGGGGCGATCTTCGAGATGCCCTTGTTGGTCACCGAAGGCATGGCGATGATGGCCTTGCCACCCTTCGACAGCGATGCGCCGTATACGAAGTCGATCTGGCCGCCGACGCCCGAATAGAACTTCGTGCCCAGCGAGTCGGCGCATACCTGGCCGGTAATGTCGACCTGCAGCGCCGAATTGATGGCCGTCACGCGGTCGTTTTTCGAAATGATATAGGGGTCGTTCGTGTAGCCCACGTCCATCATCAGCACGGCGGGGTTGTCGTCGATGAAGTCGTAGACGCGCTGCGAACCCATCAGGAACGTCGATACCATCTTACCCTTGTCGATGTTCTTGGCTTCGCCGTTGATGACGCCGCTCTCCACGAGCGGGAGTACGCCGTCGGCGAACATTTCGGTGTGGATACCCAGGTTCTTGTGGTTGCCCAGCTGCGCCAGTACGGCGTTCGGGATGGCGCCGATGCCCATCTGGAGCGTCGCACCGTCCTCGATCAGGGCGGCGCAGTGTTTGCCGATGGCTTCTTCGGTGGCGTTCGGCTGCGTGAAGTGCGCCTCCATCAGCGGTTTGTCATCCTGTACGAAGATGTCGATCTTCGACGAGTGGATCATGGCCTGCCCGAATGCGCGGGGGACATATTTATTTACGACGGCGATCACGTGCTCGGCGGTCTCCACGGCGGCCAGCGTTGCGTCGACCGACGTGCCGAGCGATACGAAGCCGTGCTTGTCGGGCGTCGACACTTGGATCATCGCCACATTGCAGGGTACTGCGCCGCAGCGGTAGAGGCGCTGCGTCTCGCTCAGGAAAATCGGAATATAGTCGGCATAGCCGCTCTGGGTGACTTTGCGGACGTTGCCGCCCACGAAGAACGAATCGAGCTGGAATACGCCTTCGAACTTCTCGTCGGCATAGGGTGCCGGGCCTTCGGTGTGCAGGTGGTGGATGTGGACATCCTTCAGTTCGCCGGCCTCGCCGCGTGCGCACATGGCGTTGATCAGGCATTGGGGGGCTGAAGCCACGGAGCTCAGGTGGATGTGGTCGCCCGATTTGATAACCTTGACGGCCTCTTCGGCGGTCGTAAATTTGATCTGGGTAGTCATTTTTACTTTAAGTTTGTATTTTGGTTTTGGTTAGCGTTTCCTTTCGCCGATTTTTCGCGGACAAAGTTCCTGATGGCCTTGTCCGTGTAAGTCCAGAAAATCGGTACGTTACGCATCGTGATGATGTTCAGCGTATTCAGGGCAAGGCCCATGCTGATGTCCACGCGATCGAGCGTGTCGATACCCGGGGCAATGTTGTAGAACATGACGACGACGTGTTCGGGGTGTCCTCCGCGCATCGTGTAGACCCGGCCGTAGTGGTCGGACGAAGGATAGGCCGCGCCTTTGGCAAAGGCGGCCGTGCCGTTGCGCTCGCCGCCCATATAGAGGCGGAACCCCCCGTAGAGGGGTGTGATGTCGAAACGCAGCATCACGTTGCCCGTGATGTTGTCCCCGGCGCAGATGACGTTCGAAATGCAGAAGTCGTTTACGAACGAGGGGGTGCTGATCTCCGAGGGCTGGTGCCCGCGAGCGAATTTCTCGATGGCTTCATTGCGCAGGGATTCGAAATGCCGCGCTTCCCGGCGGAGTTTCTTTTTCTGGGCTTTTTGCAGCGCCTTCTGTTCCTTTGCGGTGGTACCCTCCCCGGGTTGCATGGCCGATGCCGCTCCGCACAGCGTGCAGAGCGACAACAGCAAAACGGTCAGACGTTTCAGCATGGCGTTGCTATTTGCGTTTCACCTCGACCTGTTCGTATCCCTCGACGATGTCGCCGACACGGATATCGTTGAACGATTCGATGTTCAGGCCGCAGTCCTGGCCGGCCGTAACCTCCTTGACGTCGTCCTTGAAGCGCTTGAGCGAACCCAGCTTGCCGGTGTAGATCACGATACCGTCGCGGATGACGCGGATCGGGGTGTTGCGCTGGAGCTTGCCTTCGCGGACGATACAGCCGGCCACGGTGCCGACCTTCGATATCTTGAAGATCTCCAGTACCTCGACCGAAGCGACGATCTCCTCCTTCATCACGGGCTCGAGCATGCCCTCGATGGCATCCTTGATGTCGTTGATCGCGTCGTAGATGATCGAGTAGAGGCGGATTTCGATCTCCTCCTTCTCGGCCAGCTTGCGCGCCGAGGCCGACGGGCGTACCTGGAAGCCGACGATGATGGCGTTCGAAGCGGCGGCCAGCAGCACGTCCGACTCCGAGATCTGTCCCACGGCGGCGTGGATGACGTTGACCTGCACGGTCTCCTTCGAGAGCTTGATGAGCGAGCCCGACATGGCCTCGATCGAGCCGTCCACGTCGCCCTTGACGATGATGTTGAGCTCCTTGAACGATCCGATGGCGATACGGCGGCCGATTTCGTCGAGCGTCACGTGCTTCTGGGTCATGATGCCCTGCATGCGCTGCAACTGCTCGCGTTTGTTGGCGATTTCGCGTGCCGAGCGGTCGTCCTCCATCACGTTGAACGTATCGCCGGCCTGCGGTGCGCCGTTCAGTCCCAGCACCTGTACCGGCGTCGAGGGGCCGGCGGAATCGACCTTCTTGCCGTTCTCGTTGAACATGGCCTTCACGCGGCCCGTGTAGGTGCCCGACAGGATCACGTCGCCCACGTGGAGCGTACCGCTCTGCACGAGGATCGTCGAGACGTACCCGCGGCCCTTGTCGAGCGTCGATTCGATGACCGTGCCCTGCGCCTTCTTGTTGGGGTTGGCCTTCAGGTCGAGCATCTCGGCTTCGAGCAGCACCTTTTCGAGCAGTTTGTCGAGGTTAAGGCCCTTCTTGGCCGAAACCTCCTGATCCTGGTATTTACCGCCCCACGACTCCACCAGATAGTTCATCTGCGAGAGCTGCTCCTTGATGTGGTCGGGGTTGGCGTTGGGCTTGTCGATCTTGTTGATGGCGAAGACCATCGGCACGCCTGCGGCCTGCGCATGGTTGATGGCCTCGATCGTCTGCGGCATGACGCTGTCGTCGGCCGCCCCGATGATGATCGCGACGTCCGTTACGGCGGCACCGCGGGCACGCATGGCCGTGAAGGCTTCGTGGCCCGGCGTATCGAGGAACGTGATCTTCTGGCCGTTGAGCTCGACACTGTACGCACCGATGTGCTGCGTGATACCCCCGGCCTCGCCTTCGATGACGTTGGTTTTGCGGATGTTGTCCAGCAGCGAGGTCTTACCGTGGTCGACGTGTCCCATGACCGTGACGATCGGCGGACGGGGCACGAGGTCTTCCTCCTTGTCTTCGCCCTCGTCGTTGATGGCCTCCTGGATCTCGACCGAGACGAATTCGACCTTGTAGCCGAACTCCTCGGCGACCACGACGAGCGCTTCGGCGTCGAGGCGCTGGTTGATGGAGACCATCAGTCCCAGGTTCATGCAGGCCGTGATGACCTGCGTGGGCGACACGTTCATCATCGTCGCCAACTCGCTCACGGTCACGAACTCCGTGACTTTGAGGGTCGAGCGTTCCTGTTCCTCGCGTTCGAACTCTTCGTTCATACGCTCGGCAACGGCGTCGCGTTTATCCTTGCGGTATTTGGCACTCTTGCTTTTGGCACCCTTGGCCGTCAGGCGTGCCAGGGTGTCCTTTACCTGCTTCGAAACCTCCTCGTCGCTCACTTCGGGGCGTACGATCGGCTTGGGTGCGGCCTTGCCTTTGTTTTTGTTGCGACGGCCTTCGCCCGGTTTGGGCTGGTTCTGGGCACCGGGACGGTTTTGCCCGCCCTGTCCGGGACGGTTCTGGCCGCCCTGGCCCCCTTGTCCACCCTGCTTGTTGCCGCCGCCCTGCGCATTGCCCTTCGGGGCTTTGCTGACGTCGACCTTTTCCTTTTGCAGGCGCTTGCGCTTGTGCTTGCCGCCGGCCACGAATCCCGACACGTCCATCGTGCCGAGTACCTGCGGCCCGGTAAGGGTCACGGTCTCCGGACGGAAGATGTTGTCTTTGGGAGCGGCCGGTTCCGGCGCGGGTGCCGGGGTTTCTGCGGGCTTGGCGTCCGGTTGCCCGGGAGCCTGCGCTGCGGGTGCCGGCGTGGCCGGTGCGGCGGGTTTCGCAGGTTCAGCGGGCGCAGCCTGGGCAGCCTGAGCAGCAGGCGCCGCATGCACTGGCGTTGCGGGTGCGGCGGGGCTTGCCGGTGTGGCAGGGGCTGCCTGCGACGGCCGGGCTTCCGGGGCCGCAGGCATGGCCGGTGCGGGCTGTGCGGCAGCCTTGGGCGCCTGGGCAGGTGCCGGTGCTGCGGGGGCCGCAGGATGCTGTGCGGCGGGGTTTTCCGCTTCCGCCTTCGGGGCGGGTGCCGGCGCAGCCTTGGGTTTGGGCGACAGGTCGATCTTGCCGAGGAACTTCGGCTGCTGGATTTCGTCCTTGACGCTGATTACGTTGCTTTTGATGACCACCTCTTTTTCCTCCTCGCGCTCCTGCTTCTTAGCCTCTTCGAGGGTGATGGTCGTCTGCTTCAGGGAGATGCGCTCGCGGATCGACTCGCGTGCATTGCCTGCGGCGCGGTTCGCCCCGAACTCCTTCTCCAGAACGGCATAGGTCTCCGCGTCGACCAGCGTATTGGGCGACCCGTCGCTCTTGATGCCCTTCTTCTGCAGGAAGTCCGTGATGGTATTCAGTCCCACCTTGAACTCCTTTGCAACCTGAATGAGCCTTAATTTTCTTTCGTTACCCATATCTTGTGTTTTCCTTTCTTGCTTATGTTACTCTTCAAATTCGGCCTTCAGGATTTCGACGACCTTCTGTGCCTGTTCCAGCTCCAGGTCGGCACGCGCGGCGATCTCCTCTACGGGCAGCTCCAGCACGCTCTTGGCCGTGTCGCAGCCGACGTTCTTCAGGGCGTCGATGATCCATCCGTCGATCTCGTCGGCGAATTCGGTGAGGGCCACGTCCTCTTCTTCGACCTCGCGGTATACGTCGATGTCATACCCCGTGAGCATCTTCGAGAGGCGGATGTTCAGGCCGCCCTTGCCGATGGCCAGCGACACCTGGTCGGGCTTGAGGTAGACCGAAGCGGTCATCTTCTCCTCGTCGATGGTGATGCTCGAAATCTTGGCGGGGTTCAGCGCGCGCTGGATCATCAGCGACGGGTTGGCCGTGTAGTTCACCACGTCGATGTTCTCGTTGCGCAGCTCCTTGACGATCGAGTAGATGCGCGAACCCTTCATGCCGACGCATGCGCCTACCGGGTCGATGCGCTCGTCGTAGGACTCCACGGCGACTTTGGCGCGTTCGCCCGGGATGCGGACGATCTTCTTGATGGTGATCAGCCCGTCGAAGATCTCGGGAACCTCCTGTTCGAAGAGGCGTTCGAGGAACTGGTTGGCCGTGCGCGAAAGGATGATACGCGGCTGGTTATTGTTCATCTCGACCGACTTGACGATAGCCTTGATGGTGTCCCCCTTGCGGTAGAAGTCGTTGGGAATCTGCTCCGCCTTGGGCAGGATCAGCTCGTTCTCCTCGTCGTCGAGGATCAGCACCTCCTTTTTCCACACCTGGTAAACTTCGCCGGTGACAATCTCGCCGACCTTCTCCGAATATTTCTCGTAGAGGCTGGCCTTCTCCAGGTCGAGGATGCGCGATGCCAGGTTCTGGCGCAGCGACAACACGGCGCGGCGGCCGAACGAGGCGAGTTTGATCTCGTCGGCATATTCGTCGCCGATCTCGTAGGTCGGGTCGATGGCCTTGACCTCCGACACGGCGATCTGCGTATTGGGATTCTCGACGGCGCCGTCCTCGACGACGGTGCGGTTACGCCAGATTTCCAGGTCGCCCTTCTCGGGGTTGATGATGACGTCGAAATTCTCGTCCGTCTCGTACTGTTTCTGCAGTGCGTGGCGGAAAACGTCCTCCAGCACACCGATCATCGTGCTCTTGTCGATGTTCTTCAGCTCTTTGAACTCGGCAAAGTTGCTGATAAGATTGAGATTGTCCATTGTGTCGTTTATCTTGTTTTCAGTTTATGCTTGTTTTTGCCTGCGGCTCCCCGCAGTTTGTCCGGGGTTGTCCGGCGCGAGTGTCTATTTGAAATCCAGCCACTCCCGC
>OGPO01001884.1_pt1 | contig 12154 bp, 10 predicted proteins | sample 1553041 | NCBI WGS metagenome assembly OGPO01 (sample SAMEA2580281, study PRJEB22360) | human gut metagenome | biome: human gut; feature: human-associated habitat; material: faeces | place: Denmark | collected 2008/2010 | reverse complement strand
TACGTCCACTATTGCAGGGGACGACGGCGAAGCCATGGCAAAAAGTGAAGGATATATAGCTGAAAATGGTTTTGTAACAACAGATCCGACGCACTTTGGAAAGACGTATCATGATAACAGTCGAGGTAAACGTGTTGTCCGTGAGGCTGTCTTACTTACCACCTTTGTCTTTGTGAGAGTTGAGGACAAAACTCTTAATGGACACTCTCGGTATTGATTGGAAGATACCAACCGAACATGCCATCCTCTCGGAGAAAGATACAAAACATGATGTTTTAAAGGACTTCGACAGTCCTTTCGTCATTAGCATAGATTTATACAAATGAATACAAAACAGCAAATAGCACAGCAACGTGCTAATTTGGCTATAGCTGAATTCTTGAAGGAATTGTTTACTCCTCCGTATGTTATTAGTGAGTCAACTTTTGATGAAACGAAGGAATCTGCGGTGGAGTGTGCCAAACAGAATGTCGATGCCGCATCTCTTACTGAAAGAGAGAAAGAGGTAGCGAAGGAGTCTGTAGAACTATTTGCCAATGATGTAGCACGGAAGTTTAAGGTTGCTATGAAACAATCTGGTAAGATTGTGTGAATACCCTTTTTGAAATTATGGCACGTAATATAGACAAGTATAATCTCTATGATCATATACTTTTGAATGAGGGAGCTTATTTTTTTAAGAGAGGTAATGCAAGTATTTCAAAAGTAAGTATAGAGGAGTTGTTCTCTTCTGTTGCGAAGGAACAGGTTGTATTGGCAAGAAAAGTAAGGGTAAGGGAAGCTGTTCACGAAAAAAGTGTCTTTTGTTCTTTGCTTGTAGTTAAGATGTCTGCAATACCTAGTTTCTTAAATGAAGCTGATTTGCCAACATCTACCAGAAAAGCTGTTATGGAAACAAAGCTAGGATATTTGCTGATAGTTGAGGATGATGACTATATCGTTATAGTTAAAAAGAATGTCTCGCATTTGTCGTCTTTCTTAAAAACTCTAGAGGTGATTGATGGAGATGTCTTGTCTGGCATATTGGTTAATAACACTACAGAATTTCAGAAGATGAGCTTGACCAATATGAATATTAATGATAATGGCGTGAGAAACAAATCTGTAGAGGCGAATGATTTAGCTAACGTTATGTCGCTTTTTGGAGCCAATCAAAATATTGCTACAGCAACTCGCTTTGTAACGGATGGTGAAATATGTACATTAAATATTAGTACATCTAGGCTTGCAAAGTTTGGTAGTAAAAAGACTAAGACTGAGTTGTTGGAATGGATTGATGATATTGCAAGTTGTTTGGATATTTATGTAGTTCAACCTACATTCCTCTCTAGGTTTGCTAAGCCACTTTCTTGGAAGTCAATGGCAGATCATTTGGAACCGAATGCGTTACTTATAAATGTCTTTAACTTACAAGATTTTATAGAGTCTAAGCTCAATGATCATACCATCTATAAGAAACTTGATTCTGATGATTATAGGAACGTTACAGATGCTTTTTATCGATTGATTTCAAGAGGGGATAAGACATGGGCTTTACATGAAGCCCAATATAGACAAACAACTTGTTGGGTATCAGAAGATGAAAAACTGAGAGTTGCAAAAACTTCCACTAAAATATCACTTATGGCTAAGGGAGGTTTGGACAAGTTATATGTAAAGCTAAATCAAGGAACTTATGTGAAGTTGACACGTATAGTTACCTCTAATGCATTCTTTTCTGTTAGCTTTCAGGATTGTTCATATATCTATACAGGGGGAAGACTATATCAAAATTCGAGCATAAAGGAAGATTTTGATTCTATCTTGCAGATTCTTTTTCCCATTACGGGAATAGAGAATGTAACTAGTGAGAAAGGACGAGGTTATAACAATGATAGTACCGATTTTGCTCAAGATAGTATGTTTCATATTGTTGAGACAGATGTATGTGCTAATGCCCAATTTGTTGTATGCGATGATATGGGTAATGAATGGGCTGATCATATCGCAATTAATGGAGATACAATTTCATTTATTCATTCTAAGTGCAAAGGAAGTTCTAGCTTGTCTGCTTCAAATTTTCAGGAAGTAATTGGTCAGGCGATTAAGAATATCGGACATTTAAATCCGAGCAATGACGAATTAGAAAGGAAAAGGGAATCTTGGAATGGTACCTGGCAGAATACCCAGATACCAAATCTGAGAAGTGGAAATGAAGTTGGTGCTTTTATTGATGCATTCAAGGCATTGAGGGTAAATCCCAATAGAAATAAAGAAGTCTGTTTAGCTATAGATTTCTTATCAAAGGGAGAGTTAGTTAATGCGTTTGAACATATCAAACAGGATGTTGACTTTCGACAACGTAATACAGTGATACAGATGGTTTGGATATTGAATGCATTCATATCCTGTTGCAAGGAAGCTGGTTTGAAGAGTAAGATATATTGCAGAGAATAGAACTTCCCATTGGGAGACTATGAAGCATCCTGATACTTTAGCGTATGCTTTTTGGCTATCGATATTCTATCATTCTGTATGTGATGAATGGTAAACAGAACAATAAAGGTATAAGACACGATGATAGCACCAACACAGATAATGAAGCCAAAGAATTGGCAAGATTTTGAGAAGTTATGTAAACTTTTATGGGGAGAAATCTGGAACTGCTCCGATAGCATTAAGCAACATGGCAGACAAGGTCAAGCCCAACATGGCGTTGACATATATGCTTATGTGGAAAAATATGTTGGCTATTGTGGTATTCAGTGTAAAGGCAAGGATGATTATACCAAAGCTCAGTTGACCGAGGTAGAAATTGACAATGAAATAGATAAGGCAAAAACATTCTCTCCAAAACTTAAAAGATTTATTTTTGCAACTACGGCAAATAAGGATGCAGTTATAGAGCGATACATCCGACAGAAAGATATGGAATGCATTGGACAAGGACTGTTTCATGTTGATGTTTTCTCCTGGGAAGATATTGTTGATCTATTGGAACGTGAACGAACAGTATATAATTGGTATTTGAATAATTGCCAATTCAAGGAAGCTACAGATGTAAAAGTTGTTTTTCAAAATGAGACGGAGAGTTGCATTATAAATCCTCTCTATCTCAGAGTGACCAAGAAATACAAGCATAAGAAACCAGAACAAAATCAATTTGGTGTCAATGGGGAATTATTTCAACAGCAATATGCCAATACACTTAATGTGCCTTCTATACAAGATGTTCTCAACCCGAAAACTAAGGTAAACAAGTGTTGGTGTAAGTTATCTGTAAAGATAGTGAATGTAGGCAATACAGTCATTAAATCACCCAAAATGACCGTTTGGTTTAGAGAAGAAGATATAGACAAAATAAGTGATAGGTTTTCTTATATGCAACCTTCTGTATTTCATGATCAAAATGCTGTAGCAACCATCAATGCAGAGAGAGCACGTAAGAGAGAAGTTTATCAAAAGTATACAAATGGTGTAGAATACAAGCCTTTGGATTCTGTATTTGTTCAGAAAGATGAACGTTGTTTCTCCATTTCTATAATTCCGAAACAAGGTGTCGAATCATTTCCGCTATTTTGGCAATTTTTGTGTGAAGATTATAGTGAAGATGGGACACTAACAATCAATGTTTCACCTAAATATGAAGATGCAGTCGAAGTTATTGACGTGGAGAATAAGGATGATGAACGAGAAGAAGTATTTGTAAAACCAAAGATTATTGAAGAGTAAAAAACAGAAAACATATTAATTTTATGTTAACAAACTATTGTTATGTCACTTCAATCAAATAACAACAAGCGAATAGCGAAGAATACGCTGTAGCTTTACTTCCGAATGCTCTTTATGATGGTGGTGTCGCTGTACACGAGCCGAGTCATACTGAATGCGTTGGGAGTGGAAGACTTTGGAATATTATAACTAAGAAAAAATAATTTCATGATGAATGATTTTAAGAATATAAAAGTAGCAGTAGCCGGTACCGGCTACGTCGGTCTGAGTATAGCAACGCTATTATCTCAGCACCATCATGTAACAGCAGTAGATGTAATCCCAGAGAAGGTGGAGAAACTCAACAATAAGATTTCTCCAATCCAGGACGATTACATCGAAAGGTATTGTTATATCGCCGCAGCTTGGGCAAGGAAATCCGATTGTATGAATGCAAGAACTGCGTAGTTCATGCAGCCGATGAAAGCAAGGTAGTAGTTCAGGGATTGGATGGCTATATCGTAGCCGAGAAGAATGGACAACTGCTTGTTTGTTCTTTGAAAGAAGAACAGAGAATTAAAGAATTTGGAAAGTAATATATGTCAAATCAAACATCAGACAATAACAAACGAATAGCGAAAAATACATTGCTGTTGTATGTGCGAATGCTCTTTACAATGGCTGTAAGTCTTTTTACATCACGAGTGATATTGAATACACTTGGTGTTGAGGATTATGGTATTAATAATGTGGTTGGAGGAATCGTAACCATGTTCTCTGTACTGAGTGGTTCTCTCTCATCATCTATCAGTCGTTTTATTACATTCGAATTAGGCAAAGGTAACATTGAAAGGCTAAAGACGATATTCTCTACAGGTGTGAATATACAGTTAGGAATGTCTGTATTGATAATCATCATTGCCGAAGCTGTTGGTATTTGGTTCTTGAATACCAAGATGAATATACCAACTGATAGAATGGTTGCTGCCAACTGGGTATTCCAATGTGCTATCCTCACATTTGTACTCAATCTTTTGAGTGTGCCTTATAATGCAGCTATCATTGCTCATGAAAAGATGTCGGCTTTTGCATATATCAGTGTCGTTGAAGTCTCATTGAAATTGATCATTGTTTATATGCTTATGATTTCGCCCTTCGATAGATTGGAAACCTATGCTGTTTTATTACTCTTAGTGGGTGCTGTTATCCGATTCATTTATGGCTATTATTGTAAACGCCATTTTGAAGAATGTACTTATCATTTTGTCTTTGACAAACCGGTTTTGAAAGAGATGACAGGATTTGCTGGATGGAATTTCTTGGGTAATGGTGCTTATATGCTTAATACGCAAGGTGTAAATATTCTCATGAACCTGTATTTTGGTGTCGCTGTAAATGCAGCACGAGGCATAGCAACACAAGTTGATGCAGCCTTGAAACAATTTGTTAATAACTTCACCACAGCAGTCAATCCTCAGATTACTAAGTCGTATGCTCAAGGTGATTTGGATTATATGCATAAGCTTGTATGTCGTAGTGCAAAGTTCTCTGCGTTCTTAATGTTGTTTTTTGCGATACCAATCTTGTTGGAAACGCAGAGTATTCTAACAATATGGCTAAAAACGGTTCCGGAGTACGCTGCGATATTTCTACAATTAATAATTATTTCATCCTTTGTAGATACGGTCCTTGCTAATTCTTTGGTGACTTCGATGTTTGCAACAGGTAATATAAAAAGATACCAAATCATAGTTACAACAATAGGATGTCTTGTGTTTCCATTCTCATGGATAGCATTTCAATTAGGATTCCAACCTGAAATCGCTTATGTTCTATACTTTATCATTTATACAGTCTTACTTGGAGTACGACTATACCTCTTAAAAGATATGGTGAAACTTCCTGTAATGATGTATGTTCGTGAAGTATTATATAGAGTATTGCCTGTCATGATAATCTGTTTTATTATACCAATGATGATACGTTATTCTATGCAGGAAGGCTGGATGAGATTGATATTGCTTAGTTTGGTTAGTACTATAGTTACGGCTGTCGTAGAATACAGTATAGGCTTAACTAAAAATGAGCGTAAGTTTATTGTAGGTAAAATAAATAACAAAAATATAAAGGATAAATATCTAAAGATGAAAGAGTTGCTAACTAAAATGGGGGGGGTAAAAACCGATAATTTTTACCAATATCCTTGTGCTTTCTGTTTGTGTTATAACAAACAAGTGATAAACAATAAACAGGAGGCATGGCGATGAAGATATACAATTTGAGAATAGAGCGCAAAGAGGGTATGTCATACTTGATTTGCGATATGGAAGCTAAGTTCACAGATGTTAAGACCGTTTGGTATTCTGTTCATCAGGAATATGAAGACTGGTTAAATACTGATGTATATGACTCATTTTTGATTGCAGCTTTGTACCCTGCAATGTTCTATAAAGAGGATATCATTATTGAAGGTAATGTTTCAGAACGTCTGTTTTTCAATGTAAAGAACTATGTTCAAGACATTATTCGAGCTTTTCATCCAGAGTTCAGAAAGGCAAATGTAAAGGTTCAGGGTTTTTCAAACCCACAGCAAATAGCAAAAAATGTGGGTACGGGATTCTCTGCAGGAGTAGATTCTTTCTCTACCATTTATGACCATTTAGAAAGGGAAACTGATGAAAACTATAAGATATCATCATTGTTCTTTTTCAATGTTGGTTCACATGGTGGAGGCGGTGAGATTGCCCGCCAGCGTTTCCTGAAACGATTTAACTATCTGAAATCATTCCCAGAAAGCAAAGGCTTACCTTATATTGGAGTAGATTCTAACTTGTTTGATTTCTATTTGAAGCCATGGGAATATCAGGCGGGAGCATTCCTGCGTGCATCAGCTATTTTGTTGTTCCAAAGAAAGGTATCCAAGTATTTTGCATCAGGTTCCAACTCATATTGGGAATTGATGTATTTCCCTTTCTCTAAGAGAACGGAGTATATGGAAGTGACCTTCTATGATGTATATGTTAATACGCTGCTCTCTACTGAATGTACAGAGATTATTGATGATGGTAATCAATATAGCCGAACACAGAAGACAGAGTTGATTGCAGATTATCCTCCAGCTCATCAATACCTGAATGTATGTGTCGATCATGCGGATGATTATCTTTCAGCACAGAACTGTTCTATATGCTCCAAGTGTTTGAGAACATTGATTACTTTGGAGTCGTTGAATAAGTTGGAGGCATTTTCACAGGTATTCGATATTGAGAAATATAAAAAGATAAGTTATAAATACAAGTGTGAGTGTCGCTTATTATATGATACAGACGAATATGCCAAGGATAATGTAGATTTTGCCATAGCTCATGGCAATCCAATTCCTTCCTATGCAGAGGCTCGACTTTACCTTCTCCCTTCTCATGCAAAACATTTTGCAGGTAGAGTGTTGAGGAAGATGGCAAAAATAACTCATTTGAGATAAGAACGTATATGGCTTTAGATAGTGCTTCAAACAATAAGCGTATAGCTAAGAATACGATTCTTCTCTATTTTCGAATGTTTGTGATGATGGCTGTCGGCTTGTTTACAAGCCGCGTCATCCTCGATGCTTTAGGTGCATCAGATTATGGTATCTATAATGTAGTTGGAGGTTTGGTTACCATGTTCTCTGTCTTGACAGGAGCTATGTCTGTGGCCACAAGCCGATTCCTAACCTTTGCTTTAGGTGTCGGAGATAGCAAGCAGTTGAGAAAGACTTTCGTAACAGCAGTCAATATCCATTTATTGATAGCTGCTGCTATGATTGTTATTGCAGAGGTTGCGGGTATTTGGTTTTTGAACAATAAACTTAATATTCCTGCTGAACGTATGGGGGCAGCCAATATTGTGTTGCAATTTTCCATCGCTACCTTTGTAATCAACCTTATCAACGTACCCTACACTTCATCAATCATCTCTCATGAGCGTATGGGTATTTATGCCTATTTTACGTTATATGATGTGTTTGTCAAGTTACTCATAGTTTATGCATTATATGTATCACCTATTGACCGACTGGTGATTTATGCGCTTTTACTGTGTTTGGCAAATTTGACGACACAGATTATTTATTGGATATATTGTAAGCGCAAGTTTGAGGAATGCAGATATTCCTTCTGTATGGATAAGACCTTACTGAAGAAGATGTTTGGTTTTATCGGATGGGCCTTTTGGGGCAATGCTGCAGTAGTGGTTAAAGACCAGGGAATGACCTTGTTGTTAAACATATTCTGTGGAACACTTGTAAATGCAGCTCAGGGTGTGGCAAACCAGGTAAATGCGATGGTCAATCGCTTTGTCACCAACTTCATGACAGCTGTAGAACCACAAATCACAAAGCAATATGCAGCCGGTGAATATGAGTCAATGAATAAGCTCATCATTCGCAGTACCAAGTTTTCTGCTTTTCTCATGCTTCTGTTGATAGTACCTATTATTGTGAATATAGATGATCTCTTAGGATTATGGTTGGTAGAAGTTCCTCTTCATACAAGTAGCTTTGTTTCACTCATTCTCTTTTATTCCTTTGTAGATTGCTTTACCACAGGATTGATAACGGGAATCTTGGCAAATGGAAAGATAAAGATATATGAGATAGCATTGACTATCATATATGCTGTAAATATAGCATGTGCTTATGTAATCTTAAAGTTAGGTATGTCTCCTGAGGCTCTTTACGGCCTGCTTATCTTCTTTAAGGTAATTGTGTTTATTACTCAATTAATACTTGGTAGAAGAATGTTCGCCCTTCCGTTAAGTGTCTATATCCGTTCGATGTTAAGATATGTTTTGCCGGTATTGGCATTGGGTATTATACTAATTTTCATTCCTTGGCATCTGTTTGATAATATTATTGCTAGAATGGCGAGTTCTGTATTTATCGTAGAAACAATTCTGTTGTCATCGGTAATGCTTATAGGTTTAGAGAATAATGAACGAGCTTTTATATATAATAAGGTGAAAGAAATAACCAAAAAGATAAAGAAATAATGGGAATAAAATCTAAGTTGAAGCATACGATTTCTTTTTTGCTTCATGGCGAGGCCAAGCCTATTTACGCCAATATTCACTATCTTGCCCCAAACGAACATTTAAAGGGCAAGAAGATAGTCATTACTGGTGGAGGTAGAGGCTTGGGATTTGCTATGGCAAAGAAATTCGTATCTGAAGGAGCTAAGGTCTTAATTGCTGGACGTAATGAACAGACATTAAAACAGAGTGCATCAGAAATTAATTGCCTATATCTGCCTTTGGATGTTCAGGATACAACATCATTTAAGGAGTTTATCGACAAAGCCGATCAAATGTTAGGAGGTATTAATTGCTTGGTCAACAATGCTGGTATATCACTCCATGAAGAAGGATTCTTGGCTGTTTCAACTCAACAGTTCGATTCACAGGTTGATACGAATTTGAAAGGATGCTTCTTCTTAACCCAGACTTTCATTGAAAAATGTAATGAAACTCATGTAAAAGGAACTAAGAATATTCTCTTTACTTCATCTGAGACTAGCATGACGGTTGATGAGCGACCTTATGGCTTGACGAAAGCTGCATTGAATAGTTTGGTACAAGGTCTGGCATATCGTTATGTCAACGAAAATTTCCGTATCAATGCTGTAGCTCCCGGTGTTACCATATCAGATATGGTAGGAGGTGATGCCAATGGTGATTTGCGTTTTGGTAATATTACTCATCGCTATTACCTGCCAGAGGAAGTCGCAGAAGTTGCCGCCTTCCTGCTCTCTGATGCTTCAAACTGCTTGAATGGTCAGATACTAGTATGCAATGAAGGAAAAACAATTAATGCACGTTGGAAATAAATTGAAGAAACATGTTTGGTATTATCAAGAAATATAAGCTATGGTATCCTTGGCAAATGCTAAGGGTTATCTATTATAATTTTATGAGGATAAATAGGGTAGGTAAGTCTTATCTTATTCCGGCTCCTCAAGCTGTTTTTGACATTCATAAGACTGCTTCAATTACGTTAAAAAATAATTTGATATTTGGATGGTGTAATATGAAATCTTCAAAAATGGAGACAGCTCTATGTATGGGTAAGAATTCCCAACTCGAATGTGGGGGGGCAAATCTGGCTGCCTTAACATGGTAGGCTATGGTTCTTATTTGCAGGTTGGAAATGGTGCAAAATTAAAAATTGGTGATAGCTTTATCAATCGAGAAGTAAAGATTATCTGTAATAAAAGTATAACCATAGGTGATGATTGTATTATTGCAATGGGTACGGTTATTAGAGATAATGATGGTGGCAATCATCAGATATTTGCACCTGGATACGAAAATGCTAAGCCCATAATTATTGGAAATCATGTATGGTTGGGCGAGAATGTTATGATACTCAAGGGAGTAACTATTGGAGAAGGGGCTATTGTTGCAGCTTCCTCTTTAGTTTTAAAAGATGTTCCGCCACATACTCTTGTTGCTGGCTCACCTGCGAAAGTAATAAAAGATAATGTTAGTTGGAAAGCATAAACAAATGGAATCAAAATTTAAATATACCAATGAACGGAATGTTCAAATCGTCATAGCTTTGTTGAAGGCTCATGGTATTCATCGAGTGATAGCTTCACCAGGAACAACCAATATGACCTTTGTGGTTAGTATCGAAAATGACCCATGGTTTCAGATATGGTCTTCTGTAGATGAACGCAGTGCTGCTTATTTGGCTTGTGGCATGGCTGCAGAAACTGGCGAACCTGTGGCTATCAGCTGTACTGGTGCTACAGCTTCCCGAAACTATATGCCAGGATTGACTGAAGCATATTATCGTAAGCTGCCTGTTCTTGCCATTACTTCTACTAGAGGTAATCACAAAGTGGGTCATTTGATTGATCAGCAAATAGATCGCCGAAACATACCAAATGACATAGCTATGGAAAGTGTAACCATACCTATGGTCAAAGATTCTGAAGATGAACGATATTGTGAAATAGAGGCAAACAAGGCTATGCTGGCTTTGACTTTGAATGGTGGTGGACCTGCACATATCAATATGTACACAAGATATAGTAAGGATTTTAGTGTTAAAGAATTGCCACACGCAAATGCAATTTATCGTCATACTGTTTTTGAAAAGGAATGGCCAGAACTTCCACAAGATGGGAAAATCATGGTTAGAATAGGTTCTCATACAGATTTTTCTGAGGAGTTAACCCAGGCAGTGGATGCATTCTGTGCAACTTATGATGCTATTGTTTGTTGTGATCATACCAGTGGATATCGTGGCAAATATGAAGTACATTCACAAATACTTTGTGCTCAAAACCAGTGGGCATCACCATTAACTAAAACAAACTTAAGTATTCATATAGGTGAGGTTTCGGGTGATGGATTTATTTGTTCTGCCAATCATGTATGGCGAGTTAACCCTGATGGTGCTCTTCGTGATACTTTTGGAAATTTGCGTCGGGTTTTCATGATGCCAGAGATAGAATTCTTTAAGCACTATGCTAAGGAAGCAGCTTCTCATCATGAATATTTGAATAGCTTGAATCAGGAAATTGAGAGTGTAAAAGCGCAAATCCCTGAGTTGCCATTTAGTAATATTTGGATGGCACAGCACATGGTTGATAAAGTTCCTGCAGGTAGTGAAATCCATTTTGGTATTTATCATAGTCTTCGTTCGTGGAACTTCTTTAAACTCCCTGCTGGTATTCAGGCAAAATGCAATGTAGGTGGTTTTGGTATTGATGGCGGCGTCTCTACAATGATGGGAGCGTCTTTTGTCCATCCCGAAAAACTGTTTGTTGGAGTATTTGGGGACTTAGCATTCTTCTATGATATGAATGTTGTTGGTAATCGTCATGTAGGGAATAATGTCCGCATTATGCTTATCAACAATGGTAAGGGAAATGAGTTCAGAAATTATCGTCATCCTTGTGCTTTCCTTGGCGAAGAGGCTGATGAATATGTTGCTGCAGCTGGTCATTATGGAAATAAATCTCATAAATTAGTAAAGGATTATGCAACTGATTTGGGATATGAATACCTTAGTGCAAGTAATAAAGACGAGTTTCTTGCAGTTGTTGACAAGTTCTTATCATCTGAAAAGAATGAGAATCCAATTTTGTTTGAGGTCTTCACTGAGACTGAGAATGAAAGTAACGCCCTAGAGATGCTTTGCAACATAGTTGTGGATCCTAAGTATGTTGCTAAACAAGCGATTAAGGGTGCCGTAAAGCAAGTCTTAGGAGATGCTGGCGTAAAGGCGGTAAAGAAAGCGTTGGGGAAATGATGTGAATAAACAAAGAAAAAATCCCAACCCATAAGCTTTTTAGGACTTATAAGCTGGGATGATTTTGAACACGAATAACTCGAATAGTACGAATTTCTGGGAACTGTTTGGGCTTTCTAGAGATGGAAGTCGATTTCCTTCAGCCATTCCTTGACATCGAAGCAAGGA
>OGPO01001883.1_pt1 | contig 12156 bp, 9 predicted proteins | sample 1553041 | NCBI WGS metagenome assembly OGPO01 (sample SAMEA2580281, study PRJEB22360) | human gut metagenome | biome: human gut; feature: human-associated habitat; material: faeces | place: Denmark | collected 2008/2010 | reverse complement strand
AGGGCGGGGAAGGAGGATATCGGCTTTTCGGGGGATGATACGGGGGAGAATATCTCCCGAAAAAACCCATTTTACTGTGAACTAACAGGCCTTTACTGGCTTTGGCGCAACGTGGATTCCGACTATAAGGGGTTGGTGCATTATCGCCGTCACTTCGGGGGAAGCGGGAAGAGTAAAGACCCCTGGGAACGCATCCTCACCCAGGGGGAGCTGGAGGCCCTTTTGAAGGGCCAGGACGTGCTTCTGCCCCGCAAGCGCCGCTATTATATTGAGAGCCTCTACTCCCACTACGCCCACACCCACTATGGGGAGCACCTGGATTTGACCCGGGAGATCATTGAGGCCCAGTGCCCCCAGTACCTGCCCGCCTTTGACCGGGTGATGCGCCGAACCTGGGGACACATGTTCAACATGTTTGTGATGAAGGGGGAGAAGTGTGACGCCTACTGCGCCTGGCTCTTCCCCATTTTGGAGCAGCTGGAGGGCCGGGTGGACTACCGGAGCCTGGACCCCTTCCAGGCCCGCCTCTTTGGACGGGTCAGCGAGCTGCTGCTGGATGTGTGGCTGGAGACCAACGGGTACGCCTACCAGGAGCTGCCCCTGGTGTCCACCGAGCCGGTGAACTGGTGGAAGAAGGGGACCTCCTTTTTGAAGGCCAAGTTCTCTGGCAAGAAGTATGGCTCCAGCTTTTGAGACGTTGGAATAGGTGAAATTGGGATGGAAGAAGAAAAGATAACCGTCAGTGTGGTGGTACCTGTGTACCAGACGCCCCTAGAGCTGCTGCGTCGCTGCCTGGACAGCCTGGAGGCCCAGACTCTGGAGGGGGTGGAGGTGCTGCTGGCCTTTGACGAGCCGGCGGACGGGTACCGGGACACCGTGGCCCCCTACGCCCAGCGCATGGCCCTGCGGGCGCTGGAACTGCCCCACGGGGGCGTGTCGGCGGCCCGGAATGCGGGCATCCGCCACGCCAAAGGAGAGTGGATCTCCTTTGTGGATGCCGACGACTGGATCGACCCGGACATGCTGGCCCGACAGGTCCAGGAAGGGAAGGCCAGGGGTGCGGACATCGTGATGAGCGACCACACCATGGAGTATGGAACCCAGGCCCAGCCCCGCAGTTACCACAGCGGGGCCGTTGTGTTTGCCGGGGCGGACAAGGACCGCTTTGAGCAGGATGTGCTCAAGCCCCAGACCGGGGCGGGCTTTGCCACCGCCAAGCTGCTGCGCCGGGCGCTGCTCATGGAGGGAGAGATTTTCTTCCGGGAGGAGCTGTCGGCGGCGGAGGATGCGGAGTTTATGTTCCGAGCTGCCTGTGCCGCCCGTTGCATTTCCTACCTGCCCCTGCCCATGTACCACTACTGGTTCAATGCCGCCTCGGCGGTGCGCCGTTACCGCTCCGACTATGCCCAGCGGTACATCCGCTCCATGGAGGCCATCCGGGCGGACCTGGACCAGATAGGGGACCGGGAGTATTGCCGGGACGCCTACCACAGCTGTGTGCTCTATCACCTGCTGCTCATCGCCGTCAACGACTCCTTCCACCCGGACAACGGGCTGGGGGGACGGGCCCAGCGGAAGGCGTTCCGGGACCTGGTGCACACCCCGCTGTTTGCCCAGTCGTTGGAGCACATGCACCTGGGAGACTTCTCCACCACCCGGAAGGTAACCCTGCTGTGCGTGAAGCTCCGATTCTACTACGGGGTGTATCTCATTGCCAAGGTCCGGCACTGGCAGTTTCGGAAATTTGCAGGACAGTAAGGAAGAAACATGAAAAAAGTATTGGTATTTGGTATGACGGAAAACCCCGGCGGGGTGGAGAGCGTCATTATGAACTATTACCGGGCCATGGATCGCAGCCGGGTGCAGCTGGATTTCCTGTGCAACTCGGACACCGTGGCCTATGAAGAGGAGATTGTGGCCCTGGGTGGCACCGTCTACAAGATTCCCGCCCGGCGGGACGGACGGCGGGCCTTCCACCAGGCACTGGACGCCTTTATGGCCCAGCACGCCCGGGAGTACTGCGCCATCTGGGTCAACGTGTGCAGCCTGGCCAACATCGACTATCTGAAAGCGGCCAAGAAGTATGGCATCCCCAAGCGCATCATCCACTGCCACAACGCCGCCAACGGGGATAGCTTCCTGCGGGGGCTCCTGCACCGGTATAATCGGTGGGTGGTGCGGGGCGTGGCTACCGACTTCTGGTCCTGCTCCGACGGGGCCTGCCCCTGGTTTTACGGGGCTGAGGCGGGGAAGCTCCCCCACTATCAGCTCATCACCAACGCCATTGACCCGGCCCAGTTTACCCCCGACCCCCAGGTGCGGCAGGAGTATCGCCGCCAGCTGGGGTGCGAGGACGCCCTGGTGGTGGGACACGTGGGGCGGTTCCACTTTCAAAAAAACCAGAGCTTTCTCCTGGACGTAGTCTCGGAGCTGGCCCGCATGGGCCAGCCGGTGAAGGCGCTGCTGGTGGGCCAGGGGGAGGACCTGGAGCCCATGCGTGAGAAGGCCCGCTCTCTGGGGCTGGAGGGCCAAGTGGAATTTCTGGGGGTGCGGTCCGACACCGCCCAGCTCTACCAGGCCATGGACGTGTTTGTCTTCCCCTCCCAATTTGAGGGGCTGCCCATGGCTCTCCTGGAGGCCCAGGCAAACGGCCTGCCCTGTGTGGTGTCCGACGCCATTGTGCCGGAGATTCAGGTCAACCCCAATCTATACCGCCTCTCCCTCCAGGACAGCCCCAAGCAGTGGGCGGAGTGTGTGGTACACAAAGCCCTCAAGGCGGGGCGGGTGGACCAGACCCAGTTTGCCCACTCCCCCTATGACATCAACAGCCAGGTGCAGCGTCTGCAAGCGCTGCTGACAGAGGAGGCACTATGAAGCAATTCTGCATTGTGGAGCGGGACTCCCACGAGTTCCACGCAGGCTCCAAGGCCCGCAACGATGTGGGAGAGATTCTCACCGCCCAGGGGTGGACAGCCCTGCCCGTCCACCGCAGCCAGGGCAAGGGCACCCCAGACAAGCTGAAAATGGCGGCGGTGACCTGGATGGACTGGCGGGGGGTGGCCAAGCAGTTGTCCCCCGGGGACACTCTGCTGGTGCAGTACCCCCTGGATATGTACCCCAAGGTCAGCCGTCTGGCCATCCCCTTTTTGCGGGGGATGAAGGAAAAGGGCGTGCAGCTCATTTTCCTCATCCACGACCTGGACAGCCTGCGGGGCGTGGAGGGCAACGGAGAGCGGCAGTTCTTGGAGCTTGCCGACCTGCTCATCGCCCACAACCAGGAGATGACGGAATACTTATGCGAGCGGGGGTACGGGGACAAGGCCATCCGCACCCTGGACCTCTTTGACTATCTGTTGGAGGAGGAGCCCACCGTCTGCAATACCCAGGACCCCTGGGAGGTGGTGGTGGCGGGCAATCTCCGGCCGGACAAGGCGGGGTATGTCTACCACTTGGGCCAGCTGGACTCCAAGGTCCGCTTCCGCCTCTACGGCCCCAACTATCAGGAGGGGGTGCCCCAGGTGGGGGTGAAGTACTGCGGTCAGTTCCCCCCCGAGCAGCTGCCCCAGACCCTGCGGGGCGGCTTCGGCCTGGTGTGGGACGGCGATCGGCTGGACTGCTGTGACGGGGTGTTCGGCACCTACCTGAAGTACAACAACCCCCACAAGGCATCCCTCTATCTGGCCTGTGGCATCCCGGTGATGGTGTGGGATCAGTCCGCCCTGGCCGACTATGTGGTGGAGCACCATTTAGGGCTAGCGGTGGGCAGCCTGGAAGAGCTGCCCCGGCGGCTGCAGCACATGAGCCGGGAGGAGTACCAGACCCTGTGCCAGGGGGCCCGGGAGATGGGCGCCCGGCTGCGCCGGGGCGCCATGCTGGGCCGGGTGCTCCGGGCCTACGAATCATCCAAAGACGAGGTGACAGAATGAAGACCCATGATGTTTGGCGCCTGCGTCTGTTCTGGTGCGCCTTCTTGCTCTATCTGGTGGCCACCACCCTGCAATTTACCATGCTCACCGAGGTGGGCGGGGTGGCCAAGGTGCTGACCCTGGCCCGCTACCTCTCCTTTGCCCTGGCCGGGGTGAAGATTCTGTGGGACTGGGCGCTGCTGGGCCTGGGGGAGGGGGGACGGTGGTCCCTCACCCGGGAGGCCATAGGTTGTGCCTTGAAATATGCCATTCTGGGCGGCGTGACACTGCTGGTGGTAGTAACCTCCAAGGACACCCTGCCCCTGTTTGTGCTGGCCCTACTGCTGGCCGCCCGTGGAGTGGAGTTGGATAAAATCTTCGCCGTGGCCCTTCCCGTGCAGGTGGGGCTGCAGGTGCTGGTGTTCGCCTCCGCCTTTGTGGGGCTGCTCCCTGACCTGACCTATGTGCGGGAGGACGCCACGGTGCGCCACTCCCTGGGCTTTACCTATCCCACCGTGGCCATGACCTACTTCTTCTTCCTTCTGATTTGCGCCATGTGGCGGCGCAAGAAGGGCATTTCCCTGGTGGTTGGGGTGGTGCTGTTGGCCCTCACCGGGGGGCTTTACTATCTCACCGACGCCCGCAACGGCTTTTTGCTTTCCTGCGTGGTGATTCTGGTGGAGATGGTGCTGGGCCAGCGGTCCCGCTGGGAGGGCTTGGCCCGCCGCCTGAGTGAGAAACGATGGTGCCAGGTGTTGTGCCGGGTGGTGCGGTTTGGCTATGAATACTGCGCCGTGCTCCTGTGTGTTTTGTTGGCGGGACTGTGCTTGCTCTATCCCGCCCAACCGGCAGCCATGCTCAACAGCCTGCTCTCTGACCGCATCCGCCTCACCGCCCAGGCAGCGGCCAACTACGGCATCCACCTGTTGGGCAACTCCATCCAGTGGATAGGCTACGGCGGAACCACCAACTGGGAGCATCTGGGCAACACCTACAACTTTGTGGATTGCTCCTACTCCCTGACCCTGTTCAACTATGGTGTGGTATTCTCCGCTCTGGTCCTGGTGGGGCTGGTACTGCTGGGCAAGCGGCTGTACAAACAGGGCAATTGGAACCACTGCTTCCTCTATCTCATGGTGTTGGGATGCTGCTTCATTGAGCCTCGGCTGCTGGAAGTACACCTGGACTTGTTGCTCTTTGCCGCCGCCCCCATCCTGTACACCTGTCCCAAGTGGCTGGAAGGCAGGAAGTGACCATGGCCAAGATTCAGTCGGTAAAATTCAATTTCATCATGAACAGCATCCTCACCATGTCTGCCATGATCTTCCCCATTATCACCTACCCCTATGTGACCGGGATTTTGGGGCCTCAGGGGATTGGCACGGTGTCCTTTGCCAACTCGGTGGTGACTTACTTCTCCATGTTTGCCCAGCTGGGCATTCCCACCTACGGCATCCGGGCCTGCGCCAAGGTGCGGGACAACCGGGAAGAGCTGTCCCGGGTGACCCAGGAGATCTTACTCATCAACTTGGTGACCTGCGTGGTGTCCTACGTGCTGTTCTTCCTCTCGCTCCAGGCCATCCCCCAGCTCCGGGAGGAGAAGGGGCTGTACCTGGTGATGAGCACCATGATTTTGTTCAACTCCATCGGGGTGGAATGGTTGTATAAGGGCCTGGAGCAGTACCGCTATATCACTCTGCGGTCGGTGCTCTTTAAGTTCATCGCCCTGGTGGGCATGTTTCTGCTCATCCATGAGGAGGGAGACTATGTCATCTACGGCGGCATCACCATTTTTGCCTCCGTGGGGTCCAACCTCTTAAACCTCATCAATCTCAAGTGGCTGGTGGATGTGCGCCCCATGGGGCACTACAACTTCCGCCGCCACCTGCGGCCCATCTTCGTGTTCTTCGCTATGTCCATCGCCACCACCGTGTACACCAACATGGACAATGTGATGCTGGGCTTCCTCCGTGGCACCACGGAGAACGGCTACTATGATGCGGCTGTGAAGATCAAGAACATCCTGGTCAGCGTGGTGGCCTCCCTGGGTACCGTGCTGCTGCCCCGGGTGTCCTACTACGTGGAGCGGGGGGAGAAGGAGGCCTTTGCCCAGGCCACCCAGAAGGCCCTGCGGTTTGTCTTCCTTCTGTCGATACCCCTGTGCATCTACTTCATCCTCTTTGCCCGGCCATCCATCTACCTGCTGTCGGGCAAGGCCTTTGAAGCCTCCATTTTACCCATGCAGCTGATTATGCCCACCCTGGTGTTCATCGGCCTGACTAACATCATGGGCATTCAGATTTTAGTGCCCACCGGGCGGGAAAAGCAAGTGCTGTACTCTGAGATCGTGGGGGCCGTGGTGAATGTGGTGGTCAACTCCCTGCTCATCCCGCAGATGGGGGCCGCCGGAGCGGCCATCGGCACGGTGCTGGCGGAGCTGGCGGTGCTGGTGGTGCAGATCATCGCCCTGGGCCGGGAAATCCTCCCCGCTTTGGCAGGGCTGCCCTACCTGAAAACAGGGGCAGCTCTGGTGGCCGCTGTGGCGTCGGTGTGGTGGCTGCTGGGCAGCTCCCTCCACCCCCTCGTGGTGCTGATGGCCTCGGCGGTGCTGTTTTTCGCTGCCTACGGCGTGCTCCTGCTGCTGATGGGGGAGCGTATGGTGCGGGAGATCTGGTCCCAGGTGTGGGAAAAGACCGTGGGAAAAGTGTTGAAAAAGTAAATGGAATCTGGTATAATTCGTTGGATAAACACCAGCGAGGACAAAAGGAAGCTGGCGCATCCCGCCAGCTTCTCTTTTTTGGGAGGGAACCCCTTGTCTCAAATCAAATTATTTGTGTGCTGTCACCAGGCGGGGCAGCGTGTTCCGGCGCACCCGCTGCTCCACCCCGTGCAGGTGGGGGCGGCGCTGGCCCAAGACCATTTCCCCGGTTTTGCCCACGACGATGCGGGAGAGAACATCTCCCAGAAAAACCGCTCCTACTGTGAGCTCACCGCCCACTACTGGGCGTGGAAGAACGTGGAGGCGGACTACTATGGATTTTTCCACTACCGCCGCTACCTGTATCTGGACGAGCACGCCTGCCGTCCCTACCGTCTGGCGGGCGCGCTGACGGCGGGGGGCCCGAACAGGGGCTTTGATCGGCTGGAGGGGTGGCTGGAGGGCAAAGCCTGCGTGGTGCCCATGGTAGAGGACATGCACGTCTCGGTGCGGGACCACTACGCCCGGGCCCCCTATCACCACGGGAAGGACTTGGCTTTGGTGGAGGACATTGTGAGGGAGAAATACCCGGACTATGTGCCTGCCATGGAGGAATATCTCTCCGGCACCAACTGTTATTTTGGCAATATCTTTATCATGCAAAAGCCCCTGTTTGACCAGTATTGCGGGTGGCTTTTCTCCATTCTGGAGGAATTTGACCGCCGGGCAGATACCACCGGCTACTCCACCCAGGAGCTGCGGGTGGACGGGTACCTGGCCGAGCGGCTGTTGGGGGGGTACGTCACCCACCTGCGCCGCACCACCGCCACCCAGGTGTACGAGCTGCCCCGGGTGCAGTTTGAGCCGGACAAGAAGAAACGGGTTCAGCGGAAGCTGCTCAACGCCCTGCTCCCACCGGGGAGCCGCCGGAGGGCTTGGGTGAAGAAGGGAAGAGGGTGAAGCCAGTGGCAGCAAGTGATATTTCCGTCATCATCCCGGTGTACAACATCCAGCAGCATTTGCGGGAGTGCCTGGACAGCGTGCTGGGCCAGAGCTATCCCCACCTCCAGGTCATCTGCGTGGACGACGGATCCACCGATGAAAGCCCCGCCATCCTGGCCGAGTATGCCCAGAAAGATCCCCGGGTACAGGTCATCCGCCAGCAAAACGCCGGACCCGGCGCGGCCCGTAACACCGGACTGAAGGCGGCGACGGGGGAGTACGTCATCTTCCTGGACTCGGACGACTGGTTCGAGCCGGACTTTTTGGAACAGATGGTGGATACCGCCCAGCGGGAAGGGGCGGATGTGGCCATCTGCCGGGCGGTGGAGTTCGACACCAACTCCGGGCTGGAGCTGCCCTCCGAGTGGATGATGAAAAAGCAGTATCTCCCCGGCAAGCTGGCCTTTGCCCCCCAGGAGATGGCCGACCACCTGTTCCAGTTCACCTATGGCATGCCCTGGGACAAGTTCTACCGCCGGGAGCTGCTCACGTCTTCGGGCATCCGCTACCCGGCCCTGAAAAACTCCGAAGATCTGGCCTTTGTCTATCCCACGCTGTTGGCGGCAACACGCATTGCCGTGGTGGACGAGGTGCTCATTCATCACCGGATTAACCGCATGGCCTCGGTGTCCAACAGCCGCTGCGGCCAGCCCGAGGCTCCCTATGAGGCCTTCCAGATCGTCAAGGAGTATCTGGAACAGCACCAGCTCATGGACACCTACCGCCGCAGTTTCCTCAACTGGGCCATGGAGTTCTTGGTCTGGCACATCAGCAACATGTCCCAACGGGACATTCAGAGACAATACCTACACACGCTGCGACGCCAGTGGCTGCCTCAGCTGCACTTTGAGGAGCATCCCGCCAGCTACTACGAGAGCAAGAGCTGTTACGCCAAGTACCTGCTGGCCCGGTATGCCCCTTATCCTGTGTTTGCCGCCGTGGTGAAGGTGTATAAAAAAGCCAAAAGTGGGGTGCAGTGACCGTGAAATCTGAGAACATCCAAATTTCTGTGATCATCCCCGTATATAACACCGAGGCCCACTTAAACGCCTGCCTGGACGGCGTTCTGAGCCAGAACATCCCAAACCTGGAGGTCATCTGTGTGGACGACGGCTCCACCGACCGCAGTTTGGAGGTGCTCCGTGAGTACGCTGCCCGTGACCCCCGGGTGGTGGTGCTCACCCAGAAAAATTCCTTTGCCGGCGTGGCCCGCAACCATGGGCTAGAGGTGGCAAAGGGTGAGTACGTGGCCTTTTTGGACTCCGACGACCAGTTTTTGCCCGGGGCCCTGGAGGGGCTGTACGCCCAGGCCAAGGAGCATGACCTGGACGTCATCAAGGCGGGCTTTTCCTATGTGGAGCCAGGGGGAGAGCCCTACACCACCCTGTACTCCACCTTGAGCTGCATCGGCAAGGGTCAGGCCAAGCGGGTCATGCGCTTCACCGACTTGCCTCTGCGGCTGCTGCAAGTGCCCGACGTGCCCTGGAATGGCATGTACCGCCGGGCCTTTTTGGAGCAAAACCACATCCACTTCAACAACCTCCGGTGCATCAACGACCACTCCTTCTGGATTGCCTGTCTCATTCACGCCCAGCGGCTCATGGTGACCCACACCCCCGTGGCCTGCTACCGGGTGGAGCAGAGCACTTCTCTGGTGGGGCGCAAGGCGGCCCACTTTCACTGCCAGCTGGAGTCCTACGCAATTGTCCGGGAGATGGTGAAGGATTTGCCGGACAAGCTGCGCCGGGCCGTCATGCGCAACGAACTAAACGGCATGTTCGGCTGGTATGAGCGGCTGCGCCCTCAGGCCCCCGACGTGGAGGGGCTGGACCGACAGGTGGCGGAGTTTTTGAAGCAGTTGGACGAGGAAGAGGTGGGGGTGAAGTTCCTCCGTTCCTTCTCCTATAGCGGCTCCTATTTCTCCCTGCGCTATGGCCAGCCCGCCCCCAAGCGCCCCAACCCCCTGGTGCGGGCGGTGAGCTGCTGGCGGGACCACGGGTGGACCTACACCTGGGAGAAACTGCGCTCGAAAGGAGAACAGACATGGGTACGGTGAAAAACGCCTGGAAGAAGGTGCTGCCCCCGCCTGTCTCCGCCTTCAACCGGGAGGTGGAGCGGATTTTGGTCGCTCAGGAGCAAAATACCCAGCTCATGGAACAGATGGCCCGGCAGCTGGAACAGCAGAACCAGCAGATTCAGCAGCACAACCGCCAGATTGCCAAGCTTACCGCTCAGGTGGAAAACTACCGCCGCCAGCTGGACACCACAGCTGCCACCCTGCGCCGGAGCCAGATGGAGAGCCGGGAGAAGCTGGAGCGGATTCGCAAGACCGTGTCCATGCACAGCGGGCCCGTGTCCGACTACGACTACTACGCCAGCTTGAAGCCGGAGCAGTACGCCGGGGAGTTGAAGGAGTGGTATGCCCACATCATGGGGCAGAAGCTGAACCTGGACCACCCCCGTACCTACAACGAAAAGCTCCAGTGGCTGAAGCTGTATGACAGCACCCCTCTGAAAACCAGATTGGCGGACAAATATCTGGTGCGGGAGTGGGTGAAGGAGAAGATTGGAGAGGAGTACCTGGTGCCCCTGCTGGGGGTGTGGGACTCCTTTGATGAGATCGACTTTGACGCCCTGCCCCAGCGCTTTGTCCTCAAGGCCAACCACGGCTGTGGGTGGAACCTGATTGTCAAGGACAAAAGCCAGCTGGACCTCAAAGACGCCCGGGAGAAGTTCAACACCTGGATGGGCCTCAACTACGCCTACTGCAACGGGCTGGAGCTGTACTACATGCACATTCCGCCGAAAATCATTTCGGAGGAGTATCTGGAAAACGACCACGACGACCTGAGAGATTATAAAGTGTTCTGCTTTGGGGGCAAAGCCCACCACATCATGTACCTCACCGACCGTAAGGTGGGGATGAAGATGTCCTTCTATGACCTGGATTGGAACAAGCAGAACTTTGTCTATTCCTTCCCCCTCAACGACCAGGACGTGCCCCGGCCCCAGCGCCTGGAGGAGCTCATTGCCGTCTCCGAGAAGCTGGCCCAGGGCTTTGCCCACGCCCGTGTGGATTTCTACATCCTCAACGACGGGACGTTGAAGTTTGGGGAGATCACCTTCACCTCTGCCACTGGCACCTGCAAGTGGAATCCGCCCCAGCAGGACCAGATCTACGGCGACCTCATCCAGTTGCCCAGTAAAAGCCCCATCCCCACACCCCAGGGGTAAGGGATGCAGAGATGCGGAGAGAAGCAACAAAGAAGATTGGAGAAAAAAGAAATGGAACCTAAGGTTTCGGTGATTATCCCGGTATACAACGTGGAGAAGTACCTGGGCCCCTGCCTGGACAGTATATTGGGACAAACTCTGAACAACATCGAGGTCATCTGCGTGGACGACGGCTCCACCGACCGCTCCCTGGACATTCTGCGGGAGTATGAGAAGCGGGATGCCCGGGTGAAGGTGCTCACCCAGCCCAACACCAATGCCGGAGCGGCACGCAACAAGGGCATCCAGCAGGCCAAGGGCGAGTACCTGTCCTTCCTGGATTCCGACGACCACTTTGACCCCACCATGCTGGAAAAGTGCGCCGCCCGTATGGACCAGGACGGGTCTGACGTACTGGTCTTCGGGGCCAAGCAGCACAACATGCGCACCGGGGTCATCTCGGACATGCCTTGGAGCCTGCGCCTGGACCGCTGCCCCCAGAAGTCGGTGTTCACCCCCCGAGAGGTGAAGGACTACCTCTTCAACAACTTCCAGAACTGGCCGTGGAACAAGCTGTTCCGCCGCTCCTTCGTGGAACAGCACCACATCACCTACCAGGAGATCACCCGCACCAACGATATGGCCTTTGTCTGTCAGGCCCTGGCCCAGGCCGGGCGCATCTCGGTGCTGGACGAGTATCTGGCCTACTACCGGGTGGAGACGGGCAGCAGCCTCCAGCAGAGCAACCACCGGGACCCCATGGCCTTTACCCAGGCCTTTGTGGAGACCAAGCGCCGCCTGGAGCAGGCGGGTCTGTACCACAAGTTTGAGAAGAGCTTTTTGAATGTGGTGCTCAGCGGCACCCGAACCAACCTCTATAATATGAAGACGGTGGAGGCCAAGGAGAGGGTTATTCGCTGGATTCAGAGCGTGATGGACCAGGAGTTCCATATGTTCTCCAAGGACCGCAGCTATTTCTACATGCCTGCCCACTACGATGAGCTCAAGGACCTGAGCCAGCAGGGCGAGGTGGCCCGGCAGGTGGCGGCTCCGGTGAAACAGCCCAAGGTGTCGGTGATTATGCCCTCCCTCAATGTGGGCCGCTTTATCCGGGAGTGTATTGCCAGTGTCAGCAAGCAGACCCTGGAGGACATTGAGATCATCTGTGTGGACGCCAGGTCCACCGACGGCACCCTGGAGCTGCTGGAGTACGCCGCCCAGCTGGACCACCGCATTCAGGTGGTGCGCAGCGACAAGAAGAGTTACGGCTACCAGATGAACCTGGGACTGGATGCAGCCCGGGGCGAGTACATTGGCATTGTGGAGACCGACGACTGG
>OGPO01001875.1_pt1 | contig 12203 bp, 5 predicted proteins | sample 1553041 | NCBI WGS metagenome assembly OGPO01 (sample SAMEA2580281, study PRJEB22360) | human gut metagenome | biome: human gut; feature: human-associated habitat; material: faeces | place: Denmark | collected 2008/2010 | reverse complement strand
ACCTCACCACGGGACATGGCGGTTGGGGAGGCGGTGATGAGTTCAACCAGAAACCGAACACTCTCTATTTGGACGGTGAAAAGGTGATCTCTTTCGTACCTTGGCGGGATGATTGTGGAACTTATCGTAACTGGAATCCTTGTTCGGGTAATTTCTCCAATGGACTGAGTTCTTCCGACTTGAGCCGTTCCAACTGGTGTCCGGGTACGGTGACCAATCCCGAATACATCTATTTGGGTGATCTGGAAGCGGGTGAACACAGCATTACCGTAAAAATACCACAGGGTGCTCCCGAAGGAGGAAGCAATAGTTATTGGTGTATCTCGGGTACGCTTATTTATTAATGTAAATTCCTTTGTCCTGCGATAACAGAAATGTTTCTGTCACCGCAGGACAAGGAATGTTCCAACTTTTCTATCTCCTCAAAGGACAATCTTGTTCTTGTGCAAGTTGTCACATGGGCAAGTTCAAGGACTTAAAATTACAGTCTACAGTTTGTTTGGACTTCTTTCCCTCTTCCGTCCTTCCTTTCATCTTTTGATTGTTGTCTGCAATACTTATATATAAAAAGGTATATTTTCTCTAGCAATACACCAACGGCATGGACTGACATCACCTTTTTTCCTTTGGTTCTTATCCCAATATACGTTACCTGTTTTCTACCGACTACCAAACAAAGGGTAAATATTCGATGAAAAAACAATATAAATCATTTCAAGAAACTTCTGTGACAGTTAGCAGTTCTCTCTTTAAATAAGGTGCTTCAGGCATCTCAAACGTTAAAAATCAGGGCATATTAAAAATATTTTTCAAGAGACCCTTTATATATATTAAAATTGTTATATATTTGCACCGTTAATCTAAATTAAATTGAAAAACATAGTTCTGAAGGAACTAAGGAAACGGAATTACTTGATTTTCAATAAACTTTAAAAAAAATCACAGCTATGTTAAAACGACTAAAATCAGTCAGTATGTTGCTGTTCCTAATGGGTGCCTCTACCGGAGCAGCATACGCGGTCGCCAATCCCGGCGTTACCGATGTGAAAATCACACAACAAAGTGGTACATGTACAGGAGTTGTCAAGGATGCTACGGGTGAAACTGTCATTGGTGCATCTGTAGTAGTGAAAGGTACGACTAATGGTACTATAACAGGTATTGATGGTGACTTTTCTTTGTCCAATGTGAAAAAGGGGGATATCATTCAGATTTCTTTTGTCGGTTATCAAACAGTAGAGATTCCTTGGGATGGACAACCCATGAATGTAACATTACAAGATGACACACAAACCTTGCAGGAAGTGGTGGTGACCGCTTTGGGTATGAAACGTGCTACTAAGGCTTTGGGGTATGCTGTAACCGAAATTAAGAGCGATGAGCTGAATTCTAATGTGGTAAATCCAGTTTCTGCTTTGCAAGGTAAAGTAGCCGGTGTTGAAATCTCGGCAGGTGATGGGGGACTTTTCGGGTCTTCCAAGATCTTGATTCGTGGTGCTTCTACATTGGGAAGTAACAACCAGCCGATTTATGTAGTGGATGGCGTCATTTTAGACAATGCAATTAAAAATGGTGATGCCGACTGGGCTGCTAATGATACCGACTGGGGTAATGAATTGAAGAACCTAAATCCGGATGATTTTGAATCGGTATCGGTTCTGAAAGGGGCTGCGGCAACAGCTCTTTATGGTTCCCGTGGTTTAAATGGTGCTGTTGTGATCACAACTAAAAGTGGTAAGGGAAAAAAAGGTTTTGGTGTTAGCTTTTCTCAAACATTCGGTATAGACCATGTATATGGAGGTCCTGATTTTCAGAACCATCGTGGTGATGGTTACATGTCAGGTTATGCAGATTATAAGTCGTCCGGTAATATGCAGGACACTAATTCGTTTTATCTGAATGGTAATGGCGACCGTTCTGTCGCATGGGGAGGTGGTGTTTCCTGGGGACCGAGATTTGATGGTAAGCCTATTGAATTTTATGATTATACTACAGTGAACTATTCTCCTTATGAGGATAATTTTGTTGATGCATATGATAATGGTTTCAATTCCAATACGAACGTTTCGGTTCAAGGTGCCAATGATACCTCTTCCTTCTATACCTCTTTATCTTATAAGTATGCTGATGGTAATACGCCGAACAATTCATTTGAACGTATTTCTTTCTTAGGTAAGGCTAGTCATAAGATATCAAAGGATGTGGAAATTGAAGCTGCTATTTCTTTTGCTAATTCTACTCCGAGACAGGGTGGAGAAACCAATTTTGGTGAAAAATTTATAGATGGTACTTTTAGCCGTATGTATGACACTCGTTATTGGAGAACCCGTTACAAAGGTGCACATGGCGGATTGGCGGATAATGCTTATAATGATGAATACGGAAATGCTCCAGGTAAAGAGGTCTGGTGGAGTGTGTATGAAAATGAATACATTCAAAAGGAAACTTCTGTACGTCCAAGCCTTAAATTGACTGCAGATTTGAACAGTTGGTTGAAATTTACAGCCGAAGGAAATTATAACTACTATTACAAACGCAATGAATCTAAAGAATTGGGTAGTGGCTATGCCAATGAGGGAGGATATTATAAGTTAGGTCAGTACACAAAGGAACAGACAAACTTGAATGCCAGTTTCTCATGGAATAAAGAGGTGAAGGATTTTAATATCAGTGGTTTCATTCGTGGAGAATATTATCATAATTTCCAACAGGAATTGCAACTCAACACCAATGGTGGTTTGGTTATCCCCGGTCAGTTCTTTATCGGCAACTCAAAGAATCCTGTAGGAACTTCCGGAAATATTTCGGGTGAAAAGACTATCTTGTCATTGGCCGGTCAGGTGGCGATGAGTTGGAAGGACCAAGTGTTCCTTGATGTGACCGGACGTAACGACTGGTCGTCTTCATTGGTGTATGCTGATAAGCATGGTAACTATTCTTATTTCTACCCTTCTGTATCAGCTTCTTGGTTGATCCATGAAACTTTCCGTGGAAAGATGCCGGAATGGATCTCGTTTGCTAAGATTCGCGGTTCTTGGGCTCAGGTTGGTAATGATACGGATGCGTATAAGATCAATACAGCTTATAGCTTGTATGGTATTGATAATTCTTATGGTTTGCAAGTACCGGACACTTATTACGCCGCTAATTTGAAGCCGGAACGTAAGAATGCTTGGGAAATAGGTCTTGACTGGCGTTTCTTGAGAAATCGTATTGGTGTGGACTTTACTTATTATAAAGAAAATACTAAAGACCAGATCATGACTATTAAGGTTCCATCAGAATCGGGGCTATCCAATCAGTTGATCAATGCTGGTAACATTCAGAACCAAGGTATTGAATTGGCAATCAATACGACTCCGATTGAAACGAAGGACTGGACTTGGGATTTGAATTTTACTTATACCAAGAATACTTCGAAAATAGTGGAACTGCATGAGAACGTAGCTAATTATATCACTTTGGTTGGTGACGCGGCTTATGGTAATTATCGTATCGCCTCTGTGGCCGAAGTGGGTGGCGAATATGGTTTGCTGAAATCTGATGCTACTCCAAATTACGACCCCAAAACCGGTCTGCCTATTTTGGAACTGGCTTCTTACAATAGCCGTCATTCTGTATATTATACGCGTTCAGGAAAAGTGGAAACTGTAGGTTCTATCCAACCGGACTTTCTGGGTTCTGTAAATTCTTCTTTGAGATATAAGAATTGGACATTGCGTGCGTCAATGGATATGCGTTTTGGTGGTATGGTGGCTATTTATGGTTCTCACTATGGTACAGCATACGGTTATCTGAAGAGTTCAATGAATGGTGTGGACGCTGAAAACGGAGGTATTACTTATACTTCCATTTGGGATGGCCTGACATACGATGACGGTATTATTCCGGAAGCTATCATGCCTGGTGGACAGACTATCAATACTCCGTCCGGTACATATACCATAGCTGAGGGGGGGGAACTTTATGCTGATTTGGTAAATCGTGGTATTGTTGACCCTCAACATGCTTCTTCGTGGAACTACTGGAACAACTCATGGGGACGTGCTGCTGTATGGAAAAATAATGATTGGTTCCATGAATTGAATTACATTGCATTGCGTGAAGTTTCTTTGAGTTACCGTATGCCAGGTAAAATTGCCGATAAAATAGGAGCATCGGGTATTAACCTGACACTGACCGGACGTAACTTGGGTTATTTGTTGAATTCTTTGCCGAACAATTTCAATCCTGAATCCCTGCGTGGTACTCAGGCCGGGCAGTTCATGATTCGTTCGGTAAGTCCATATACGGCAAGTTATACATTTACTATTAATGCAACATTCTAATAATTAGAAAAATAGATCAATATGAAATCATATAAATTACTTTTGGCAGCTCTTGCTTTCGGGTCTGCTTTGATGACTACTGGATGCCGTGATGATTTCTCGGAAATCAATCAGGATCCGTCTGCGGTAACAACAGGAAATGTTTCTTTCTTGTTTGCTGAAGCCGTTAATCGATTCGATCCTCAAGCCTATTTGGAGTATTTTTATAATGCCCCAATGAAATATTCTTGGTCTGGTATGGGAATTTCTACTGGTGGTGCCTCTGAAGGTATTTTGACTTTGAGCATTGACGGTGACCAAAGCAGACAATATCTGAATGTATTGCGTGTACTTCGTGCTATGGATAAAGAAATGGAGTCATTGGATGAAGACATGCGTGCTCAGAATCAGGGATATGTGGCTGCGGCTCATGTCTTGAGCATTTATCTGGGAATCTATGCGACAGACATGTATGGTTCCATTCCTTATGTTGAGGCTTGCCAAGCGGCATATGGTGGAACACTTACTCCAAATTTTGATAGTGTGGAAAGCCTTTATGACTTATGGCTGAATGAACTGAATACTGCAATTGCTTCTTTTACTTCGGGTGAGGTGGTTATGAAATCGGAAGAGGATGTTGTCTATGGTGGTAATACTGCTAAATGGGCCAAGTTTGCTAATTCCTTGAAATTGCGTATTGCTGTTCGCTTATTGGCACAGAATGAAAGTAAGGCCAAGCAAATTGCAGCTGATGTGGCAAGTGCTTCTTGTGGTTATATCGATGCTTTGGATGAAGATGTAAGATTTAATAAAGGTAAAGTACGTTTGACCGGTAATGAAGGGTATGTAAACGATTGTATTTATCATTGGAGTAATGGCTTTACCGGATGTGCCGGTCGTGAGACTGTTATTAACTTTATGGTAGAGAATCGGGATCCGCGTGTTCGTTTCTTTTATAAAAAGAATTCATGGAATTCCAAGATTGTACAGGGATATTATGATGCAGGTCTGGAAATACCGGAATTTATAGAGAAGAATGTTGTTTCGGAAGTAGGTGCTGACGGTAAAAAGAAGTTTGTAAAATGGGGTGGTCCGGGTGAACCGTGGGTGCGCTATTATGGCATGACCGAAGCATGGATGGCAAGTAATGATAATACAGGTAAGTATAAATGGTTCTTCCCTTCATCCTATACAAATGCTGACAAGGAATTGTACTTGCATAATAGTGAAGGAAATAATCCGACTAGTTATACCGTTTATTCCACTTTAAATCAGATGATGATTATTGGTCGTTATTACAATGCTGCCGATCAGGTTTCGGGAGCTACTTTGCCGGATGATACCTATACATTCACTACTACTGATCGTCCTTGGTATGGTATGTATATGAGTGCGGCGGAAGTTAATCTTTATCTGGCTGAGTTTGCTATGCTGAACAATCAGGAAGCACAGGCCAAGACGTATTATGACAAGGCTCTTGCTCTTTCTGTTCAATCGTATGACGCATTGGCAAAAGATAATCAAGTGGCTTATTATAGTAATGTGCAAGGTTGTTTTGGTTATGATCCCAATGAAGGAGCCATTGACTTGAAAGATGGAGAAATTGAGGCTATGATGAGTAGTGAAAAATATGCTTTCACCGGTACGGCAGCTGAGAAACTGGAGAAAATCTATCTGCAGGAAATGCTTCATTTTACATTGTATCCTAATGAAGTGTATATTACAGCTCGTCGCTCCGGATATCCGAGCTATCATTCAACTATCTTGCCGCGTATAGACTATGCAGAAGTGCCGGCAACCAGCATACCGCGTCGTTTCCCGACAGGAGCAGTTACTGATGATGATATTGCTGGTGATATAAAGAAGGCGGCTTATGCAGAACAAGGGTTGACTATTACATCTTCTGGTATGTATAATTCTGTGCTTGCTACAGAACGTTTGTGGGCTGACAGGAATGCTCCGGTATGGGGCGCAGGTCGGTAACATGGGCGGATCTTCACTGTTTTTTTGAATAAAGGGGAGACAGAGAGATTTCTCTCTGTCTCCCCCTTTATTTCTTATATTAATTAAGGTAAACTCCAATGAAAGCGTTTCTAACTTTTTTCATCTTATATTTTTTTTCTTTGTCTGTTTCTGCGCAGCAGTTTAAACGGATATTTCTCTTTAATGATTTTGTTCAGGCCCAGATTAAATTTCGTAATCATTCTGTTTCTGTCGTTTCACTTAACTATGATGCTTCAAACAAAACAATGCTTTTTCGACAGGGAGAGGAAATGATGGAGATGACAAATCCTGCTCAAGTTGATACGGTCATAATAGGAAAACGTAAATTTGTTCCGGTGGGCAGAGGATTTTATGAAGTCGTATGTAGGAAAGAGGGAGTTGTTTACATTGACTGGTTGTTGAAAGATGTGAATATAGGTTCCAAAGGAGCACTGGGAACAGTGACACAAGGAAGTGTTAAGAACTTGCAGATGAGTGATCTGGGATTGAATGGAACTGAGATGTATACCCCTTATGAACGTCAGAAGATAGGAAGTACGGAAGTATATCGCCGGAAAAATGATAATACGTATTATATAAAGGTAGAAGGGAAATTGGAAAAAGTGAAATCTTTGAAACATTTGGAAAAGATATTTATTGGGCATAAAGACGAGATCAGAAAATTTGCCAAAGACCATAAAATAGAAATGAAAGACATTCTGGATGTATTTTCCATTTTAGATTATTGTATGGAATTGGAACAATGAAATTGTGATAGGAGAATGTATCTTTTCTGTAAATCACCGGTTTGTAAGTTGGTGAATTATTTGAATAAAGCTAAAATGAATATTGTTTAGTTAATCTTTTGTTTTAATTTTAAAGCGGATTTAGTATCCATTATTACATGTTTGTATTGTTGAAACCTGCCGGGGTAGCAAAATGATTTATTTTATAAAATATTGTATTTGAACAAATTATTTATGAAAAACCTGAAGAAACTACTAGGATGTGTGGCTTTGGTCACTTTCTCAATGAGCTTGAGTGCTCAGGAACAGGTGCAGGGATTTGTGCACCAACAATCCAAGGCTACGGATTATGTGTGGCCTACTGATCAACAAGTATTGGATAAACTGGCTAAATGGCAAGATCAAAAATTTGGAGTGTTGTTTCACTGGGGCTTGTACTCTGTGCCGGGCATTGTAGAGTCATGGTCCATTTGTTCGGAAGATGTGGATTGGATAAGCCGTAAGGGAAATTTGCCTTATGATGAATATAAAAAATGGTATTGGGGCTTGAAAGATTCATTGAATCCTGTGAATTTTAATCCGGAACAGTGGGCGGAAGTGATGCAGGATGCAGGTATTAAATACATGATTTTCACAACTAAGCATCACGATGGTTTTTGCACTTTCGATTCTAAATACACTGATTTTTCTATAGCTAATGGTCCGTTCAAAAATAACCCGCGTAAGGATGTGGCGTTTCATGTGTTTGATGTTTTCCGCAAGAAGGGTTTTATGATGGGATGTTATTTTTCCAAGCCAGACTGGCATTGTGAATGGTTCTGGAATCCTTATTTTGCTACTGCCAACCGTCGTATTAACTACAAAAAAGAGAACCATCCGGATTGGTGGAAGAATTATCAGACCTTCACACAAAACCAACTGGATGAGTTGATGACTCGTTATGGCAGTTTTGATATTTTGTGGTTGGACGGAGGTTGGGTAACTGGTGATGATATCAATCTGGATGGCATTTTAGAGAAGGCTCGCAAACAACATCCCGGTTTGATTTCGGTAGACCGTAGCATTCGTGGCAAGAATGAGAACTATCAGACCCCAGAACGCGGCATTCCTGAAACACAGCTGGACTATCCGTGGGAAAGTTGCATCACGCTGAGCAATGACTGGGGATGGGTTCCCAATGCACCGTTTAAGTCACCTCAAAAGGTGATTAATATCTTAAGCGAGATTACGGCTAAAGGTGGATGCTTATTGTTGGGAGTAGGACCTACAGCGGATGGAGTTATTGAGGAAGAAGTGACAAAACGTCTGCATGAAGTAGGAAAGTGGCTGCGTTTCAATGGAAAAGCTATTTATAATACCCGTATAACTCCGGTGTATCGGGATGGTAATGTATGGTTTACTGCTGATAAGGATGGAAAGACCTTATATGCTATTTATGCGTTGCCCGAAGGCGAGAAGTTGCCGGAGGTCATTGAATGGAAGGGCAATTTGCCCAAAGGGAACATGAAGTTGTTGAAGGGGAATAAGCGTGTGAAATATGTTTTGAAAGGCGATAAAGTGGAGGTTACCTTGCCTAAGGGAATAGAGAATGAACCGATAGCGTTATCGTTTGTTTTAAAGAAATAATGATTATGGTAAGAAGGAAGAAGTTATTGTCGGGAGTGCTTCTCCTGTCCGGTATGTTATGCACCGGACGGGTTATGGCACAGCAATGGCTCTATAAACAGGCAGCTGTTCCTATAGAATATAGAGTGAAGGACTTGTTGGGGCGGATGACCATTGAAGAGAAGGTGGGGCAGTTATGTTGTCCGTTGGGTTGGGAAATGTACACCAAAACGGGAAAGAATGAAGTGACGGTATCCGAATTGTATAAAAAGAAGATGGCAGAGGCACCTGTAGGCTCATTTTGGGCTGTACTTCGCGCGGATCCGTGGACACAAAAGACATTGGAAACCGGACTAAGTCCTGAGTTGTCGGCAAAAGCATTGAATGCACTTCAAAAATATGCTGTGGAAGAAACGAGGCTGGGTATTCCGGTTTTGTTTGCCGAGGAGTGCCCACATGGACACATGGCTATCGGAACTACCGTATTTCCCACAGCTTTGTCGGCTGCCAGTACCTGGAACGAGGGGCTGATGTTGAAAATGGGGGAAGCTATTGCCCTGGAAGCCCGTTTGCAAGGGGCGAACATTGGTTATGGTCCGGTGCTGGATGTTGCTCGCGAGCCGCGTTGGTCACGCATGGAGGAAACCTTTGGGGAAGACCCAGTGCTGACTACCATCATGGGAGTGGCTATGATGAAGGGAATGCAAGGTAAAGTGCAGAATGACGGGAAGCATCTGTATGCCACATTGAAGCATTTTGCGGCATACGGTGTACCCGAATCCGGACATAACGGATCTCGTGCCAATTGTGGTATGCGCCAGTTGCTTTCTGAATACTTGCCTCCTTTCAGGAAAGCGGTGAAGGAGGGAGCAGGTACCCTTATGACTTCTTACAATGCGATAGACGGAGTGCCTTGCACTGCCAACAAGGAATTGCTGACTGATGTGTTGCGCAATCAATGGGGATTCAAAGGGTTTGTCTATTCGGACTTGATCAGTATAGAAGGTATTGTGGGTATGCGTGCCGCCAAGGACAACAAGGAGGCGGCAGTGAAAGCACTGAAAGCCGGTCTGGATATGGATTTGGGTGGAAATGCTTTTGGAAAAAATTTGAAGAAGGCATACGAAGAAGGCTTGATTACCATGGCCGATCTGGACAGGGCGGTCGGTAATGTACTTCGTTTGAAGTTTCAGATGGGCTTGTTCGAGAATCCGTATGTGTCGCCCGAATTGGCAAAGAAGCTGGTTCACTCTAAAGAACACAAGGAACTGGCACGGCAAGTAGCTCGTGAAGGGGTAGTGCTGTTGAAGAATGAGGGAGTGTTGCCATTGAGCAAGCATATCGGACATTTGGCGGTCATCGGCCCTAATGCGGATGAAATGTACAACCAGTTGGGCGATTATACCGCTCCCCAAGTTCGTGAAGAGGTGGCTACTGTGCTGGACGGCATACGTGCAGCTGTATCGGAAAGCACTCGGGTAACTTATGTAAAGGGATGTGCGGTGCGCGATACGACTGCTACTGATATTCCCGCTGCTGTGGCAGCCGCACAGAAAGCAGATGCGGTAGTGCTGGTAGTGGGCGGTTCCAGTGCCCGTGATTTTAAGACGAAATACATCAGTACCGGTGCTGCTACCGTTTCCGAAGATGCAAAGACATTGCCCGATATGGATTGCGGAGAAGGGTTCGACCGTAGTTCTTTACGTTTGCTGGGTGATCAGGAGAAGCTGATTAGTGCCGTGGCGTCTACGGGAAAGCCTTTGGTGGTTGTGTATATTCAGGGGCGTACCATGAATATGAATCTGGCGGCGGAGAAAGCACAGGCTTTGCTGACTGCTTGGTATCCAGGTGAACAGGGAGGAATGGGAATTGCCGACATTTTGTTTGGCGATTACAGTCCGGCGGGACGTCTGCCGGTGTCTGTTCCGCGCAGTGAAGGACAATTGCCTGTTTTCTATTCACAAGGTACGCAGCGCGATTATGTGGAAAGCAAAGGTACACCGCTTTATGCTTTTGGGTATGGTTTGAGTTACACCCGGTTCACTTATAGTGGTTTGGAACTCCAAAAAGGCACGGAGATGGAAACTTTGCAGACAGTTGCTTGTACGGTGACCAATACGGGTAATCGTGATGGCGAGGAAGTGGTGCAACTTTATATTGGCGACAAGGTGGCTTCTGTTTCACAACCTCCTTTGTTGCTGAAGGCCTTTCAGCGTATTTTCTTGAAGAAAGGAGAGAGCCGGCAAGTGATTTTCCATTTGAAGAAAGATGATTTGGGCATCTATGATTCGGAGATGAATTATGTGGTGGAGCCGGGAGAGTTTAAAGTGATGGTAGGTGCGGCTTCCAATGATATCCGGCTGGAAGGAGAGTTTGTGTTATAGAGATAGAATCGGATGAACCCATCCGGATGCTTTGTGATGTATTTTCATGCGAATGACGCAGATAACAAGGATAAACTAAAGGTAAATCCGTGTCATCTGCGTCATCTATATGAAAAGGTATCTTATTTCATCTTATAAATCAGCGTTCCTCCTTTCAGGATATCTTCATGAGAAATATAATTCTTTGCATAAGGTTCTCCATTCAGGGTGATGCTGTCAATATACTTGTGTTCCTTTGATAATCCTTCGGCAATAATGGTGAAAGTCTTTCCGTCTGCCAGGTGCAATACGAATTCTGGCATCTGCGGAGCACCGAATACATAATTGCCGCTTACCGGATCCACCGGATAGAATCCCATAGCCGAGAACATATACCATGCTGACATCTGTCCGCAATCATCATTGCCGCACAGTCCATCGGGTTCGGGGCGATATTGAGTATTAAAGATTTCGCGGATCAGTTCCTGGGTACGTTCGGGACGGCCTGCCAGCGTATATAAATAGGTAATGTGATGGCTTGGTTCATTGCCATGTGCATATTGACCGATCAGACCGGTCACATCCGCTTGGGTGGTTTCCAGTTTCAGGGTGAATAATGAATCCAGTTTGGTCAGGAATGGTTGTTCCCCGCCAAATAACCCGATCAATCCCGGTACATCGTGTTGTACGTGCCAAGTGTACTGCCATGCGTTTCCTTCGGTATAGTCACCTCCCACGCTTTCCGAGTGTCCTACCTGACTGGGATTGAACGGAGATTTCCAAGTTCCGTCTGCTTTTCGCGGACGCATGAACTGGGTTTTCGTATCAAACAGATTCTTATAGAAGTCGGCACGTTTGGCAAAATAAGCTGCGTCTTCTTCTTTGCCCATTCGTTTGGCCATGTCGGCGGCGGCATAGTCGTCATAAACCGACTCCAATGTGGAAGATACGGATTCTGTCTGAATCAAGTCGGTGGGCAGATAGCCATATTTCATATAAGTTTCCCAGTCGGATTTCAACTTGTGAGATGTTGTCTGGGTCTTTTTAATAGCATTGAAAGCTCGTTCGGCGTCAAAACCGCGGAAACCTTTGCGATAGGCTTCGGCTACTACGGATACTCCATGGTTGCCCACCATGCAATAATTTTCTTTTCCCCAAAGTCCCCAGATAGGCAGGAAGCCCTGTACTTCAGCCTGTTC
>OGPO01001874.1_pt1 | contig 12212 bp, 8 predicted proteins | sample 1553041 | NCBI WGS metagenome assembly OGPO01 (sample SAMEA2580281, study PRJEB22360) | human gut metagenome | biome: human gut; feature: human-associated habitat; material: faeces | place: Denmark | collected 2008/2010 | reverse complement strand
CCCCGATAGAACCAAAGTTAGCGAAACCGCACAACGCGAAGGAAATAATCGCCACAGTTTTAGCATCGAGAGTGCCAGCCGTTTGCAGATAGGGTGAGAAATTGAGATAAGCGACAAATTCATTTATTGCCAGTTTCTGTCCAATCAAACTCCCGGCAAGATTCGCATCACTCCAGTCCACACCCATCACCCACGCCAGTGGAGCCAGCAGGTAACCTAAAATGGACTCCAGCGAGGCATGTTCAAAACCAAACCAGCCACCAACGCCGCCGATAATACCGTTAATCAACGCAATTATTGCAACAAATGCCATCACCACTGTTGCCACACCTGCGGCGATTTTCAGCCCGGTCATTGCCCCTGTCGCAGCGGCTTCAATAATGCTTTTTGGCGGTGTTTCGGTGAAAGAGAGGTTATTAAAGGAAACCTGCGAAGATTCCGTTGCCGGGCTTAACAGGCGGGCAAACAAGATCCCGCCAGGGATCGCCATTAATGATGCCGCCAGCAGATATTCCACAGGCACGCCCAGTGCGGCGTAACCAATCATTGTCGAACCAGCAATCGAGGCCATGCCACTACAAATCGCTGTAAATAATTCATTGCGATTCAGACGATCGATAAAGGGTTTGACGATTGCCGGAATTTCGTTTTGCCCGAGGAAAATGGTGGTGACCGCGACGAATGACTCGATCTTGCTGATATTTAATGCTTTCTGGAAGATACCGCCGAGAATTCGAATTAAAATCCCCATCACACCGATGTAGTAGAGAATACTCACCAGCGCGGTGACGAAGATAATTGCCGGTAACACCCTGAAACCAAAGATAAATCCTGCACCATCAAATAAGGTATCCATTTTCGGTCCGACCAGAGAACCGAAGATAAATGCGCTACCCGCGTCGCTGTACGCCATCACTTTATGCACGCCAAAAGCGACTTTTTCAGCGACCCAACGCCCTGGCGGTAACCAAAGCATAATGCTGCCAATCACGACCTGTAACACTAACGCCGCGCCAACGGTACGCAGGCTGATCTTCTTCTTGTTTACTGACAGTAAAAACGCAATCGTCAGCAATACCACCATTCCCAGAACACTTCTCATGACATCCATAGTGATTATCTCTTCATGTCATATTGGGCGACGGCTTTCTGCCCATCAGAAATAGCCAGGCCTGCATCTTGCGATACCGGCCCGGCTTGTTATCAACACTTAATGGGTTTTGATGTAGCCGCGCACGCACTCTTCGACTAATCCCCAGAACCAGTCTGTATCAATAGTGATGCCGACTTTGGTATTGGCGGGCTTGCCAAGAACGCCCAGCTCGTCGCAGACGGTACGCCCATAGCAAGGGCCACTGTTGACGTCCACTTCGACGTACATCTCCTGGGTTTTAATGCCATCAGGGTTAATCAGATAACCGATGCAGGTGGCGTCGTGCACCGGGCCGCCAGCAAGGCCGTAGTTTTCGAACTGCGTTTTGAGAGTGAAGTTCATGATGTCGCTGAACAGCTCTCCGGCGGGGCCGCCTGCCCTTTCCATCCGAGCAATCACGTCCGGGGTGCAAACGGTCTGGTTGGTGAGATCGAGGCCCATCATCACTAATGGAACGCCGGAGGTGAACACTACGCGTGCGGCTTCCGGGTCGGCAAAGATGTTGAACTCGGCAGATGGCGTGAAGTTGCCTGTACCGTAAGCGCCGCCCATTAGCACAATTTCACGGATTTTGGGCAGGATCGCGGGTTGCATACGCATTGCCACCGCGATATTTGAAAGCGGACCAACCGGCACCAGAGTGATATCGCCATCGCTTGCCATCAGGGTATCAATGATATATTTCACCGCATGAGTGCTTTCTGCCTGGCGGGTCAGCGGCTCGAATACCGGGCCATCCAGTCCGGTTTCACCGTGAATATTATCGGCAACGATTTGTTGACGCATAATGGGCTGCGGCATCCCCGCATAAACCGGAACATTAATCTCCAGTTTCTGGCAAACATTCAGGCCATTAATTAATGTTTTATCAAGCGTCTGATTACCCGCTACAATAGTGATGCCTAATAAATCTATTGCCGGATGTTTCGCCGCCATCATTATAGCAATAGCATCATCATGACCCGGATCACAATCCAGAATAATTTTTCTCTTTTCCATTGTTTATTTCCTCTGTTTCCAGTTGCGTTATTTTTTCTACAGCAAAGAAAATTCGACCGGGCCGATGATTGAATCTTAACAACAGCGTACGTATGCTAAATATGAGAAATCTCATAGCGGATAAACATCGTGAAAGAAATCCACAATAATGATCTTAAGCAGCAATTGATGAGTGAATCCGCGTTTAAGGATTGCTTTTTAACGGATGTTTCAGCCGATACGCGGCTGTTTCATTTTTTAGCGCGTGACTACATTGTGCAGGAAGGGCAACAGCCGTCCTGGCTGTTTTACCTGACGCGAGGCCGCGCCAGGCTTTACGCCACGCTAGCTAATGGTCGCGTGTCGCTGATCGATTTCTTTGCCGCCCCCTGTTTTATTGGCGAGATTGAGTTAATCGATAAAGACCATGAACCGCGTGCGGTGCAGGCTATTGAAGAGTGTTGGTGCCTTGCGCTCCCTATGAAACATTACCGTCCGCTGTTATTAAACGACACGCTATTTTTACGAAAACTCTGCGTCACCTTAAGTCATAAAAATTATCGTAATATTGTTTCTTTAACTCAGAATCAATCATTTCCGTTAGTGAATCGCCTGGCAGCATTTATATTACTCTCGCAGGAAGGTGATCTTTATCACGAAAAGCATACGCAAGCGGCAGAGTATTTAGGCGTTTCTTATCGACATCTTTTATATGTTCTCGCGCAGTTCATTCACGACGGTTTATTAATTAAAAGCAAGAAAGGGTATCTCATTAAAAACAGAAAGCAGTTGTCAGGACTGGCGCTGGAGATGGACCCGGAGAATAAATTCTCCGGGATGATGCAGTAAAAATTATTTTCAATAGCGCGATTGCCGGATGCAACGCTTAATACGTTTTATCCGGTCTACAAATCGAGCATTACGCCAGACCAATAAAGAACCCGGCAATAGTCGCACTCATCAGGTTGGAAAGCGTTGCTGCTGCCAGCGCCCGTAAACCAAGCTGGGCGATTTCCGGCGCGCGTTTTGGCGAAATAGCCGAAAATGCGCCAACGACAACACCGATAGAACCAAAGTTAGCAAAACCACAAAGCGCAAAGGAGATAATCGCAATGGTTTTCACTTCCAGCGTGCCGCCCGTTTGCAGGTATGGGGAGAAACTCAGGTAAGCGACGAATTCGTTAATCGCCAGTTTCTGCCCAATCAGGCTACCCGCAAGATTGGCATCACTCCAGTCCACACCCATGATCCACGCCAGCGGTGCCAGCACATAGCCAAAAATACTTTCCAGAGAGGCATTGGCGAAACCAAACCAGCCGCCAATTCCGCCGATAATGCCGTTGATCAGCGCAATAATTGCGACAAACGCCATTACCACCGTCGCCACACCAGCGGCGATTTTTAGCCCGGTCATCGCACCGCTCGCCGCCGCTTCGATAAAGCTTTTTGGCGGCGTTTCGCTGAACGACAGATTTTCAAATGTGACCTGCGAAGGCTCGGTTGCCGGGCTAAGAATACGTGCAAACAAAATCCCGCCAGGGATCGCCATCAGCGATGCCGCTAACAGGTAGTCAATTGGTACGCCCATTCCGGCATAACCAATCATCATCGAACCAGCAATGGACGCCATCCCGCTACAAATTGCGGTAAACAACTCGTTGCGATTCATGCGATCGATAAACGGTTTAACGATCGCCGGGATCTCATTTTGCCCGAGGAAAATAGTAGTAACCGCAACAAAAGATTCGATTTTGCTGATGTTGAGGGCTTTCTGGAAAATGCTGCCAAGGATGCGAATCAGCAGCCCCATCACGCCAATGTAGTACAGCAGACTGATGAGCGCAGTAACGAAAATAATCGCCGGAAGTACGCGAAAGGCGAAGATAAAACCCGCACCGTCAAACAGGACATCCATTTTCGGCCCAACCAGCGAACCAAAAATGAAGGCGCTACCGGCATCACTGTAAGACATCACTTTATGAACGCCTAATGCCGCCTGTTCTACTGCCCATTTTCCCGGTGGGAAGTAGAGCATGATGCCACCAATAGCGATTTGCAGCAGCAGTGCGGCTCCAACCGTGCGCAAACTGATGCTCTTTTTATTCACTGACAACAGAAATGCTATTGCCAGTAACACCACCATCCCCACAACACTTCTCATTATATCCATAATGATTTTCCCTTCATGCCGGTAAACCCGGCGTCAGCGCCAGGTTTTGGTATGCTTGATGAGTACGGGCGACGGCTTTCTGCCCGTCAGAAATTAACCCGCGAGACGCTGATATTCTTTGGCAATTTCGCTCGCCAGAATGGCGTTGTTGAACACCAGCTGGATGTTGGATTTCAGGCTGTCACCGCCGGTCAGTTCAGCAACGCGCGCCAGCAGGAATGGCGTACTTTCTTTACCAATGACTCCCTGAGCTTCAGCTTCAGCTACCGCCTGATCGATCGCCGCATTGATAGTGTGTTCCGGCATAGCAAACTGTTCCGGGATCGGGTTCGCTACCACGAGGCCACCGTTCAGACCGCTTTGCCATTTCACCGCCATTGCACGGGCAATTTCGCTGGCGCTGTCGAGACGAATGCTGACGTCAAACGGGCTGGTGCGGCAGAAAAACGCAGGCAGCGCTTTAGTCTGATAGCCAATTAACGGCACACCGAAGGTTTCTAAATACTCAGTGGTTAATCCTAAATCGAGAATAGATTTCGCCCCGGCACAAACAACGGTGACATTAGTATTTGCCAGTTCTTGCAAATCGGCAGAAATATCGAAGGTATGTTCCGCCCCGCGATGCACACCACCAATTCCCCCGGTGGCAAATACTTTAATTCCGGCAAGCGCCGCAATAATCATCGTTGAAGCCACAGTGGTTGCGCCATTTTTTCCGGCGGCAACAACAAAAGGTAAATCGCGACGACTAACTTTGGTCACGTTATGCCCTTCACGACCCAGTAATTCAATTTCTTCTTTGCTTAACCCCACTTTCATCACGCCGCCAATAATGGCGATCGTGGCAGGTACAGCGCCCTGTTTACGAATAGTTTCTTCAACTTCAATTGCGGTCTGGGCATTTTGTGGGAACGGCATCCCGTGAGAAATAATGGTCGATTCCAGCGCCACAACCGGTTTTTTGTTTTTTAAAGCGTCCTGCACTTCCGGGGAAATTTGTAATAATTCAGGGGAAATTTTTAATTCAGACATTCTGCGTTCTCCACTAACGATATAACGTTGGCAATCGATAAATCGGGGTTATTGGTGTATTCACAGGAGAGCGCCATTGACGAACATCCCTGTGCGAAACGAACAGATTCGGCAAACGGCATTCCGTCTACCCAACACGAAGCAAGTCCCGCCATCATGGCATCGCCCGCTCCGGTAACATTAATAACATTGGTTTTGATCGGCGCAGACCAGCCACTTTCACCGCTGATATCGCTGTAATAAACGCCGTCGCCGCCCATGCTCAATACCAGTCGGTTCAGGCCATGTTGATGGAACCAGGCAGCAACTTTTGCCACATCTTCACGCCCTGACAGCGCAATCCCACTCAGGGTTTCCGCTTCAAGGCGGTTTGGCTTGAGAGTGTGGATCTGATTTAGACGGTCGCGCACTTTGACACATTTCCATGCCGAAACCGGATCGACAAATACGGGTACGTTGGCGGCATTATCCAGAATCCATGCCAGTGCCTCTTCACTGATATTACAGTCCGCGACAATGACCTTTGCCCTCTGAATAAATTCACCGTGCTGTGCGAGATATTCAGCTGTAATAGCGTTGCTAATATTCATGTCATTTATAGCAACCAGCATTTCACCGGTATTATCGAGTAATGATAAATAACTCGACGTATTTTCTCCCGGCACAATCAGGCATTTATCGACATAAACGCCAGATTGATTGGTTTGCGTTAGCAGCGATTGACCATAAAAATCACTGCCTACGGCGCTCAGTAGCCAGGCTTTGTTACCCAGCAACGCCAGGTTTTGTGCAATATTGCGCCCTACTCCACCAGGCGTAAATTTTATTTTACCTGGATTTGAATCCGCATAATTTAATGATTCATGTGAATATCCGGCGACATCAATATTCGCCGAACCTATAATTACGACATAATCCTTTTCGCGCATAGCACGTCCTCTGGTAAAAAATTACCAACCCTGTCAATCCACAAGAATATAGATACTGCAAAGACGGTTTAAACATGTGTTCATATTTAAACATGTGCTCATAGTATGCATGTTTTACGTAAAGTAAATTACCGCCAGAGAGGCAAAATGGGCAGATTTGAGCAGGCTCACAAAATGCGATTAAATGCCTGAATTACAAAAGCGAGGAATTTGTGACGGGATGCACAGAACAGAACAATAAAAAAGGGCAGAAAATAATCTGCCCTTGAGGAAATAACCTGAGTGTTTGATGAACGTTTGAAGTTTCTACTGAAAGATAAAACCATTTAAATTCATAAAATTACATTCACAAACCGGTCATTCTCTTTGCGCTCATCAAATGTTACAGGACAGGAAATTTCTGCCCTGTAACACACCTTTTATTACGCTGCTTTCGCTACTGCGTCCACTTCCGGACGTTTCAGGAAGGCATAGGCCAAACCCGCCACCAGCGTACCGGCAATAATTGCTACCAGGTAACCCAATACCGGCGTAATAGCGCCAGGGATCAGCAGAACAAACAGACCACCGTGCGGTGCCATCAGTTTCGCACCAATCGCCATTGAGATTGCGCCAGTCAGCGCCCCACCCACGATACAGCACGGCAGCACACGCATCGGATCACGAGCAGCAAACGGAATTGCACCTTCCGAAATGAAGCACAGTCCCAATACCAGAGCGGCTTTGCCACCTTCCTGCTGCGCTTTGTCGAATTTGCGACGCGCCACCATTGTTGCCAGACCCATTGCCAGCGGTGGCACCATACCTGCCGCCATAATCGCCGCCATCGGGCCATAGGTTTGAGTACTCAGCAGACCCACACCGAATGCGTACGCTGCTTTGTTTACCGGACCACCCATGTCAGTACACATCATGCCACCGAGGATCGCCCCCAGCAGAACCGCATTCGCAGTCCCCATGGTCTGCAGCCAGTGAGTCAGCCCTTCGAGAATGCCAGCAACTGGTTTACCGATCAGGTAGATCATCGCCAGACCGACCACCAGACTGGAAATTAGCGGAATGATCAGGATCGGTTTCAGCGCCTCCATACTCTGTGGCAGTTTCAATTGCGTACTGATTAACTTCGCAATGTAACCAGCCAGGAAGCCCGCAATAATACCACCAATGAAGCCAGAACCGGTGCTGACCGCCAGCATACCGCCAATCAGACCCGGAGTGAGGCCCGGACGATCGGCAATGGAAAAGGCAATATAACCTGCCAGTACCGGCACCATCAGCGCAAAGGCTGAACCACCACCAATCTGCATCAGCGCCGCAGCCAACGTACCCGGCTCTTTAAACGCTTCGATACCAAAAGCAAAAGAAAGCGCGATACACAGACCACCTGCAACGACCATCGGCAGCATGTAAGAAACGCCCGTCAGCAAGTGACGGTATGCGCCTGCACTCTCTTTCTTACTTTCAGTGGTCGCCGTTTGAGCTTTGCCCGCCGGTTCATACGGCGTTGCTTCAGCAACCGCTTTATCCAGTTCCTGCGCGGTTTTCTTCAGCGCCAGACCGGTAGAGGTACGATACATCGGTTTACCAGCAAATTTCGCCAGATCCACTTCGATATCTGCCGCCACAATCACCAGATCCGCTGCTGCGACTTCTTCGGGAGTGATTGCATTACCCGCGCCAACAGAACCACGGGTTTCAACTTTCACCCACCAGCCACGTTTTTTCGCTTCGGTTTCAATGGCTTCAGCCGCCATAAAGGTGTGTGCTACGCCAGTCGGGCAAGCAGTCACCGCAACTACGCGTTTCGGACCGCTGGCGGCAACTGGTGCTGTCGCAGCGACCGGCGCAGTGTAAGGTTTCGCATGGCCTTTGGCTTCACTCAGGAACAGCTCAGGGTGCGCAACTGCCCGGGAAATATCGCCCAGCCAGACATTTTTACCGTTCAGCGCGCTGTCGTTCGGGATGGAATCACCGAGAACAATCGCCATTTCAGCGTCGTTCGGATTGTCGATGATTTCCAGTTTTGCTTTTCGCGCCGCCGCGCCCAGCAGGGTCTTCGCCATATAGGCGCGTGCCTGACCGAGATTAGCGTCAATAATCAGCAGCGTTTTCATTATGCCTCTCCTGCTGTCAGTTAAAAGGTTGTAAGTCGACGCGCGCCATCATTGCGGCCAACTGCGGACGATCGGTAATACCCACATTGCTTTGACTTACCGCCAGGGCTGCAACAGCTGTCGCCAGACGCAGTGTGTGTTCACTGGATTCACGCATCAGCAAGCCATAAATCAGGCCACCAACCATAGAATCCCCTGCGCCAACGGTGCTTACGACATCGACTGACGGTGGTTTGGCGATCCATTCGCCGGAGGCATTAACCCAAAGCGCGCCTTCGGCACCCAGTGAAATAACAACATGCGCGATGCCTTGTTCACGTAGCGCATGTGCAGCTTCAATCACATCTTTCATTTCAGGCAGTTTACGGCCTGCCCAGATTTCCAGCTCGCGGCGGTTAGGTTTCACCAGCCACGGTGCCGCTTTCAAACCTGCTACTAACGCTTCACGGCTACTATCAAAGATAATGCAAGGACACTGACTACGCAGGCGAGTCATCCAGTCGGTGAACGCTTCCGGGCTGACGCCTGACGGTAAGCTTCCGCTGACACAGACCATATCGAACTGACCGAGCCAGCTCAGAGAATCAGTCACAAAGCGTTCCCAGTCGGCGGGGGTGACTTCAAAACCCGAGAAGTTGAAGTCGGTCACTTCGCCGTCTTTTTCCGTCAGCTTAACGTTAATTCGGGTGCGCCCCTGTACAACCTGGAAACGGTTGGCAATGCCCAGCTCGCTGAACAGTTGCTGAAAACCATCCTGATTGTCTTTACCCAGGAAGCCGCCAACGGTGACATCAATTCCCAGGTCTTTTAATACTTTGGCCACGTTGATGCCTTTACCCGCCGCATGCAGACCGGTGGTTTTCACCAGGTTCACTTCGCCGCGTTCAATTTCCGGGCAGAAACCAACAAGGTCATAAGCCGGATTAAGGGTGATAGTAGCAACACGTCTGCTCATTATGCGCCCTCCCCAAGACCAGCAGCGATAGCGTCGCCGATTGCTTTCAGCGCCTGTTCAGCATCTGCACCCTGGGCGGTAAAGCGTAGGCGATGACCTTTCTTAACGCCAAGTGCCACAACTTTCATCAGACTACGTCCGTTTGCCGGTTTGCCGGTACCATCAAGGTTTGTCACGGTAATATCACTGTTAAATTGTTTAATGGTATTGACCAGCATGGTACCTGGACGAGCATGCAGGCCGTGTTCATTGCGCACCACAAACTCCGCGCTTAACACGTCGTCGGTCGGCGCATCATCGCTGGTCAGCAGCGCCAGCAACGTTGCCGCATCCGCTTTCAGCAAGCGGTCAGCTTTATTGTCGAGCAATAAATCAGCGAGACGCTTAAGAACCGCGATGGGCTGATCGTCATTCATCGCCACACTCACCAGCATGGCTGCCGTTTCGCCGTCCACATCAAAAGCATTTGCCGCACGGCTTACCGCAATCGCGCTACGCAGATTGCCTTCGGCGCTATCGCTCAGCCAGATACCCTGTCCGAGATTCAGCGGTTGTTCATTGATGGCTTTGGTGACGAAAGTGGCGTCAACTGCCCCCGCCTCTTTCAGACGCGCAGCGTTCAGCGCCTGAAGAGTCAGCAGATCGCTGGCGACGATATCCAGTGTCAGCATTTCGTTGTCGAGCTTCAGCTGCTCACTCTGCTTTTCGCCCATCAGTAATGCGCGAAGTTCTTCTGCTGTTGTTGCTGACTTCAGTTGTTCAGCAACGGAATCATCGCTCAGTACGTGGGTCAGCTGGCGTAGCAGGCCCAGATGTTCATCCGAGCTGGCAGCAATACCGATTGCCACGTACGCTACCTGACCGTCACCCCAGGTGACGCCTTCCGGGAACTGAAATACCTGAACGCCGGTTTTCAGCACCTGATCGCGGGTGTCGGTAGTGCCGTGTGGAATAGCAATACCATTGCCGAGGAACGTTGAGGTTTGCTGTTCGCGCGCCAGCATGCCATTGACGTAGCCTTCTGCTACATTACCGGCCTGCACCAGCGCCGCAGCGACCTGGCGAATCGCCTCTTCTTTGTCTCCGGCCTTTTCGCCCGGATGGATGTCCTGTACGGATAACTGGAACATAGTTCTCCTCTCTTGCTGAATTGAAACGATTCAGCCTCTATGAGAAAAAAAGCGCCAACCTGGCTTAGGGTTAAAGACAAGATCGCGCTGAAACGTTTCAAGAAAGCATAATACTTCTGTTTCAGCACGCAAGGAAAGCCGTAAAGTTATGAGCAAAAGTTTGATGTGCTGCACAATTTTTTGCCATTTTTCCTAATTGCTGATGGGAAAATCCGTTATCAGCAATTTCATTTCAGCAGCGTCAGCAGCCAATCAGCAACAGTGAAATGGCATTTTGACTATTCGTGGCGCTTTTGATTTCGCTGTCTGTTTATTTTCTGACAAGCAGCGTAAACTCCGCGTCTTCCTCTTCCAGTGATCGACCAGCATGCATAACTCCCCCGCAGTCTCCAGCGCGAAATCGTTTGACCTGACCTCGACGGCGTTTTTAATCGTTGCCTTTCTCACCGGTATTGCGGGCGCTCTGCAAACCCCGACACTCAGTATTTTTCTTACCGATGAAGTACATGCCCGTCCGGCGATGGTGGGATTCTTCTTTACCGGCAGCGCTGTCATTGGGATTCTGGTAAGTCAGTTTCTCGCCGGGCGCTCTGATAAGCGCGGCGATCGCAAATCGCTGATTGTCTTTTGCTGCCTGTTAGGCGTGCTGGCCTGCACCCTTTTTGCCTGGAATCGCAACTACTTTGTTTTGCTATTCGTTGGCGTCTTTCTTAGCAGCTTTGGCTCGACCGCTAACCCGCAAATGTTTGCCCTTGCCCGTGAACATGCCGACAAAACCGGACGTGAGGCGGTGATGTTCAGCTCTTTTTTACGCGCTCAGGTTTCACTGGCATGGGTCATTGGCCCACCGCTGGCTTATGCCTTAGCGATGGGTTTCAGCTTTACGGTAATGTATCTGAGCGCAGCGGTAGCGTTTATTGTTTGCGGTGTGATGGTGTGGCTGTTTTTACCGTCGATGCAAAAAGAGCTTCCGCTGGCGACCGGCACGATCGAAGCGCCGCGCCGTAACCGTCGCGATACGCTGCTGCTGTTTGTCATTTGTACATTGATGTGGGGCTCGAACAGCCTGTACATCATCAACATGCCGCTATTTATTATCAACGAACTGCATCTTCCCGAGAAACTGGCCGGTGTGATGATGGGGACCGCCGCCGGGCTGGAAATCCCGACGATGTTGATTGCCGGATATTTCGCCAAACGTCTGGGTAAGCGTTTCTTAATGCGCGTTGCTGCCGTGGGTGGCGTCTGTTTTTACGCAGGAATGCTGATGGCGCATTCACCTGTCATTCTGTTGGGCTTGCAGCTGCTAAATGCTATTTTTATTGGCATTCTGGGCGGCATCGGGATGCTCTATTTTCAGGATCTGATGCCCGGTCAGGCGGGTTCAGCCACCACGCTCTATACCAACACTTCGCGCGTGGGCTGGATCATCGCAGGATCAGTGGCATCGTCGCCGAGATCTGGAATTATCACGCTGTGTTCTGGTTTGCGATGGTGATGATTATCGCCACTCTGTTTTGCTTACTGCGGATTAAAGATGTTTAAGGCGCGGTCAGCATTTCCAGATCGATAAGCCAGGTCATGGCCTGCTGACGCGAGTTACCGCACATTTCAGCGCTGGCTTGTAAGCCTGCACAGACTTTCGGTCGCAGTGGCGAGGTGAAAATTTTACAGCGTTGCTGTTCATCAAGCTGAATGCAGGGCGTATTGGCGGGGGCTGGATCTCGCATACAGGCGGGCAGGCATCGAAA
>OGPO01001871.1_pt1 | contig 12236 bp, 8 predicted proteins | sample 1553041 | NCBI WGS metagenome assembly OGPO01 (sample SAMEA2580281, study PRJEB22360) | human gut metagenome | biome: human gut; feature: human-associated habitat; material: faeces | place: Denmark | collected 2008/2010 | reverse complement strand
AGCTATCGGAAGAGTGGGAAAGCACGAACTGCATGAAGATGAATATGCCTATGATATTGCTTTGAGATTGGCACGTAACCTGATGCAGGAAGGGGCGGAAGTACATATCATCATTCAGGATGCAAAGGATGGTATTCGTGATGATGCCTATCTGTCGAACAGTAAGCGTGAAACCTGTATGGGTGCTCCCATTCCCTTGAATCAGGTACAGCGTCTTCAGCAACGTTGTGATAAGATCAATGCTCTGTATCGTAATGACCGGAAAAAGTATAAATATTGCCGTGCCATTTTTATCCATGTCGATAGTCGCAGCAAGGGCAAGCAGACCGATGTGTTTTTTTATCATTCCAACCGCAGGGCGGAAAGTAAGAAACTGGCAAACAGGATGAAAGACACTTTTGAGTCAAAGTATGGCAAGCACCAGCCCAATCGTGGTTTTACGGGTACGGTGAGCGGACGGAATCTGTATGTATTGACACGTGCTATCCCTGTATCTGTGTTTGTGGAACTGGGAAATATTCAAAATTCACTCGATCAAAAAAGACTGGTGATACCTTCTAACCGACAGGCACTTGCGAATTGGTTGATGGAGGGTTTTCTGAAAGATTATAAAGGGATGTGAATATAACAAGAACGGATAACCGTACTGTGAGAATAAGTTCTATATTTGTCCGGAAATGCAAAGTAAGAACCTAAAAACTCACCTTACATGAATCAACTCTCTTTTGTCGATGCGTATCGGACTTTCCCTTACATCCTTACCGAAGGAGCTATTGTAGAGCGTTTACGCCATGAATTTCATATCCCTTTGGACGAACATCTTGTTCATGCCGCTTTGATTTATGACGATGCTCATCGTGATACGCTGGCAGGTCTTTACAAGCAATACATCGATATTGCCGCCAGTCACGATTTGCCTCTGATGCTGATGACACCCACCCACAGGGCAAATGTCGAAAATATTGCTGTTTCTGCTTATCGGAATCGGAGTGTCATTCCCGATAATGTCCGTTTTCTTTTGCAACTGCGCGCATCGGCCCTTTCACCTGTTTATATCGGTGGTCTGGCAGGTTGTCGCGGTGATGCTTATGATGGTCGCTATCATTTTTCCGTAGAAGAGGCGATGCAGTTTCATTATCCTACGGTTCGTGCAATGGCTGAAGCGGGAGTCGATTTTCTGTTTGCAGGTATTATGCCCCAGCTTACCGAAACGATCGGCATGGCCAATGCAATGGCGGCAACCGGTTTGCCTTATATTATCAGCTTTATGGTTCGGCGCGACGGACGGCTGATGGATGGCACTTTTATTCATGATGCCATCGATACCGTAGATAAAGAGACGACCACCCGTCCTTTGTGCTATATGGCAAACTGTGTACATCCCGATGTTTTGCATCAGGCATTATCACATCCGAGGAATGATACTTTTTTAGTTCGCGAACGCTTTCGGGGTATCCAGGCCAATGCTTCCGCGTTGAGTCCCGAAGAATTGAATGGCCGTACCGATTTACTTTCTTCTTCTCCCGATGAACTGTCTGACAGATTGATGACCCTGTTATGGGATTTCCCGTTGAAGATATGTGGCGGATGTTGTGGTACGAATGAGCAGCATCTTCGGAATTTTGCAGAGATGCTGACTTTGAATAGTGTGCCGATATGCTAATGAAAGAATGAAGAAATGAATAATTAAAGAATGAAAAATTAAAGAATAATCTGTCAATTGGTTGTGTAGAAAAGATATTGGATATATTTCCTACGTTTTACACATTAACAATTATAGCTTCGTTTTCATTCTTTAATTATTCATTCTTTCATTTTTTTATAATCAAAGCGGCATATTGCCGTGTTTTTTCGGCGGATTGGTCTGCATCTTGTTTTCTGTCATGTCTAATGCTTGGATCAAGCGCTTACGGGTCTGTTTCGGCAAGATGATTTCATCGATAAAACCAAGTTCGGCGGCTTGATACGGAGTGGCAAATTTCTCTTTGTATGCTTCCAGTTCTTTGGCTTTGGTTTCTGCATCTGCTTTGCGGAACAGGATGTTTACAGCACCTTCGGCTCCCATTACGGCAATTTCTGCATTGGGATAGGCAAAATTTACATCAGCTCCGGTCTGTTTGGAGTTCATTACGATATAAGCGCCGCCATAAGCTTTGCGGGTGATTACTGTGATTTTGGGCACAGTGGCTTCTGCAAATGCATATACGATTTTTGCTCCGTGACGGATAATGCCGTTGTTCTCTTGAGTATATCCCGGCAGGAAGCCCGGAACGTCTTCAAATGTTATCAACGGTATGTTGAAACAATCGCAGAAACGGATAAAACGGCTTGCCTTGTCGCTGGCATCGATATCGAGCACTCCCGCCAGATAAGCCGGCTGATTGGCAACAATGCCTACCGAACGTCCACCCAGACGGGCGAATCCGATAATGATATTTTTGGCAAAGTAGGGCATTACTTCAAAGAAATATCCATTGTCTACCACGCGTTCGATGATCTCTTTCATGTCATAGGGAACATTCGGATCTGTAGGGACGATGGTATTCAGAGACTCGTCTTCACGATTGATTTCATCTGTACAAGGTTGCTTGCGTGTCTCGTCCATATTGTTTTGTGGCAGGAAAGAGAGCAATTCGCGGATGGACATCAGCAGTTCTTCTTCGCTATTGGCCATGAAGTGGGTCACACCGCTTTTGCTGCTATGCGTCATGGCACCGCCCAATTCTTCCTTGCTTACTTCTTCATGGATAACGGTTTTTACTACATCCGGTCCGGTAACGAACATATGACTTTTCTCTTTTACCATAAAGATGAAGTCTGTCAGTGCCGGAGAGTAGCAGGCACCTCCTGCACAAGGGCCGAGAATGGCGGAGATTTGCGGAATTACTCCACTTGCGATCGTATTCTGGTAGAATATATTGGCATAGCCTGAAAGACTCTCGATGCCTTCCTGAATACGTGCGCCTCCCGAATCATTCAAGGCAATGATCGGTGCACCGTTCTTGAGAGCCAACTGTTGCACCTTTACGATTTTTCTTGCGTTGGATGCCGACAGAGAACCGCCGTATACGGTGAAATCGTATGCATATACGAATACCTGGCGTCCGTCTATCTTTCCGTAGCCCGAAACAACTCCGTCTCCCGGAATCTTATTCTTGTCCATGCCATAGTTGGTACAACGGTGCACCATCAGTTTGTCCAGTTCCACAAACGTGCCTTTGTCCAGCAGCATGTCGATCCGTTCACGGGCGGTCATTTTCCCGCTTTCATGCTGTTTCTCTATCTTGTCGATGCCTCCACCGAGGGAAGCCATACGGTCACGCTCTTCGAACGTGGCATATGCTTTATTCATTTCCTCCATTATTCTATTGTTTCAAGGGTTATCAATGTCTGGTCACCGGTGATGTTGTCACCTTCTTGTACCAGAATTTCTTTAATGCGGCAATCTGAAGTCACTTTGTAATTGCTCTGCATTTTCATGGCTTCGATGACGATGGCTGTTTCGCCGGCTTTCATTTTTTGTCCTGCAGTAACAGGGATTTTTACCACCTTTCCCGGCATTGGCGAGGTGATGCGGTCATTTTGTTCCTCTTCCCCTTTTTTACGCATGCGCAGGTATTTGGCCTGGCTGTCTACGATGTCGATGTTGAAGCTGCTGTAGTGTGTATTCACTTTGTAGCTTTTTCCGTTATCGCTGCGAATCAGTTGGGCATTGGCACTGCGGCCGTCCATAAGGATGTTGCAGGTTCCGTTTTCCGCCATGACGACATCGGCTTCAAACGTTTTTCCGTCAATGGTGAGTACCACCTTGTTATCTTGTTTGCTGACCAGTTCTATTTCGGCCACGCGGTTTCCTATATGAATTTCCATAATTGATGTTATTTATATTCTGAGCACCCCTTTATGCAATCCGAACTCTTTCCACTTGCTGATCGGACGGTTGTCGGCTGCCAGTCCACTGTTGTTCTCTTCAAGGTTCATCAGATAGTCCATGTATGCGGCAATCATGGCAATGTTTTCGGCGCGTTCGCTGGTACGGGTGATGCTTTGTTGCAGCAATTCTCCGTTTTTTGCAATGAATCCCGTGTTGTAGTTTCCTTCTACAAAATCCGGGGTATCCATGATGGCACGCAGGTAGCTGATGTTGTTTTTTACGCCGGTCAGTTTATATTCGTGAAGCACACGGCGCATACGTTCGATGGCATATTCGCGTGTCGTAGCCCATACAATCAGTTTACCGATCATCGGGTCGTAATATATCGGAATCTCATAGCCTTCGTATACGTAACTGTCGATACGTACGCCGATGCCGTTCGGCTCGGTAATTTGCTTGATAACACCCGGACTGGGCATGAAATTCATTTCCGTGTCTTCTGCACAGATACGGCATTCGATGGCATGTCCGCGCTGTCTGATATCCTCTTGTTTTAATTGCATCACCTGTCCGTCGGCCACTTTAATCTGCTCTTTTACGAGGTCCACACCGATTACTTCTTCGGTAATCGGGTGCTCCCCCTGCAGGCGGGTATTCATTTCCAGGAAATAATAATTGCGATGTTTATCGACAAGGAATTCAATAGTGCCTGCACCGATGTAGTTTACGGCTTTGGCGGCAGCTACTGCTTTTTCACCCATATCCTTACGGAGCTCCGGAGTAATGAACACCGAAGGGCTCTCTTCTACTATTTTCTGATTGCGGCGCTGAACCGAACATTCGCGTTCGCAGAGGTGAATTACATTGCCATGTTTGTCGCCCAATATTTGGAACTCGATATGATGCGGTTCTTCTACGAATTTCTCCAGATATACCGTATCGTCTCCGAATGAAGAAAGCGATTCGCTCTTTGCCGTGGTATAAGCTTCTTCCACTTCGCCGGCGTTATGAATGAGTCGCATGCCTTTGCCACCGCCACCCATCGATGCTTTCAGCATGACCGGATAACCGATCTTGTTACACAATTCTACGGCTTCTTCCACGCTTTTCAAGTTCTCCTGTGTTCCCGGAACTACCGGTACACCCGCTTCTGTCATTTTGATACGGGCGGATATTTTGTCTCCCATTGCTTCCATGGTTTCCGGTTCCGGACCGATGAAAATAATGCCTTCTTCGCGGCAGCGACGGGCAAATGTTGCATTCTCGGACAGGAAACCGTATCCGGGATGGATCGCGTCTGCATGGCATGATTTGGCCACTTCGATGATTTTTTCTATATTCAGATAACTCTCTTTGGATGCGGCCGGGCCGATGCAGTAAGCTTCATCGGCATAGAGCACATGCTTTGCGGTGCGGTCTGCCTCTGAGAAAACAGCGATACTCGTTATTTCCATCTCCCGGCAGGAGCGCATTACCCTCACGGCAATTTCTCCGCGATTGGCAACTAAGATTCTTTTTATCATATTCATTTCTCAATTAAATGCATATATTAGTGCTTTTCCACCCTGCGGATACACTCCACCCGATGAAACACAGTATTTTTACGATTTGGGGCTTAACAGCGATACTTTCCTTTCTAACCCACGAGACAGGAAAATATATATCCGAATGGCAGGTCTTCTGACTGACTCTCATCTTACAAGCCTTCCCGATGGATTTTTCACCTCCATCAGTGGCACGAATCCGGTTAATTTGTAAGATGTTTCACAGAGCTTCACAGCAGCGGGACTGTCCGGGATTTACACCCGATTCCCTTTTAATCTTCCTCCGTTGACCACGGATTTCAAACCAATTCGGGCGCAAATATAGAAAATTATTGAATAAAGCGAATCTTTTTTGCACGAAAGTTTGCTTTTTGTGCAATCCGAACTGTGAAAGCATAAGGTCCGGACGTCTGAAATGCCATCTTTTCAATGGCAGGCTTCTATTGACTGATTATACCAGTCGTAAATCATATTTATGTTTAAAAACCTTACAATGCCGGTATTTGTTGGCTGAAGAAACTTTATAGAAAAAGGTTATTATTCTTAAAGTTGAGATTATACAGGTTCTGCTGTCGGATTGTGTATTGTCAATCCGCCGTCTGCTATAATTGTCTGGCCGGTGATGTAACGTGCATCATCTGAAGCAAGAAAGGCAATGGTTGCAGCGATGTCCTGCGGTTCTCCTAAATAGGGAGTTGCACATTGGCTGAGGAAAATGTTCCGTACATCTTCATTCAAATTGTTTAAAGCGGTAGGTGTGAGAACCAATCCCGGGGCTACAGCATTGCAACGGATATTTTTCTTGCCTGTCTGGGTTGCAATATATTTGGTAAGATTGATAACTCCTGCTTTGCTGGCACCGTAAAGCGTACCGTTTGAATCGGCTGTAATACCGCTGATGGAAGCCACATTGACAATGTTACCACCGCCATGTGTTTTCATTACGGGAATGACTAACTGTGAGAGATACATGGTACAGGAAAGGTTTAAATGAAAGGCTTCATCAAAATAGTCTATGTCCAGCTTTTCGATGCTTGTATCTCGTTTCGGGTCGGTTCCACCGACATTGTTTATCAGAATATCGATCTGCCCGTATTCTTTTATAGCAAAAGCAATCAGCTCTTTACAACTTTGTAATTCCGTGGCTGAGAAATAAACGGAACGTACATCTGCTCCTGAAAGAGTCAGTTCGGCAGCAAGTTTGTCTGCCCTTTCTTTTGAGTAATCTGCAATAACAACTTTACCGCCTTCGGAGACGATACGACGGGTGGTTGCTTCGCCTATACCACCGGCAGCACCGGTAATAACAGCTACTTTATTTTCAAATCTGTTCATATGGAATGTTTTTGGGTATTGTTACATTCAAAACAATATGGAAATGGAAAAGATTACTGCTTTAATTTCTCTTTAATATGATTTCCATTTTTTGTATTAAAATAAATATTTATATATTCGCACCATATACAACATCATAAAAGCAACACCGAAGATGAAACCTGCATACAAGAAACTTGAATTTGGAAGTTTTGCAGAAATAGAAGTCTATAAAGCATTTAGCAGTTTAATCGGTTCTGATGAAACGATAGAACGGGAGAAATTTATGTTTGCTGGGGGAACCAGAGGCTATTACGCTGACATTGTGCTCCCTCATGGATGTAAAAGACTGAAAATGCCTCCAAAAACAATTGTGGAAATCAAAGGTACTTTACTGTTTGACACGATACATCGATATCTGGAAATGTATAAGACGAATAAAACGGATTGGGGTGTTTCTGCTTTTTGTATCGTTTATATCAATAGCCATGTTCCAGATGAATTTATTGCAAAATATGACAACAAAGATTTTAGAATTATATCTTTAAATGAGATACTTTGTTCATCTGATACCAACGCTGATACGGTTGAAGAGTTCCATGAAGAATGGGAAGATGAACGTGATAATCTGATAACAAAAGCTCGTGATAAGTTTTCCATTGGAAAGAATACATTGTTTCTTGGAGCGGGAGTCAGCATTGATGCCGGCCTTCCGACATGGGATGAATTGTTGAAAAAGATGTTGCATAAATACAAAAGGCGGAAACACAATATAGGCAGAGGTGATTATAAACGTGTCGAAAAAGTGTGTGCAGGTTCATCTATAATAACTGCACGGTATATCAGAACAGGGTTGGGAGTTTCCACATCTGATAAAGAGTTTGATAACATGATTCATTCTATTTTGTATAAGAAGGTCAATCAATCACAGTTGATTAATGAGATAACTAATATGGTGGTGAGTAACAAAGTAGAAAGTGTTGTAACTTATAATTATGATGACTTGATAGAAATAGAATTATCAAAAAAAGGTGTTCCTAATTTTTCTGTTTTTGGGGGTAATAGGGCTTTGTATGGAGAACTTCCTGTATATCATGTGCACGGTATAGTCACGATGGATGCAAAAAGCGGAATATATTCTACTCCTGTTTTGTCCGAAGAAGATTATCATAATATTTACAAAGAAGCATTTCATTGGTCGAATATTGAGCAGTTACATGCGTTGGACAGGACAACGTACTTTTTTATAGGATTTTCCATGAGCGATCCGAACCTGCGAAGATTGTTGGAAATTTCGCAAAGTAAAGGAGACGGTGGAAAAAATCACTATGTTTTTCTTCGTAGAAGCAATTTTTCTAATGATAGTAATAGAGATATGGAAAATCTTACTATTCTAAAAAATATGATGAACGACTTAGGACTGAATGTAATTTGGTTTAAGGATTTTAATGAACTTCCTCAATTACTAAAAAGAATTTATTAATTCTGCCATTTGCTCGCTTTTCTGCAAAAAGTAGTACGGGGCATTCACTGGGCTTTCAATATGAAATGTGAATGATTATGTTAAATGTTAACTTTTGGAATGCAAAATGTTAATAGAAAGGTTGCAGCATTAAACCATGTTATAATATAGCTTGTATGGGCTCTTAAATTTGCTAATGATGGAAAAGGCAGTATCTTTGTACTGTGTTTTTTTCATAAGTATTAGATTTAAGGTTAACAAGGATTGGTTGCGCGTGATGCGTAGCCATTTTTTGTTTATCAGAATCTATATCCCAGTCCGATTCTGAATGTCGGGTATATTCCCGAATACCCATTGGATGACCCGAAGTAGCCGACTCCTCCTGCCAGGTCGAATAGAAAATGTTTCCACACCCGGCGGAATCCCCAGTACGGAGTGACATTATATATATGTGCAGCTTCCCAGCCACTTGTGATTGCTATTGGAAAAGAATATCCCAAGTTTACGGATAGGTATCCTCCGGAGTTTCCAAAAGTACGTTTGTTTTTCCGGTGTCTTTTTTGCAGGTTATAATAGAAACGCGGTTCGACAGATATATTTCCGCTTATCAGATGGTAGTCTTTGGTTGTGATGTAGATTTCGTTGAGTGAGTTTACGTCCAGACCTAACATCCACCCGTAGGTATACGAACTTCCTGCACTGAAAAGTACTGTTCCGCGAGGAGAGAAAGCATATTCGTAGCTATATGCCAATCCAATGCCGTTTAGCTCAATACTATGACCGGATGTGGTTTGGTTTTGGATGGATTTATCATTGATCTTTCCGTCGGAAGATTCTGCATACGTGGGGCGGCCAACCAGCGAGAAAAACAAGATAATGAAAGATACTTTGTAAAGCGCTTGGAGGCGATAGGGGAGAAACTTAATTTTTTTCATATATTTCTGTTTTCTGTTTATGAATTAAATGTTTTTAAAGACAGTTTTAAAGTGAGAAGTCCCTATGGCGGCTATTGATTATTTGTCGGAATATCATGATTATTTTCTGATTTATTAAAGAAATGGAAAGCAAAAAGCAATTTATATTGTTATTAGTGCGATGTCGGTCTGCTTTTGGCTGCCTATTTACAAATTTATTAAAAAAAGAATATGAGAAAGAATCTATTGTGTTTTGCAGCGCTGATAAGTGCTTTTTTGTTTGCTTCCTGTTCTGGAGGTAGTAAGAGTAAGTCTGTTTCTGCCACGACGGCAGATGTTGAAAATGCGGCTGAGGTAATTCAGTATTATAATACTTCGCTCAATGTTTTGAGCAATATGGTGAAAGAAAAAGATGTGAATGCAGTTTTGGGATATATGGAACAAAAGGGTAAGGTGCCCACAGTGCTCGCCATTGCTCCGCCTGCTGTTTCGGAAAAAGATACTCTCGCCTTGATGAATCCGGGCAGTTGCTTTAATGAGGCGACCCGGCAGAATTTGAAACAAAGTTATGTCGGGCTGTTCAATGCGCGGACGAAGTTTTATGCAAATTTTGACAGGTATCTGTCTTATCTGAAAGCAAAAGACTATTCTAAAGCCGATAAACTTTTGGATGTTAACTATCAGTTAAGTAAGGAGATGGCTGAATACAAACAGAATGTTTTTGATATTTTGAGCCCTTTCACCGAACAGGCAGAGCAGGTGGTTCTGGCAGATAATCCGTTGAAAGATCAGATAATGGCAGTTCGTAAAATGTCTTCTACAATGCAGAGTATAATCAATTTGTATGCTCGTAGGCCGGTTTTTGAAGGTGCTCGTATCGATTATAAATTAATTGAATTGAAAGATCAGTTAGAGGCTGCTAAGAAACTTCCGGCTATTACCGGAGATGAGAGTGCGATGAAATCTTATCAGGCTTTTCTGGATCAGGTTGAAATTTTTATCAGTAAAGTACAGAAAGTGAGCGAAAAAGCAGAGTATACCGATGCCGATTATGAGATGTTGACCAGTGCATACGAAACGTCTGTCATCTAAATCCTGAAAAAAATGTATCTTTGTACCGGTTTTATACTTTTAATAGATTAAGATTATGAATAAAGTGATTATTAATTCGTATGCGGATTTTGAGAAACTGGTAGGTCAGCAGATTGGAGTTTCTGATTATTTGGAAGTCCCTCAGGACCGTATTAGTCTTTTTGCAGATGCAACGCTGGACCATCAATGGATTCATGTAGATACAGAACGTGCTAAGACGGACAGTCCTTATCACAGTACTATTGCGCATGGTTATCTTACCTTGTCTCTTCTCCCATATTTGTGGAGCCAGATTATCGAGGTGAATAATCTGAAAATGATGATTAATTATGGAATGGATAAGATGAAGTTTGGACAAGCGGTATTGGCTGGGCAGAGTGTTCGTTTGGTTGCAAGTCTTCATTCATTGACTAATCTCCGTGGTGTGGCTAAAGCCGAGATTAAATTTGCTATTGAAATTAAGGATCAACCCAAGAAAGCACTTGAGGGTATTGCCATATTTTTGTACTACTTCAATTAACGAAGTGTGGGTGAGTCTGTGAAGTAATATATCGAAACACCTTGTTTGCTTCTTCGTGATTGGAAAAAAGGGGTACTGTTTACTATTTGAAGTGTGCCCCAAAAGTTTTATGTCTAACTTTTGGGGTGCACTTCATTTTTTGCCTTGTCCACTCTTTTGCCTTGTCCACTCTTTTGCCTTGTCCACTCTTTTGCCTTGTCCACTTTTTTGTGTAAATATCAAACTTCAGTATTCAAGTTTCATACTTGATTCCTGTTTTTTTCCTCATTCCGTTTTTTCTTTTTAATCTGTGTTTTTTTCTGTTCCCACAAAATAGTAGGCAGTAGCCACAAAATAGTGAGCATCCTCTTTTTAACATCGTTAATTTTTTTATCCCCTCCTGTATCCGGCCTTCATTTCCCCTTCCTGTCAATATTTGTCACAAGGCTTCTCCCTTTCTCCATCCTGAAAGGCTCCTTTTCTCTATTGAAAAATAGATACATCCGTCTTCTTTCTTAATGTGCTGTTTACCAACCTCTTGCCTTTTCTTCTTTTTTCCCGTAGAGAATCTCCCCGTTCCTCTACGAGTCTCCCTTCCTTCCTCTACGGGTTTCCGTCCTTTTCCCGTAGAGTCTTCCTTCCCTTGTTTCTAATCCGTTACATCCCCCTCTTTCCTCCCTTCCTTTCCCTTTCTCCTTGTGTAATGATAAATGCTTCTCCATGCGGCAACGGATTCTTTTCCACAAACCTTCCCTTCCTTTCAATCCGTTTCTTTCTTCATCGTCCCCTTTTTTCCTTCATTTTTCCCTTTTCACGCGCGTATATATATTATAATGTGTAGCCCTTTTTCCCTTCCTTTCCCTTCCTCTGTTTTTATGTTCTACAACATGTTTCATAATCAGCCCCTTACATATTTATTTTCATTTTATTCAAAAATAAACATTGAAATCTTTTGCTTGTATCGTAAAAAGGCCTACTTTTGCATCCGCTTAGCTGAAGAGCCTGAGCCTGTTTCTTTGACATATTGAAAGCGCATTCTCCAAGTTAACGGTTTAAACAAAAAAACTCCCTGAAAGTTTTGGAAGTAAAACAATAAATTCGTTATCTTTGCAGTCCGGTTCGCAAAAAAAAGGTCGGTTTGGTGTGTCGGTTCTTTCTTTCCCTTTCGCAAGAGAGTCTTAGAGTAGAAAATCCGCAACCCGAAAAAAAAACTTCCGAAATATTTGGCGGTTTAAAATAAACCCCTTACCTTTGCACCCGCTTTTGAAAACAAAGCAACCATAGTTCTTTGAAATATTGATAAACAATACAAGTAGTACGATTCTGTCTTATTAAGTTATGACAGATTAAAAATTTAGAACCGTCAATGCTTATTAATATAGGTATTTAGAATGACGTCAATAGATTTACGGTATCCTGAACAGAGCAATATACTGCCGCGTTTTAATTGTTGATTCATTAATGATTGATTCGCGCAGTCACAATACTTTTACAATGAAGAGTTTGATCCTGGCTCAGGATGAACGCTAGCTACAGG
>OGPO01001851.1_pt1 | contig 12327 bp, 25 predicted proteins | sample 1553041 | NCBI WGS metagenome assembly OGPO01 (sample SAMEA2580281, study PRJEB22360) | human gut metagenome | biome: human gut; feature: human-associated habitat; material: faeces | place: Denmark | collected 2008/2010 | reverse complement strand
TGCGCCTCTTCAGCTGCTCTATACGATTCTTTCCCCCGGGAGGCGCGAAGCCCTCCTCGATCGCATCCCAGATGCGAGAGAACGAATCATCGATGCGCTTAATTTCTTTCTTGATCCAGGCGGCCTCGTTTTCGGTTTTCGCCTCGAGCTCACCGCTCGCCCTCATGGCGCTTGCGATCCGCTCACGCACGCTCTTCTCGCCTACGGCCTTGAGCGTCATGTCGTAGACCAAATCCTCGATCAGCTCTTTTCTGATCGAGCGATGGCATTTCGGACAGCGGTAATAGCGGTACGTCTTTCCGGTCTTTGAGGTTCCGCTCGTGCCGCGCATGACCGCGCCACACGTGGTGCACGTGATACGGCCGCTCAGCGGGTAGCTCTTGCCGTCACCCACGTTTTTGCGCGGCCTGTTCTCGTTGTCGAGGATTGTGTCTATCAGCTCTTGCTCTGAGGCGCTCCAGATTGCCGGCATTCCGCCGATTTGCTGGTGGCCCGCAAACTTGTACACGCCGGCGTTTTGCGGCCGCTTTAGGAGCTTCCTGACACGCGAGGGGTTGAACGGCGCGCCGCGCCCTCCGGTTTCCCCGGGGAACGAGCGGGAGATCTCCGAGATCGTGTTGCCAGCGATGAGCATGTTTTTCATCTTGCGCAGGATTCCCGCTTGATGCTCGTTGATTACGAAGTGATCATCGACAACGTCCCAGCCATACAGCCTTTGACCGCTCGCCAGGCATCGCTCGGCGTTCTTGTTGATTCCGTCCTTGATGCGCTCGCTGTCTACGGCGCTCTCCCATTCGGCAAGCACCTCGAGCATGCCGAGCTGCAGCACACCGCTGGACCCCGACGAGATGTCCTCGCCGGCATACAGGATCTCGACCCCGCACCTGCGGAGGATGATGCGCGCGTATGCCATCTCATCGCGATTGCGCATGATGCGCGTCACCTTGTAAATGACAACAAAATCAAACTTGCCGAGCGCGGCGTCCGTCATCATGCGCTGGAATTGCTCACGATCGGTGTTGCGGCCGGTTTGGGCGTAGTCGCAGTACTCGCCGACAACATCCAAGCCCTCACGTTCACAGAAGGCTCGGGAGTTGTCCACCTGGATCTCGATGCTCTCGCTGCGCTGGTTGTGCGACGAGAAGCGCGCGTAGATCGCCGCGCGATTCTTTTGCATGGTAAAATTCCCTTCGTGTGAGGGCTATAGCTCTTGCGCTACACAATTGCCCTGCGCCTGTCCGCCAAGATCTTGCGCAGGGCAATCCTTTATCTATTCAACAATCTTATATTCCGCCGCTTTGTAGATGGTGACGGCATCGCCGTCCTTGGCCACGACCTCGACCTTGTGGGTACCGGGCTTCAACGCTTCGCCCTCAAGGTCGATGGTCATCTGGACGTCGCCGGCGTTCATACGTTCATTCTTCATACCGTCGACGTATACCGTGGCGACGCTGCCATCGCCCTCGAAGTAGTTGACGCCGATCTGCATGATGATGACATCATCGGCCACAATCTCGGGCACGTTGCCATTCTCGGAGGTTCCGCCGCCGGTCGACAAGTACATAATGCCGGCGCCGGTGTCGCTCATGCCACTGCCATCGAAATCAAGCTCAGCCTTGACTTGCTCCTCTGCAGGCTTGTCGCCGGTGCTGTCGGCTGCTGGCGCGGAGCCGCATCCGACCAAGCCGAGCGTCATGGCAAGAGCCCCCACTGCGATGATGTTCTTTTTCATTCCGTCTCCTTTCGAAATGCCTACACGCGCTTGTGCGCATGTTTAGACAGCTAGGCGTTTTTCGGTGACAGGTACAGCAGGTTCGGCAGCCTCCTTAGACTCGCCCGCTGCTGCGCGGGCCGTCATAGCTATGTTCTGCCGCCATTGCGGCGTGCTCTGTCGGTAATTTTTGATGATTTCAATTTCATCCGAATCGAGCTGGATGTCGGAAGGTTTGCGTGGGTGGGTGTCATACCAGCCGCAGAGATCGTTAAGGGTGCACCCGAGAAAATCGGTGAGCATACAGGCATCTTCGAATGTGAGAGCGACCTCTTCACGCTCCCATGATGCATACTTGCGCACTTTCATGCCGAGGCGATTGGCAATCTCTTGCTGAGTCTTGTATCCAGCGGCGATTCGGATCTCTTTAAGGCGGAGTTTATACATCTGCTGACCTCCAATCACAGGACTAATATACGCGAATCACGTATACGAATCAACGAAATACGGAAATAATGCTTGCCTACAACATGAATCATGGCTATAGTCAATCTCACAAACACGAATCACGTAGATTGGAGGTGCAGATGAAGGATTATCGTCAGATTTTTCGTAAGTCTCTGAAGGTTCAGATGGCCAAGGCTGACATGTCTGCAGAACAGCTTGCCTTGAAAGCAAATGTGTCTGTTGACTCAGTTCGCCAGTACCTTCGCGGCGAGACGGCTCCGCTGTTCGAAACGGTCATCAAGATCGCCAGCGCGCTTGGGTGTACGCCAAACGACTTGGCAAATCAGCGTGATTAGGAGGAATTGATGATCCGAATTAACGGTCGAGGGATTGTCGAAGGAGGCGACTCACATGCCTGTTCCAGTCAAGCTGGATGCGGTGCAAGTGAAGTTCTGCTCAGATCTTGCAGCTCTTGTACTGCTTCGGCAAAGAAAACAAAAGCGCCCGCCCAAAGTTGCAGCTTCGGACGGGCAATGTCAAAAGGTCGACACCAAATGACAAAGAAGATTCTAACCCAAAAGCACAGCCGTCGAGAAATCATCAGCGGCGTCATTTTCGTCCTATCGCTCAGCGGCATCCTGCCCGCCCTCGCGTGCAACGCCATCATCGGCGCCTGCGAGACTTGGGGCTACTGGCTTACCTTGCCGATCTTCGGCATACCAGCCGCGATCGCGTGGCGGGTGATCACCCGATGAACACGCACGATTACGACCAGCCGGTCGCCGCGGTCATGGCTGCCGAGCGCAAGCGGCGCCCGTACCCGCTGCGCGCCCAGGACCACAAGGACCTCTTCGAGGAGTTCGCGCGGCTCAACCCCGGCGCCATGCGCGAGATCGAGCTGACCGCGCTCTCGATCGACTCGCGCGGTATGCGCGTGTCCACCAAGTACCTCATCGAGCGACAGCGCTACGAGGGACATGTGCGCATCAACCCGGTCCCCTACGAGGACACCGACGGCACCGCGCGCGTCTATTCCATCAACAACAACATCACGCCGCTTTTGGCCCGTTGGCTGCTCGAGCGGCACCCGGACATGCGCATCGAGACGCGCAGGTCATTCCTGGACGAGGAGGAGTCATGAGGGAAATGGAGGAGGTGCGCGAGTACCTGCTCGCGCTCGTGCGGGAGGCGCACGGGATGATCGGGAAGTTGAAGAACGAGGACGGCGATGTGGCTTACACCACGCTCATCGGCGACCTCATCGCGTGGTCGCTCAACTACGCCGTCGACGTCATGGACGGGTGCCAGATCGGCTTTGACAAAGAGAGCCTCGACGATGCCATCGATTGGATCGTCCAGGGCGCCCTGCGCGACTCGCTCGGGCGTGATCGAGATGGCCGTTAAGTCGGAGCAGGACCTCCGCGAGATCGCCGAGTGCGCCGCCGGCCCCATGGCGTTCTTCCCGCACGACTCGGATGCGGCCATCGACGGAGCTTGCCGCAAGCTGCTCCGCCGACACGGGTTCGAAGGTTATGGGAGGTGGTGGCGGCTTTGCGAGCTTCTGGCTGGGGCAAAGGGCCACGTGCTCCCGGTGTCGGAGGAGGACGACCTCATGAACCTCGCGGAGGAGCTCAGGTTCGTCTCTGGTGCATTCGGCGATCTGCAGGCACTCGAGGATTGCAAACACTTCATCGAGGACTTGGTTGAGGTCGGCCTGCTGAGGGTGACGGAGGACGGCGGTGTGGCGAGCGGGCGGATGGATCGCAACGCGAACTACTTCGGGACAAAAAGATGGGGCGCACGTAAGGGAAACGACGCCAGATGGAAGAAAAAGAAGGAGGAGAAGGATGGGAACGGCTGTTAATTCGCTCTGCCATGGCCCTGTAATCGCTGTGCTATCGCTGTGCTATCGCTGTGCGGTCACTCTGCCATGGCTCTGCTATCGCTGTGCTATCGCTAATAAACAAAACAATACAAGACAAAACAATAAGGGAGGGATTTGGATTCTTGAATCCAAATCCAAATCCCTCCCTCTTGTTGGGGATTCATCCATCAAGAGGGTTTTTCTTTCTTGCGCCGCTTCTTTCTTTTGCCGCTGCTTCGGTTCTCAACAGGTTTTCAACCGGTTTTCCACGTGCGGGGGTGCGGTATGAACGACACGCGCATGAGAAACAGGACCGTCGCATCGATGACCGCGCTCGAGGAGAGCATCACGGACGTCGCCGTGCTCGCCGCCAAGCCGAAGCCCGATTGGGACGAGATCTTCGCGCTCTCCAAGAAGATCGCGCGCATCGCCGGGGACTACGAGTGGGAGCTCGGCAAGGCCATGAGGGGGATCGGGTGATGGGAGAGATCAGGGTACGGCCCTGCAAGGGGTGCGGGAAGCCGACGACGAACTTCACGAAGTTCAGCAAGCGAACGGCGGAGCTCCTCGGGAAGCGCGGCGTGGCCTATTGCGACGAGTGCAGGGCCGAGCTCCGACGCGAGCGCGAATGGGCGAACGAGCAGTACCAGGCCACCGCGGCGATCTGCCCCTGGTGCCTCCACCCGGACGCGGACTCCTGGGAGATCGAGGACGGCGCATCTGAGCGCGAGTGCCCTCGCTGCGGAAGGGTCTACGAGCTGGAGATCGAGCGCGTGTACACGACCAGGCGCCGCATCGATGACATGCCGGACGGCTACGAGCCCGATGACGGGCCGTGGATCGGGAGAAAGGTTTAGGAGGAATGGAAATGACCAAGAAATTCGACGCTCGCAACGCCGAGAAGAGCCGAGCCGTGTGCGAGGCCATGGCGGAGCGGGCCGACACAGGCAAGCGCGTCCTGACGGAGAGGGAGCGGCGCATCCTCGACATGTGGCCGCGCTTCGAGGACGGCGAGCCTGTGATGATCGGTGATGAGGTTGATGGTCTTGGCGGTGAAATCATCGAGGTGTACATCGCCGAAGACGCAGCCGCCATTTGGAACAACTTCGCCAATCATATGCACCTCAGCCTCGGCGAGCGTGTCAAGCGCCCCGCGCCGAAGGTGCTGGACGCCGACGGCGTGGAGATCAAGGTGGGCGACACGGTGTACGAGCCCAACGGCCAGAGCGGGATCGTGACGGCTGTCCATCCGTCAACCAGATGCGTCGATTTGCGGCAGGACGGTTGCGATGCGTTCTGCATGGACGCGAATCGCCTCACCCATGCCTGTCCCGTGCTGGACGCCGACGGCGTTCCCATTCACGAGGGCGACACGGTGTGGATCATACCGGCAGTCACCGACACACCCGACGAGCCGCATGAGGTTAAGCACATCAACAGATGGGGAGAAGTGCTGCTCGAGTTCCACTTCGAACGCTCGACCGGAGTGAAGGGCGAATACCTCACTCACACCCGCCCCGACAGCTGGGAGCGGCTTGAGGAGGACGCCGCCGACCTGGATGACATGCCGTGCGATTTCAACGCCAAGGACCTCATCCGCCGCGCCAAGGCGCTCGCAGGTGCGGAGGCGGGCCGATGAGGAGCGGCAAGACGATGACGTTCCGCGTCAACGGGCTGGACTCGGAATCCACCCGCTTCGACGGCACGCCCGGAAGCGTGAGGGTCGCCGCCAGCGGCTATGGCGACAAGGTGTCGTTCAGGACCGACGCGAAGAGCGCGCCGGCAATCGGCGCGAGGTTGAAGGTGACCGTGGAGTGGGGTGATGAAGATGCCGGTGAATGACGAGCGGATGCGCATCGCGGAGGGTCTTCGGGGGCTGCCCGTCGGCGATCTCGACGATGGGGAGTTCTACGACCGCGGCGAGGTGGAGGACGTCCTCGGCCTCGTGACCGATGACGGCGCATGGTACGAGGCCGCCGGGGTGCGGCGCCTTGCAGACCTCATGGGGGTGGACGAGCGATGAGGCTCCTTTCGTTCAGCAGCCCCGAGCGGGCGAGCGTCCGCAGGTACGACTTCGACGCGGTGAACCAGCTCATGCAGCGCGTCTACGGCCACGGCATCGAGGAGGAGACGACGGAGCTGGACTCGCAGAACATATGCGGGGGCTGCTACAGCCAGATAAACGTCGGCAACATAAATGACGTCCGGTTCTGCCCCTATTGCGGGATCAGGCTTTCGAGGAAGGAGAAGCGATGACTGGCGAGGAGGCGCGGGCCTCGGTTTGGGACGAGGCCAGCTCGATCGTCGAGCGCGCGACCGCGGGCATGCCGGACGTGTGCTCGGACATTCAGGCCGCCGTGGTCGAGATGGTGGAGGTGCAGCTCGGGAACGTCTACAAGCTCGGGTACCTCCAGGGGCTCGCCGAGGGGCCCAGTTGGTCGGGGGTGTCCCCGATGCCCGGCGACAGGGTGCTCGCCGCCATCCGCCTGCGGGAGATACCGGAGGGCGAGATCTCGTGGCCGACGCTCGGGTGCGCGGTCTTCGGTGACGAGGGGCTTCACGAGCGGCGCGAGGTCATCGCGGAGCTCGCCGCGCTCATCGACCCGGGGCCCGGCATCTGCATCGGCGCGTGCCCGGAGTGCGGGTGCCCGTACGACGAGGGTTGGAGCTACTGCTGCCAGTGCGGGGAGAGGCTCCCCGAGGAAGAGGTGAAATGATGGAGGCCAGCAAGTGCAAGGTCGCGCTCAGGGACATCGTGCCGAGCGAGACGAACCCGCGCGGCGACTTCGGCGACATCTCGGCGCTCGCCGAGACGATCCGCGCGACGGGCGGCGAGCCGGTGAACCCGCCGGTGCTCGTGCGCGACGGCAACATCTGCCGCATCGTGGACGGAGAGCGCCGTTACCGCGCCCTGTGCGAGATCTACGGGGAGGGGTCCGAGCGCGAGGTCGATGCGATCGTATACGACAGTTTCGACGAGGCAAACGAGCTCGTGGCCATGCTCGCCACGGACGACAAGAAGCCGCTGACCGAGGCGGAGGTGTCCCGCGGAGTGCAGCAGATGCTCGTCCTTGGCGTCGACACCGAGCGCGCAGCCAGGGCGTCCCGCGCGCCGCGCGGCAAGGTGACCGCCATGAGGATGATGGCGGGCCGAGCGCCGGAGGGCGTGCAGGTGACGCTCGACCAGGCGCTCGCCGCGAGCGAGCTGCCCGACGAGGACGCCGAGGCCGTGCTCGCAGCCGGCGACTCATGGCGCTGGGAGGTCAGCAAGATCAAGTCCCGCATCGCCGAGGAGAAGAAGGCGGAGAAGCGCCTCGAGGCGCTCGCCAAGGCGGGTGTGGAGGTCGTCTCCGAGAAGCCGGAGGGGCTCGTTGCCCTCCGCACCGTATATCCGTACAGCGCGACGCCAGCGGCGCTCGGCAAGGAGGCGCGCGAGCTCGGCCCCGAGTGCGTGGCCATGGTCGACCCGGACGGCACGGTGCGCCTCTTCGGCCCCGAGGGGGCGGGCGCCAAGGCGCTCACGCAGGAGGAGATGGACAGGGAGCGCTCGATGAGCGACTCGTCCGACCTCTACGACCGCATCGCCGCGTGGGTGCTCTCGGGCGAGATGGACGTCTGCGACGGGCTGGTCGAGTCGGTCAAGGCCGGGCGCGGATTCGACCTGCGGTGCGGAAGGGCCGAATCGGACGGGGCGTACAAGTCGCTCATCGAGCTCGCCGACGAGCGCGAGCGCAGGCTGACTCAGGTCAGCCGATTCGAGTGCGAGAACCGCCTGCTGGTCATTGCCAAGTACGACATCTTCAAAACCAGCGCGGTCAGGCAGGGCTGGGAGAGAGACGACCAGGGCGCCGCGGGGCGGTGCCGGGACCTGCTCGACGCCGTGGAACTCGCCGTCTCCGCCGGGTTCGAGACCGACGAGCGCGACGAGTGGTTGCTCGGGAAGTGCGCCGAGATGGCCGGGAAGCTCGAGGGCGCCGATGCGTGACGGGGGCGGATGGCCGCCGCTGGTGGACGCGCTCATCTCGGCGGCCATCCTCGTCGGCATCGCGGCCCTCGCGATCGACATGATGCGCGACCTCGCCCTCGGCCTTCTGCTGATCCTCGCCGCCTCATGCGCGGCATGACGTAAGGAGACATGAATGAACGGAAATCGAAACGTCCTCGGGATGCTCGCCGCCATCGTCGCGGTTGCCATGGCCCTGTCGGCCGCGGTGGCGGTCGGGACGGCGCTCGGCCCCGCATGGGGCTGGGGCGCCCTGTCGGCGATGTGCCTCGTGGCGCTCTCCCTCATCGTCGGCGCCGCGAGCGGTGATTGACGGTGAACGTCACCGTCAGGCTCGACCGGGACGGGGTGTGGTACGCGCGGCCCTACATGGGCCTCGCCGCCGACGGGAGCAAGGTCAAGCCGTACCGCCGCTTCCCGGACGCCCGCTCGCGCGAGGAGGCGCAGGCGATGGCCGACACGTGGGCGTCCATGCTCACCGCGGACGGCAAGGTCCACAGCACGGTCATCTCCGACCTCCTCGCCGAGTACATCGACATGCGTGAGAAGATGGGCGCCAGCCCGAACACGGTGAAGACCTACCGGCTCTTCTGCCGCAAGTACGTCGGCACCTACCTCAAGGGCGCAGTCGCCGGGGAGCTCACGGCCGTCGACCTCACGCGATTCGAGATGCGCCTGCTCGCGCCGGAGTCGGATGGCGGGGCCGACCTGGGCAGGAACACGGTGATCGGCGTCCACCACTTCCTGCGCGGCGCCTTCAACCACTGGGTCTCCTCTGGCGTGCTCGAGTCCAACCCCATGACCTCGGTGCGGCACCCGTCGCCGGAGCGCCACGAGGCGGCCGTCGTGGACGAATGGGACCTCCCTCGGCTGGACTTCGCGCTCGAGGCGCAGTTCACCGGGGAGGTTGAGACGCTCGAGGACTACGTCCGCGCGGTCAACGCCTTCGCCGCCTGGCTGTCCCTGCGCACCGGCATGCGCGTCGGCGAGGTCTGCGCCGAGCGCCGCCGCGACGTCTCCAGGAAGCGGATGCACCTCCACGTCGGTGGCACGGTGATCGAGGCGACCGGCCGCAAGCCCTACCGCCGCGACGTCCCCAAGGGCAGGAGGTCCCGAAACGTCTCGGTGACCCACGCCGACATGCGCGCCATAGAGGGCTTCATCGAGATGCAGGGGCGCTTCGTCGCGGGGCTCACGGCGGACTCGCCGATCGTGACCGTCGACGGCTCGTGGATGCGGCCGACCACGGTCTCTACGAGGTTCACGGAGCTGCGCCGCACGCTCGGCCTGCCGGACGGGGTGACCTTCCACGGGCTGCGCCACACGCACGCGACCATGTGCCTGGACGCCGGCGTCGACATCAAGACGCTGTCTGAGCGCATGGGTCACGCCGACGAGGCGACCACGCTCAAGCTCTACGCGCACGTCCTCAAGGGCCGCGACCAGGCGGCAGCGGAGGCGTTCGAGAGGTCCATGAGGGGAGTGACAGAAAAGTGACAGAAGCGTTTTTCGCGGCGCCCGCGCCGATTGCCGGAAACGGCAGGTCGGAGCGCGCGAATGGGCCGCGATGCAAGGGCCTCGGAAATATAAGAAGTAATTATATGGAACGAGACGGGAAAGGGGGTCCCGATGGCCAACGATGAGGTGAAGGTCGGCATGGCCGAGACGAAGGCGAAGCAGCTCGAGAAGTTCCGGAAGTCTCTCCCGAGCAACGGAGAGGGCGGCGGTCTGTACGCACTCGAGGTTCCGGGGCAGACCGTGTGGCTCTTCCACCGCGACGTGGCCATGCGGGCCCTAGAGGTGCTGAAGATGATCGGCCTTCGGGCCAGGTTCAAGGGAAAGGTGCTGAAATGACAGATAAGACGAACCGCCACCCAATTCCTCCGCTCACCGACGACCAGCGCCGCGCCGCGCTCAAGAAGGCGATGCGCGTCCGCGCGGAGCGCATGCAGCTCAAGCGCGGCCTCAAGCAGGGGCTCGTGACGGCGCGGCAGGCGTTCGAGCTGTCCGACAAGGGCATGGAGGCGGCGTCTGGCATGAGGATCGAGCAGCTCATCATGGCGCTGCCGGACCACGGCAAGGCGAAGGCCGCGGCGATCATGCGCAAACTTGACATCAGCCCGAGCCGCAGGCTTCGCGGCGTCGGCGCCCGCCAGCGCCTCGCGCTGCTCGAGCACATCGAGGGGGCCGACCGATGAGCCTGAACAAGCTGACCGCGTCTGGCAACCTCGGGGCCGACGCCGCCCTGCGCATGACCAAGTCGGGAACGCCCGTTCTCACGTTCTCGGTCGCGGTGGCCGAGCGCGTGCAGCAGGCGGACGGCGCATGGGGCGATTACACGAACTGGCTGGACTGCGTGATGTTCGGCAAGCGGGCCGAGGCGCTTGAGCCGTGGCTCAAGAAGGGCGCCAAGGTGGCGCTGATCGGGCGCCTGCACACGAGCGCCTACGAGGCCGAGGGCCGCAAGTACAAGAAGTGGGAGGTCCGCGTGGACGACATCGAGCTCATGCAGTACCGCCGCGAGAGGCAGCAGGCGGCACAAGTTGCGCCCGCCTCTCCCATGGACGTTTACGACGAAGACATCCCGTTTTAGAAAGGTGACCAGATGATTATAAGAAAGTGGTTCAAGGTCGGGCAGGAGCACGATTGGTCGGACGCAGTCCGATCCAACCCGCGAGACATCCACGGCAACGTCCTGGCGCTCGACGACGTGGTGATCTTCAACGACGCGCGGTACCGCATCGTCGCGATGAGCCATCGCGGCAAGGTCGCGATCCGGCACCTCTCCATCACCTCCGGCGCCGGGGCCAAATGGGTGCCCGCGTCCTCGGTCGAGTTCCTCACGAGCGGGGAGGTGGCCTGATGCTCGGTCGCAAGCTCAACATCACCATACCCGACGGCTCGCCGGTGCCGCGCTACGCGCACGACGGGGACGCCGGCCTGGACCTGCGCATCACGCGCGACATCAAGCTCCGCCCCATGGAGCGCTGCGTGGTGGGGTGCGGCATGGCGGTCGAGATCCCGAGCGGGTGCGTGGGGCTGCTGTTCCCGCGCTCCGGCCTGTCCGCCAAGCAGGGCGTGACCCTCACCAACGCGGTCGGCGTCATCGACAGCGGGTACCGCGGCGAGATCCACGCGCCGCTCATCAACCTCGGGTACGAGGACGTGGAGCTCGAGGCGGGCACGCGCGTATGCCAGCTCGTCATCATGCCGTTCGTCCCGTGCGAGCTCGTGCCGGTCGAGTCCCTTGGCGAGACTGAGCGCGGCGCCGACGGCTTCGGCTCGACCGGCTGCGAGTAGGCATGACGGCCAAGGAGTACTTCTGCTCGATCAGGGCGGAGGTGGTCAAGATCCAGCAGGCGTCGGAGATGCTAGAGCGCATGAGGGCCAAGGAGTGCGGCCGCGCCCAGAGCTTCGAGCCGCGCGGCAAGGGCGGCGTGTTCTCGCCGGCTGACGCCATCGCGAGCCGCATCGACTTCGAGGGAAGGCTCGAGCGCCGCATCGCGGACGCCAACGCGGAGGTGGACGAGGCACTCGTGTACCTCTACGGCAGGGACGGGCGCGGCGGCCTGGCGAAGGTCGCGGGGTCAAGGTACGCGGACGCCGTGTGCATGCGCTATCTGCAGGGCGAATCATGGCGAGATATGGCCGACGTGATGCGCTGCTCGGACAAGTGGTGCAAGGAGCTGTGCAGCGCAGCTTTCGTGAAGATTGACGCCATCGGATGGGCTGAATTGAAGAACGCCTGATAAACGCCACTTCCCATCACTTCCCGCGTTATGCTAAAGTTCGGTACGGTGGATTATCACGAGAGTCCGCGCAGGGTTCGCCCGCGTGGCCTCTCTGCGTTCGCGGGGTGGTTCCATGAGAGTCCCGACCGACCGTCCTCTCGATGCGTGGATCAGGGAGCTCATGGACGAGGGCCGCCTGTACGCCTTCTACCAGTCTCCGGAGTGGAGGAGGCTGAGGGCGGACGTGCTCGCCGACCACCACGGCGAGTGCGAGATGTGCGAGGCCGAGGGAAAGTACGGCCGCGCCGTCACCGTCCACCACGAGCACGAGGTGAGGGACGAGCCGTCCCTGGCGCTGACTCGGTACCTGCGCCAGGCGGACGGCTCCCTCCGCGAGGTCCTGCACCCGCTGTGCGACCACCACCACAACCTCGTGCACGGCAGGACCTACGATCAGCTGAGGGCGAAGAGAAAGACCCGGAAGGACGCGAGAAGCGACCTGCGCGGCGAGATCTGGTAGCTCATACCCCCCCACCCCCCCATAGGGGTTTTGCGTGAAGGGGGGTTGCAA
>OGPO01001837.1_pt1 | contig 12385 bp, 10 predicted proteins | sample 1553041 | NCBI WGS metagenome assembly OGPO01 (sample SAMEA2580281, study PRJEB22360) | human gut metagenome | biome: human gut; feature: human-associated habitat; material: faeces | place: Denmark | collected 2008/2010 | reverse complement strand
CCTCCCCTGCTGCGGCATCCGCTGTGGGGGGCAGTTGGTGGCGGGCGCTGGCAGAGGGTTGCAAGGGCCGCCTGCCGCCTATGTACCGGGTGTTTCTGGATATGTGCACAGGTGTTCTGGAGGGCGGCCTGCTGACGGTTTATGCCCCGGATGACATTACCTTGGGACGTCTGGACAATGACCGGGTGCGAAATGCCCTGATGGAGGAAGCCGCCAGCGGCGGCGTGACGGTGCGCCTGGTCTTTCAGGTGGGAGAGCCCCCCAAGGCCACGCCCCGGGAAAATCTGCAGAACCTGCTGAAATTCGGCAGTCAGTTCGATAATATCGAGATCAAGTAATACAAAGGAGAGACCAGTTATGGGATACAGCGCACGCCGTGGATTTACCAACGGCAGCATGAAGATGACCGGCGCTCAGCGCCAGGCGGAGATGCAGGCCCGCATCCAGCAGATGCAGGAGCAGGTGAATGCGGCCCAGGAGGCCGTAGAGGCCCAGGAGTTCACCGCCAGCGTGGGAGGCGGCGTGGTAGAGGCCAAGGTCAACGGCAAAAAGGAAGTGCTGGCCGTTACCATCAAACCGGAGGCCGTGGACCCGGAGGATGTGGAGATGCTCCAGGACCTCATTGTGGCGGCGGTGAACGAGGCCCTGCGCAAGGCTGCCGACGATGCCGCCAGCCAGATGTCCCGCCTCACCGGAGGCCTGGGACTGCCGTTTTAATACACACGACCCTCAAGGGCTGCTTTCTCACAAGAGAGCAGCCCTGAACCCATTGATAAGGAGGAACCAAATATGGTGAAGTTTTCTGAGATGAAATACCAGCGCCCTGACCTGGATGCGCTGAAACAGGAGATGGGCCAGCTGGTGGAGCAGCTCAAGGCCGCTGACAGCTACCAGGCTGCCCGGGAGGTGTTTTTGCGCAAAGAGGAGCTGGGGCGTCATATCCAGACCATGAGCACCCTGGCCAACATTCGCCACTCCATTGACACTCGAGACGAGTTCTACGACGGGGAAGTGAAGTTCTGGAACGCGGCGGGACCTGAGCTGGAGGAGTACAGCCAGGCCTGGAACCTGGCCATGCTCAACTCTCCCTTCCGTGGTGACTTCTCTCAGGAGTACGGCGACCTGATGTTTATCAATGCCGAGATCGCCCTGAAGACCTTCTCTCCTGAGATCATTGACCTGATGCAGAAGGAGAATGACCTCACCCAGGAGTATGAGAAGCTGCTGGCCTCCGCCCAGATTCCCTTTGAGGGCGGCGTGTACACCCTGTCCCAGATGACCCCCTTTAAGAGCGATGCCGACGACCAGCGCCGCCTCAACGCCTGGAAGGCGGAAGGGCAGTGGTACAAGGACAACCAGGAGGCCTTGGACAGCCTGTACGACCAACTGGTGCACCTGAGAGATGAGATGGGCAAGAAGCTGGGCTATGAGGGCTACACCACGCTGGGCTACTACCGCATGGGCCGCAATTGCTACACCAAGGAGGACGTGGAGAAGTTCCGTCAGGCTGTGGTGAAGTATCTGGTGCCGGTGGCGGACAGCATCTACCGCCAGCAGGCCAAGCGACTGGGCAAGGAGTACCCCATGAGCTTTGCAGACAATGCTCTGGAGTTCCGTTCCGGTAATCCCCGCCCCTGCGGCACCGCCCAGGACATTTTGGACCACGGTCGTAAGTTCTATGACGCGCTGTCTCCCGAGACCAGCGAATTTTTCCGCACCATGCTGGATGGGGAGCTCATGGACGTGCTCTCCACCGAGGGCAAGGCCGGCGGCGGCTACTGCACCGACATTCTGGACTACAAGGTGCCCTTCATCTTTGCAAACTTCAACGGCACCCAGGGCGACGTGGAGGTGGTGACCCACGAGGCCGGCCACGCCTTTGACGCCTGGCTCAACCGGGACCGCATTCCTTCCGAGTATATCTGGCCCAGCATGGAGGCCTGTGAGGTGCACTCCATGTCCATGGAGTTCTTTGCCTGGCCCTGGGCTCAGGGCTTCTTCGGAGAGGATACCCGGAAGTTCCATTACAGCCACCTGTCAAGTGCTCTCACTTTCATCCCCTACGGCACCATGGTGGATCACTTCCAGCATGAGGTGTACGCCCACCCGGAGATGACCCCTGCCCAGCGCCACCAGGTGTGGAAAGAGCTGCTGAGGACCTATATGCCCTGGATGAAGCTGGACGGGGAAATTCCCTTCTACAGCGAGGGCGAGGGTTGGCAGCGTCAGCACCACATCTATTCCAGCCCCTTCTATTATATTGATTACTGCCTGGCTCAGACGGTGGCCCTCCAGTTCTGGGATAAGATTCAGGAGGACCTGGGGGAGGCTTGGGAGCACTACATGGCCTACACCCGCCAGGGCGGCAGCCAGGTGTTCACCACTCTGCTGGAGCGAGCTGGCCTGGACAGCCCCTTTGAGGAGAGTTGCCTGCAGCGGGTGTGCGCCTCCGCCAAGAACTGGCTGGAGCACTTCGATATGAGCGGAATCGAATAAGCCATGTCAGACAAGAAGAACAAGCATAAGCATAAACGGTGGAACCGGGCGGCCAAGGCGTCTCAATTCACCAGGGGAGCAGGAGGGGAGATGATCTATGTCGGTCGTCACTACTCCTTCCAGGGGGATGAGAGAAGCTATCGACAGGGTATGCGCCAGCGTATGGCGTTGGCGGCCGTTATGGCAGTCGCTCATTTGGCAGGCGGTATGATGCCCGTTCCTGCGCTGTACAACACCTGGTACGTGATTGCTCCCTATATGCTTACGTTTTTTGCGGTGGTTTCCCTGGTGTGGGCGGTGTGCCGCATGGTGTACTGGGGAAATCCCCTGCGGGAATACGTCTACGATGCCACCGTCAAGCAGATCCCCATCCGTGCAACCCTGGCTATGATTTTGTCAATGTGCACACTCTGTGGACAGATTGCATATGTGGTGACACATTCCCTGCAAGGGGTTGAGTATCTGTACACTTTGGCATTTTCGGGCCTGGAAATTGTGGTTTTTGTCTGTGCTTTCCTGTGGAAGGGCAGAGAAAATCAGGCATTGTGGTCTGTTTAACGTGATAAAGCACAAAAATTTGTGAGATATCACAGGATGTTCTCGTTGACAATTGGAGCAAAACATAATAGAATAGACTTTGCAAAATCTGCTGAAAAAACATTTGACCGCTCGGTGTGGACACTGAGGCGGCGAAAAATGAAAGATTGAGTAGGCGAAGTTGCAAAAACCGATTCCCTGGTAGAGAGAAGGGGAGTCGGAATCAATCCTTGTGAGCTCAGAGGATGGATGTTCTCTTTGTTCAATATAATTTAAGGAGGAATCTCTACATGAAAAGCACGAAACGAGTGCTTGCGTTGGGCATGGCTTCGGTCATGACGCTTGGTTTGCTCTCTGCTTGCGGCAACAAGCCTTCCAACGGCAACAACGACCAGGCCAGTACCCTGGTGGTTGGCGACGGCAACTACGACGGCAAGTTCTCTCCCTTCTTCTACACCTCTGCTTATGACGGAAACATCGTGAGCATGGTCAGCCAGGGCTTGATTAGCTCTGACCGTGAGGGCGCTATGATCCTCAACGGCATTGAGGGCGAGACCAAGGAGTACAACGGCACCGACTACACCTACACCGGTATTTCCGATGTGGTGGTCACAGAGAACGAGGACGGCACCGTGTACTATGACATCACCCTGAAGGATGGCGTCAAGTTCTCCGACGGCACCGAGATGGACATCGACGACGTGATCTTCTCCATGTACGTCCTGTGTGACCCCACCTATGATGGTAGCGCCACTCTGTATGGTCAGCCCATCATGGGTATGAACGAGTACCGTTCCGGCATGGATACCAAGTTCAACCTGATCCTGGCTGCTCCTCGCGACAACACCGACTTCTCCCTGTGGACCGAGGAGGAGCAGACTGCTCTGTGGGCTGCTGTGGACAAGGCTGGCCCTGAGTACGCCAAGGACATCTGCGAGTATCTGATTGCTGGCGGCACTAACAAGCCCGAGGACAGCGTGGCTGCCTGCGCTGCCAACTGGAACTACCCCGGCCTGGCTGAGGATGCCACTTATGAGGACTTCTATCAGGCTATGCTGGCTGCCTACAACGGCAACCCCGCTGAGATGGCCCGAAACGAGTCTCCCAGCAGCCTGTCTGATTTCACCAACCTCATTGAGGACTATGATGCCTACAACGTGGGTGTTCAGACCGGTGAGTCTGCTCCTAACATCTCCGGCATCCAGAGAACCAGTGACAACTCCGTGCGCGTGGTGACCACCGAGGTCTCCGCCACCTGCATCTATCAGCTGTCTCTGGTGGTTGCTCCTATGCACTATTATGGCAACGAGGAGCTGTACGACTACGAGAACAACCAGTTCGGCTTCCCCAAGGGCGATCTGACCATCGTGCGTGAGAAGAACAGCAAGCCCATGGGCGCTGGTCCCTACGAGTTCGTCAGCTATGAGAACGGCACCGTGGCTCTGAAGGCCAACGAGAACTACTGGAAGGGCGAGCCCAAGATCCAGAACATCAACTTCAAGGAGACCAACGAGGCCGATAAGGTCAACGGCGTGAAGTCCGGCACTCTGGACATCACCGATCCTTCCTTCTCCACTGACGCCATCAAGGAGATTGCTGAGGCCAACGGCGGCAGCGAGGACTTCAACGGTTCCGTCATCACCGTCAACACCGTGGACAACCTGGGCTACGGCTATGTGGGCATCAACGCCGATAACGTGAAGGTGGGCGACGACGGTTCCTCCGATGCCTCCAAGAACCTGCGTAAGGGTCTGGCCACCGTGCTGGCCGTGTACCGCGATGTGTGCATCGACTCCTACTACGGCAAGTGGGCCAACGTCATCAACTACCCCATCTCTGACACCTCTTGGGCCGCTCCCCGTGTCACTGATGACGGCTACCAGGTGGCCTTCTCCACCGATGTCAACGGCAACCCCATCTACACCGATGGTATGAGCGACGAGGAGAAGTACGCTGCTGCCAAGCAGGCCGCTCTGGGCTTCTTTGAGGCTGCTGGCTACACTGTTTCCGATGGCAAGATCGTTGCTGCTCCCGCAGGCGCCAAGATGGACTATGAGCTGATCATCGGCGGCAACGGTCAGGGCGACCACCCCTCCTTCATGATGTGTACTCTGGCCAAGGATGCCCTGGCTGAGATCGGCATGAACCTGATCGTCACCGATATTGCCAACGCTTCCGACCTGTTCTCTCAGATGCAGGCTGGTACCGCTGAGCTGTTTGCCGCCGCTTGGCAGGCCACTGTGGACCCCGACATGTACCAGATCTACCACAGCCAGGGCACTTCCAACTACAACTATGACATCAAGGATGCCAAGCTGGATGAGATCATCATGAAGGCTCGTTCCACCACCGATCAGAGCATCCGTATCCCCATGTATAAGGAAGCCCTGGACATCGTCATGGACTGGGCCGTTGAGGTTCCCATCTATCAGCGTGCCAACTGCTTCATCTTCTCCACTGAGCGTATCAAGATCGACACCCTGACTCCTGATATGACCACTTACTGGAACTGGATGAACGATGTTGAGCTGCTGGAGCTGAACTAATTCTGCACAGAAACAAGGGAACAAGTTCCTGAGTTTACCATCACGGCAACCCTGCGCATCCCTGCACATGAGGCGGCTGTTCCGACCAAAGTCGGTCAGAGCCGGAGGGGCTGCCTGATGTGCGGACGGGGCGAACACATCATGCGAGGCCACGAACCCCTGTGCCTCGCCAACAAATACGGAGGGGATTCTATGCGAAATTTTATCATCAAGCGCGTACTATTATCAGTAGTCATTCTATTTTTCGTAGCATTTATCATTTATACACTGCTGCGCTGTCTGCCCAGCTCCTACGTGGAGACTATGGCTCGTCAGCTGGCTATGGCCCCCGGCGCCAAGCCCTTTGAGGAGTGGGTGGCACAGCTCAATGCCCAATATGGTTTGGATTTGCCGCTGATCCCTGGTTTCTTCCACCAGCTGGGCAACATCCTGACCGGTAACTTCGGCGACAGCTGGAAGTACACCGTGCCTGTCATGGAGAAATTCACCAGCGTTATTTGGATTTCCTTTGTCATGGGCGGTATTGCTTTTATTCTGGAACTGATCATCGCCATTCCTCTGGGTGTTATCGCCGCCACCAAGCAGTACTCCAAGGCCGACTACGCCATCAGCGTGTTCGCTCTGGCTGGTATCTCTCTGCCCACCTTCTTCTTTGCCACTCTGCTGAAGCTGGTGTTCTGCGTGAAGCTGGGCTGGTTTGATCTGGGCGGCCTGACGGGACGTGACTTCCTGCAGTTGGATGCCTTTGGTCAGTTCTTGGATATTGCCCATCACTTGGTGCTTCCCATTGTTACCTTGGTAGTGGTGTCTGTGGGTTCGCTCATGCGTTATACCCGTACCAACATGCTGGAAGTGCTCAACTCCGACTATATCCGCACGGCCCGTGCTAAGGGCCTGAGTGAGAAGAAGGTCATTTATCATCACGCTTTCCGCAATACCCTGATTCCTCTGGTCACCATCGTGGGTGGCTCTCTGCCCGGCCTGTTTGCCGGTGCTCTGATCACTGAGACTCTGTACTCCATCCAGGGCATTGGTTACACCTCTTATACGGCCATGACTGCCGGTGACATTCCCTTCTCTATGTTCTACCTGCTGTTTATGGCTGTGCTGACTCTGGCCGGCAACCTGATTTCCGACATTCTGTACGCTGTGGTTGACCCCCGCGTACGCATTGCTTAAGAAAGGAGGCGCTTTCATGTCTGACGAGAAGAAAATGAACCATCAGCAGGAGGGCGGCTCCCAGGAGCACCTCTCTCTGAACGATGACCGCCGTGTCAAGGTTTTGTCCCCCGGCGCTCTGGTGGCCAAGCGTTTTTTCCGCAACCGTTTGGCTGTGGTGGGCCTGGTGATCCTGGCCGTTATGTTTGTCTTTTCCTTTATTGGTGGTGTGATCAGCCCCTATGATCAGGACCAGGTGTTCTACCGCCGTGAGTTCCAGTCCAAGGAGTATGCTGGCGTCACAGAGAACAGCAGCTTCCGCTATACCACAGCCGAGGGCCAGAGCTTTACCGGCATGGTCCAGGCTCAGTTCATGCTGGCAGCCACCAAGGGCCAGACCTCTTTCACCTATGACGGCGTGACGTATTCTCTTGCCGAGGAGGGCGAGGACTTCTATGTGATCTCTCAGGGAACCACCCCTGTGGCTCTGGCATACAAGGATATTGTCAATGCTGAGGATCCCTCCTTGACCGTGGGCTTTGACTTCCAGCGCGCCGCCCTGAAGGCGTACACCAACGGGGAGCAGAGCTTTACCGTGGATGGCACCGAGTACACCGTGGATGAGCACGGCGGCATCAACGAAGCTGGTCAGCCTGTGGCCTATATCAGCCGCTTTGTGGTGCAGTCCAAGGTCAGCGGTGTCACCTTCACCCGTGATTTCAAGGAGCAGCTGGCTGAGACCATCGAAAACGGCAGCGACGAGTTTACCTACACCAACGATGAGGGCACCTTCGACTACACTCTGGAGTACGATGCAGATACCAAGAGCTACTCCGTCAGACAGGAGAAGGAGACCCAGGTGTTTGACACCTACTCCGAGCCCAGCAAGGCTCACTGGCTGGGTACCGACCGCAATGGCATGGACATGCTCACCCGTCTGATGTACGGTGGCCGTGTGTCTCTGGTCATCGGCTTCATCGTCGTGATCATCTCCGCCTTCCTGGGTATCATCTTGGGCGGTGTGGCTGGATATTTCGGCGGCTGGGTGGACAACCTGATCATGCGTATCGTGGACGTGTTCTACTGCATCCCCTCCATGCCTCTGATCATTATTATGGGCTCGGCCATGGACGGCATGCGCGTGGACCCCACCATGCGAATGTTGTACCTGATGCTGGTTCTGGGCTTCCTGGGCTGGCCCAGCATTGCCCGTATGGTGCGTGGCCAGATTCTCTCTCTGCGTGAGCAGGAGTTTATGACCGCTACCGAGGCCTGTGGCATCAGCATTCCCCGGCGTATTTTCCGCCACCTGATCCCCAACGTCATTCCTCAGCTCATCGTCATCTGTACCATGAGCTTGGGTTCCACCATCATCACGGAGGCCACCCTGTCCTTCCTGGGCCTGGGCGTCAAGTTCCCCTTCGCTTCCTGGGGTAACATCATCAACGACGTGTCCAACTCCTTCGTGCTGACCAACTACTGGTTCGTTTGGATTCCCGCTGGTATCTGCCTGCTGCTCACCGTGTTGGGCTTCAACTTCGTGGGCGACGGTCTGCGGGACGCCTTCGACCCCAAGATGAAGCGGTAAGAGAGGAGGAGAGACAATGGCTAAGAAAAAAGCAGAAGGCTATCTCTCCGGCCGGGAGGCCCGGCGCATTGCCAAGGAAAACCGCCGGATCACCAACGCCTTTGAGAAACAGCGCAAGCGTAAAAACGTGCCTGAGAGTGAGTACCTCACCCAGATGGCCGATCCCAATAACGCCGTGGAGTTTGATAATCTCCACACCTACTTCTACACCGACGCCGGTGTGGTCAAGAGCGTGGATGGCGTGTCCTTCGAAGTGCCCATCGGCAAGACCGTGGGCGTGGTGGGCGAGTCCGGCTGTGGTAAGTCCGTCACCAGCCTGTCCCTGATGCAACTGCTCCAGCGGCCCCAGGGCCAGGTGGTGGAGGGCGCGATTCGCCTGAACATGGGCGACAAGGCCTATGACGTGACCAAGATGCCCAACGAGCAGATGCAGAAGATCCGTGGCAACTACGTGTCCATGATCTTCCAGGAGCCTATGACCAGTTTGAACCCCGTGTTCCGCATTGGTGAGCAGGTGGACGAGGTCATTGCCCTGCACCACGGTGAGGGCAAGACCAAGGAGGACATCAAGAACCGCACCATCGAGCTGCTGGAGATGGTGGGTATCGCCAACAGTCAGGGCGTGTATCAGATGTTCCCCCACGAGCTGTCCGGTGGTATGCGCCAACGTGTGTGTATCGCCATGGCTCTGGCCTGCAGTCCCAAGGTGATCATCGCAGACGAGCCCACCACTGCTCTGGACGTGACCATCCAGGCACAGGTGCTGGACCTGCTGCGCAACCTGAAGGATAAGATCAACTCCTCCATCATGTTCATCACCCACGACCTGGGTGTTATCGCTGAGATGGCCGACTACGTGGTGGTCATGTACGCCGGTCGCGTGGTGGAGAAGGGCACTGTACAGGAGATCTTCGCCAACCCCGCCCACCCCTACACCATCGGCCTGATGGCTTCCAAGCCTGTGGTGGGCAAGCAGGTGGATAAGCTTTATTCCATCCCCGGCAAGGTGCCCAACCCCATTGATATGCCCAACTACTGCTACTTCAAGGACCGCTGCGAGATGTGTGTGGCCGGCTGCGAGGGTGAGTACCCCTGCCAGGTGCAGCTCAGCCCCACCCACTTTGTGTCCTGCTACCGCTACTATGACAACAAGAACCAGGGAGGTGAGGGCTGATGTCTGACAAGAAAAGCGTAATTGCCAAGGGCGACTTCACCCCCGTGGAGTACGATCCCCAGTACATTCTCCAGGTCAACCACCTGAAGAAGTACTTCCCCATCAAGGGCGGCATGGTCAGCAAGACCGTGGGCCACGTCAAGGCCGTGGACGGCGTCACCTTCAACCTCAAGCGTGGTACTACCATGGGCCTGGTGGGCGAGTCCGGCTGTGGTAAGACCACCACCGGCCGTACCATCCTCCGTCTGGCGGGGGAGAAGACCGATGGTCAGGTGCTCTTCAACGGCAAAGAGATCTACGACATGAGCCCCAAGGAGCTGCGGGCTCTGCGTACCAAGATGCAGATCATCTTCCAGGACCCCTTCTCCAGCCTGTCCCCCCGTCTGCCCGTGGGTGAGATCATCGGCGAGGCTGTGCGGGAGCATAAGCTGGTGAGCAAGGCCGAGTACAATGACTACATCGACAAGGTCATGGACAACTGCGGTCTGCAGCCCTTCCACAAGGCCCGCTATCCCCACGAGTTCTCCGGCGGTCAGCGTCAGCGTATCTGCATTGCTCGTGCTCTGGCTCTGAACCCTGAGTTCGTGGTGTGTGACGAGCCTGTGTCCGCTCTGGACGTGTCCATTCAGGCCCAGATCATCAACCTGCTCAAGGACCTGCAGGACCAGTACAACCTGACCTATCTGTTCATCTCCCACGACCTGTCTGTGGTGGAGCACATCTCCGACTCCGTGGGCGTGATGTACCTGGGCAACCTGGTGGAGTATGGCGACACGGAGGACATCTTCCGCAATCCGCTGCACCCCTACACCAAGGCTCTGTTCTCCGCCATCCCCGTGCCCGATCCCAACGCCAAGATGAACCGTATTGTGCTGGAGGGCTCCATTCCCTCTCCCGCCAATCCCCCCAGCGGTTGTAAGTTCCACACCCGCTGCCCCTATGCCACCGAGCGATGCAAGGTGGAGGCTCCCTGCCAGCGTGAGGTGGAGCCCGGCCACTACGTGGTCTGCCACCTCTTCGACAAGTAAGATATGGCACGTAAGCCAAAGAAATACGAGGACGATGACGGCCGCGTGATTGCGGATATGAGCGGCCTGTCCCGTCCGTCCCTGTTCCGGCCAGGTCGGCCGGACAGCAGGGAATCTCGGCCCCCGGAGCCCATGGAACAGGAGCGTGAGGAGCGCCCCTGGGAGGACACCGGAATGAGCCGTGAGGACCGCAGAGCCTACATCTGGGCGGCCATGAAAGCGGCCTTGTCCATGGCTGCGATTTACATCGTTGCCTTTGGCCTGCTGATTGCCCTGATGATATGGCTTTGGAATTAATGAAAATAGAGAGCTCCCCGGTGTTGCCGGAGAGCTCTCTGCTTTTTTTGGAAAATCTGGTTGACCTCAGGGTCAGGAATGGGTATGATGGAGAAAAGGAGGCACAAGGCCATGAATGACATTGAAACTTTGAGTCACTGGGTAGAGGAGAGCGAGAACATCGTCTTTTTCGGAGGCGCTGGGGTGTCCACCGAGAGCGGTATTCCAGACTTCCGATCCCAGGATGGATTATATCATCAGCACTACGATCTGCCGCCGGAGACCATTCTCAGCCACGACTATTTTATGTCCCACACCCAGGAATTCTATCGGTTCTATCGGGACAAAATGCTGTGTCTGGACGTGCAGCCCAACGCCGCCCATCTGGCACTGGCCAAGCTGGAACAGCTGGGCAAGTTGAAGGCGGTGGTGACCCAGAACATCGACGGACTGCACCAGAAGGCAGGCAGCCAGCGGGTCTATGAGCTCCACGGCTCGGTCTACCGCAACTACTGCATGTCCTGTGGGGCCTCGTACCCGGTGGAGGAGATTGCAGCAGGGGAGGGTATTCCCCGCTGTCCTCACTGTGGCGGTATCATCAAGCCGGATGTGGTACTCTACCAGGAGGGGCTGGACCAGCGCACCATCCGAGGCGCTGTGGAGGCCATTGCAAATGCCGATTTGCTCATTGTAGGCGGTACCTCTCTGGTGGTGTATCCGGCCGCGGGACTGCTGGAGTATTTCCGGGGCCGTCACCTGGTCCTCATCAACCGGGATGCCACCAGCTATGACCAGCGGGCCGATTTGGTGATTCGCCAATCCATCGGGGGCGTGCTGGAGGCGGCCTGTGCCCATCTGGAGACTTGAAAGAATAGTAAAAATCAGGTATAATATCCTTCATCTTGACTGCTGGAAAAGGAGACAGGCCAATGAAGCGGACAGTTGCCGTGATGACGGACAGCAATAGCGGAATCAGCGTAGAAGAGGGGAAAAAGATGGGGGTGTACGTCATTCCCATGCCCATTAACATTGACGGAACGGTCTACTATGAGGGATTGGACCTGAGCCAGGACTACTTCTATCAGCGCATGGCAGCGGGGGCGGAGATGTTTACCTCCCAGCCCTCCCCGGCGGACACTCTGGAGCTGTGGAATCGGATTCTCCGGGGCTATGACCAGCTGGTGTATATCCCCATGTCTGCAGGCCTGAGCAGCACCTATGCCACCGCTCGGATGATGGCCGACGACTATCAGGGGCGGGTGCAGGTGGTGGATAACCGCCGTATCTCTGTGACCCAGTACCATGCAGTACTGGATGCCCTGGCCATGGCAGAGCAGGGTATGGAAGCGGCTTCCATTCGCCGCACCCTGGAGGAGCAGGCAGCAGACGCCAGCATCTTCCTCATGGTGGATACCCTGAAATATCTGCGTCGGGGCGGTCGTGTGTCCGGGGTAGAGGCCTTTGCCGGAGCCATGCTGAACATCAAGCCCGTGCTCACCATCGCCGGAGACAAGCTGGAGGCGGTGGGCAAGGTGCGTGGGGCCAAGGCTGCCCGTCAGATGATGCTGGAGAAGCTGCGAGC
>OGPO01001833.1_pt1 | contig 12434 bp, 9 predicted proteins | sample 1553041 | NCBI WGS metagenome assembly OGPO01 (sample SAMEA2580281, study PRJEB22360) | human gut metagenome | biome: human gut; feature: human-associated habitat; material: faeces | place: Denmark | collected 2008/2010 | reverse complement strand
GATAGGTTCGGCGGTTATCAGGATCGGTGAATCCACACACGCCTGCCTCATCCCCATAATAAACCGTCGGTGCGCCCGGCCATGTCATCTGAACAACAACTGCTTCCCGGAAAATCCCAAAGTTGACGCCATACTCTGCGGCTTCCGATCCATGGGTTTCCACACGTCCCACGGTTCCGTTGGTCCTCGTAAGAAATCTCGAATGATCGTGGTTGGACAATTCATTCATCGCACACTGCAACTGGGATGTCTGGAAACTTGCCATAAAGTGGCGCATAGCTCCCTCAAAATCATCCACCTTTCCCTTTTTCTCCGGGATATACTCGTCACTGTGTTTTTCCATTCCTGTCAGAAACCATGTCAAAGGTTCCATAAAGGCATCGTAATTCATGACTGTATCCCACTGGTCACCTTTTTCTAACCAGTCTTTCGGGTCGCCATAATGCTCCGCCAGAATAAGCGCTTCCGGGTTGGCTGTCTTAACTGCTTTTCGAAAATCCCTCCAAAATTTATGATTGAACTCTGAGGAATGACCTAAATCCGCCGCAACATCCAGACGCCAGCCATCTACATAATATGGTGCTGACACCCATTTTGCCGCGATGCCAAGAATGTAATCGTACAACTCTTTCGAGCCTTCATAATTTAATTTTGGCAGCGTGTCATAATCCCACCACCCCTCATAAGAGGTGTTATCCGGCCAGCCGTTTTCATCCCGGAAACCGAAGAAACTGCGGTAAGGGCTCTCTTTCGACAAAAATGCACCGTCCTCGTAACCTCCGTTTGCGTGATAGATTTTTTCCCGGTCTAACCATTTATTGAACGAACCGCAGTGGTTAAACACACCGTCTAAAATAACTTTCATTCCTCTGGCGTGGATCTCTCTGACCAGCTCCGCAAAAAAAGCATTACTTGCCTCTAAATTTTCCCGGTTTGTGACACGGTTTACATAACGTGTTGCCTTGCTGTTATCCGTTGTCCCGGATTGTAAAAGTTCCCCCTCATCGACCACAATTTTTCCATAATGTGGATCGATATGGTCATAGTCCTGAATATCATATTTGTGATTGGATGGTGACACAAAAAGCGGGTTAAAGTAAATGACTTCCACGCCAAGATTCTGTAAGTAATTTAACTTCTGTCTCACGCCCTCTAAATCTCCGCCGTAAAACTCTCCAACAGAAAAATCGGACGGACACTGATTCCAGTCCTCCATTTTTTTACTCGGTGTCTGGATATAATAGTACTCATCCGTCAGCACATCGTTAGCCGGATCACCATTGTAAAAACGATCCACAAGGATCTGGTACATGACGGCTCCCTTTGACCACTCCGGTGTGGAAAATCCCGGAATGATGCAGAACCGGTAAGCATCCCGCCGCTCCTTGCTCACACCATAACGGTCAAAAAAGACATGCAGCAGACCGGAAGCCACCTCGAAATAATAGTAAAACGGCTCCTCTCCCATTGTCATCTCAACCGCATAATAGTCAAATTCATGGTCACTTTCTGTTTTTTTCATTTTATAATGTTCGCAATCTGTGCAAAGCCAGACGATATCCACGTTATTCCTTCCGGTGCGGAAACGGATCGTCACCTTTTCTCCTGCCTCCGGTTCCGTCGGATCGCGGTAATCTTTTGTTCCATCCGAAAACAGCGCCTCCTTCTTCAAAACCGGACGCATCTGCATAATGTATTGTTGAATACGGTTTAATTCGTATACAGAATATTCTGTTGCCATGGTATTTGGCTCCCTTCAAAAAATCCTTATGATTATAACACAAAAGTATCTTTGCCGATGATTTTCCGCTAATTTTTTCGTTTTTTTTCGTATTTTTTTAAATTATAGCTAAAATATATTTATTTATTTTTTTAATTATGTTACACTTTCACCAAAACCAGTTCATGTTATAAAAATATGCCAATCGAAACCAAACGTTATATGATTTTATTGGAAGGGAATGAGTATCCAATTATTATGCCAAATATTTATTCTACAGAAAAATTTGAAAAAGAATTTACTTACTCCGGCAGTGACTTAGGCGCCACTTATACACCGGAAAATTATAATGTCCCGGAAGGTTCCTATTCCACCGATCCTTACAACGGTGCCGTCCGTGTTTCCGAGATGAAACAGATGGTAAAAACACTTCACGACAACCAGATCAGTGTGATCATGGACGTGGTTTACAATCATGTATACAATGCGTCAGATTTCTGTGTAAATCAGATCGTACCGGGCTATTTTTCCCGTGTGGATGCGGATGGAAAATACTCCAACGGCTCCGACTGTGGAAATGACACCGCCTCCGAGCGTTCCATGGTGAGAAAATATATTGTAGACTCAGTCAAATACTGGGCAGATGAATACCACATCGACGGTTTCCGTTTTGACCTTGTCGGACTGATCGACACCGAAACGATCAACGAGGTCGTCACAGAAGTTCACAAAACCCATCCGGATGTCATTTTCTATGGAGAGGGATGGACCATGGATACCGCTGTGACCAAAGACGGCTATAAAATGACCACGCAGCCAAATTCCACCGATGTTCCGGGATTTGCATTTTTCAGCGATACGCTCCGCGATGCTTTGAAAGGCCACGTCTTTTACACCACAAGGAAAGGTTATGTCTCGGGAGCCGCTGATCTTGCCGATACCGTCAAAGGCTGCTTTTTAGGTCAGGCAGATGACTGGTGCACCACACCGTCACAGAGCATTAACTACGCTTCCTGCCACGACAATATGACACTGTTAGACCGTATCACAAAATCAACGCCAGGCGCCTCCAAAGAAGACCACATCCGCATGAACAATCTCTCTGCCGCCATTTACATGACTGCGCAGGGCATTCCATTCCTGCAGGCAGGCTAAGAAATGCTCCGCGCCAAAATTGATGCCTCCGGTGATTTTGTGGAAAACAGCTACAATTCCCCGGATTCTGTCAACAGTATCAAATGGGATACGTTAGAGGATGAGACGTATTAGAATGTTTATCATTATTACAAAGGACTAATCGCCTTCCGCAAAGCCCATGCAGCACTTCGTCTTACCAATGCAGACGATGTCAACGCAAACATCACTTCCGTGGACGGTCTCGACGACAATGTGCTTGCATTCCGGATCAACGGCGGCGTGAATGGCGAAACATCCGACGGCATTTTTGTGATTTTCAACCCAAACAATGCAGCGACATCCGTCACACTGCCAGATGGTGCATGGGATGTATGTGTCGACGCTGACCATGCCGGAACCGAAGCACTGACAACCGTTTCCGGTTCTGTTTCCGTGGAACCAATTTCTGCCATGGTACTCGTAAAAAAGAAATAATAAAAAAATAGACAATTGCGATTCTATAAGTTTCGCAATTGTCTATTTTGTCTTTACTCCGTAATTTCAATCTGGTTATCTTCCGGTCCTAACACGGTGCTCTCGTAATAGCCATCCCCGGTGATACGCGGACCACTTAAAACATCGTAACCTGCCTCATACAGTTTTTCGGTGATGGCATCCACTTTCTCTCTGCTTCCCACTGAAATTGCGATATGGATATAACCCATCCGCACCAGCACTTTCTTCTGATCCTGCATTTCCGGCAGATTCATCAGTTCCAGCCTTGTTCCCTCATCAAACGACAGAAAATAGCTTTTCAGTCCTGTTTTTGGATTATGATATAGCTCTCCCGCTTTTGCCCCAAAAAAGCGGATGTAAAACTCCTTTACCACTTCCAGATCTTGTACATACATTGCAATATGTGATATTCTCATGTCCGTTTCCCCCTTCCGGCGTTACTGTTTCTCATACCCCGTTCCAGTAACAATAAGCTTCCTAGATTCCTTCTCCTGCCCGGATACCTGATTTTACTCTGCCCGGACTGCCCAGCGCATCTTCGTAGATCTCGCTCTTCCGTTCTGCGCACATTCCTCTGCGGATGGTCTCACAACATCATTTGCGATTTCAGAATAAATACCTTCTTTGTATCCCTGTTTTAACGCCTTTTTTACAAGTTTATCTTCCCCGGAGTGAAATGTTAAGATTGCTGCTCTTCCACCCGGTTTCAAGGTACCCGGCAATTTTTCCATAAATTCGTATAACACTTCAAACTCGTTGTTCACGTCAATGCGGAGCGCCTGAAATGTTCTCTGACAGGTTTTCTTAACCGTATCCTTTTTCTCCTTCTCCGGAAGAAAACTTAAGGTCTCCTCGATCACCTCACGAAGCCTCGTTGTTGTGTCGATCGGCTTTCCATGTTTCCGCTCAGTCACAATCGCATGTGCCAGTTCCTCTGCATATGGTTCATCGGAATTTTCCCAGAGCATGCCTGCAAGTTCGTCCTCGTCGATCTGTGCCAGACGTTCCGCTGCACTGATTCCCTTTTCCGGATTCAGCCTGAGATCCAATGGTCCATCCACTTTAAATGAAAATCCGCGGTCCGGGTTATCAATCTGCATGGACGACACTCCAAGATCAGCCAGCACAAAATCAAATCCTCCGGCTTCTTTTGCGATCTCATCTATCGTGCAGAAATTCTGCAGCCTGATAGTCAGAATGTCTTCCCCAAACCCGGCATCCGCCAGACGCTTTTTTGTCTTTGCAGACTCGATGGGATCAACATCTGTCGCATACATATGTCCCTGCCCTTTTAAGCATTCCAGCATCGCTTTTGTGTGTCCGCCATAACCTAATGTTGCGTCAAACCCGGTCTGCCCCGGTTTGATCTGCAGAAAATCGATGATCTCCTTCACCATAATGGATATGTGCATTCCCGCCGGTGTGCTGCCTTTCCGGATCACTTTCTCGATTGTATCCTGATACTTCTCCGGGTTCAGTTCTTTGTATTTTTCCTTATAATTTCTCGGATACTTTCCCTTGTACCGCACACGTCTCTTGTGCGGTTCTTCCTGTATATTCTGGTTTTCCTGACTCATATCTTCTCCTGTTATAGTTTATGCAACATTTGCGAAACTCAATTTTACGTTATGAATATTACGAAAAGTTAACAAGATCAACGAAAACACGCTTCCGCTACGTGTCACTCGCAACGGTACTAAGAAGCCAGTCACGACTAGCAGTCGTTCCTGCCTTCTAAGAACCGGCGGTTCCCCAGTGTTTTCTTTTGCTCTTGTCAACTTTCCGTAATTTAATTCACGTTTTCTAAAAGTTTCGCAATTGTCTAAAAATATCGTAGATGACAAAAAACACAATTGTTTTCGCAATCACCTACGATATGAAATACAATTTTATAATTCGCAGTTATTGACAGTTCTTGGGAATGGGATAACGTCACGGATATTGGACATACCTGTTAAGTACATTACGCAACGCTCAAATCCCAGTCCGAATCCTGCATGTCTTGCAGAACCGTATTTGCGGAGGTCAAGATAGAAACCATAATCTTCCTCTTTCAGTCCAAGTTCATTGATCCTTGCAAGTAATTTTTCGTAATCATCCTCTCTCTGGCTTCCTCCGATGATCTCACCGATGCCAGGAACCAGACAGTCTACTGCTGCAACTGTTTTTCCGTCCGGATTCAGCTTCATGTAGAAAGCTTTGATTTCCTTTGGATAATCAGTTACAAATACCGGGCGTTTGAATACCTGCTCAGTCAGATAACGCTCATGCTCGGTCTGAAGATCGCAGCCCCAGGATACTTTGTAATCAAATTTATCGTTGTTCTTCTCTAAAATCTCAACTGCTTCTGTATAAGTCACACGTGCGAAATCAGAGTTTGCAACATGCTGTAATCTCTCTAACAGCCCTTTATCGATAAAGCTGTTGAAGAATGCCATCTCTTCCGGCGCATTCTCCAACACATAGTTGATGACATATTTTAACATGCTCTCAGCTAAGATCATGTCATCCTCTAAATCTGCAAATGCGATCTCCGGCTCGATCATCCAGAACTCTGCTGCATGTCTTGTCGTGTTGGAGTTTTCTGCACGGAAAGTAGGTCCAAAGGTATAGATGTTCTTAAATGCCATCGCATAAGTCTCACCATTCAGCTGTCCGCTTACAGTAAGATTAGTCGGTTTATTGAAGAAGTCTTTGCTGTAATCTACTTTTCCATCCTCTGTCATTGGAAGATCGTTCATGTCAAGTGTGGTTACCTGAAACATCTCGCCGGCGCCCTCACAATCGCTTCCGGTGATCAGTGGTGTGTGCACATACACGAAATCCCTCTCCTGGAAAAATTTATGGATTGCATAAGCGCAGAGGGAACGCACACGGAATACAGCCTCAAAAGTATTAGTTCTCGGTCTTAAATGAGAGATGGTTCTCAGATACTCAAAGCTGTGTTTTTTCTTCTGCAGTGGATAATCCGGTGTAGAAGGACCTTCTACTTCCACTTTTTCAGCCTGAATCTCAAATGGCTGTTTTGTACCCGGAGTTGCAACTAATTTACCGGTAACGATAATCGCTGCTCCGACATTTAATTTTTCTACCTCTTCAAAATTTTCCAGAACATCGGAATAAACAACCTGGACCGGCTCAAAAAAAGTTCCGTCGTTTACCACGATAAATCCAAAGTTTTTGGAGTTACGGATGTTTCTCACCCAGCCACCGATCGCGATGGTCTGATCCACATACTCATCCTGTCTGCGGAATAAATCTCTTACATTTACTAATTCCATTTTTCTACTCTCCCTTTCTCTCATCAACGTCTGTCGACTCTTTTATGATCTCATACCTCTGTTTCGGTATCGTTTTCTTATTCTTCTGTGCTGTCTGCGGATTCTGTACTTTCCACAGACTCTGTCGTTTCTTCTACTGCGTTCTCCGTAACCTCTGCTGTCTCTGCCAATTTATCTAAAACTAATCCTGCAAGATAAATCACACGGATCTGATTCTTTCCGTAAACATAATCGCCATAACCATAGTTACTATATAACGTATCAGCATCACCGAAACCGCCGCTGCTTACGATCGTGCTTACATAATCTTCAAACTCCGTATCGTCAATCTGGATATCTTCTTTTTCTGCAATGGCTTTTACGATCAGTTCTAACTTGATACTGCTCTCCACACTGTCAGACCATTCCTGCTCGATGCTCTCTTCTGTATAGCCGTAAGAGCTGAGTACCGTTTCCATCTGGCTCTCATCCCCGGAGCAATAGCGGTCAATGAAATTGGCACGGATTGCTTCGATCACATCAGATCTGTAATCTGCCGGCATATCAACGGTACAATTTTCTAACAGATAATCCTCCAAAGCGGAGTAAATATCATTTTTATGAGTGCTCTCTGCGCTTGACTCCAGATACTGGCGTACCTGCTCGTACACTCCATCTACGGAATCCACGCCAAACTGTTCCAATGCGAATTCATCATCCATCGTATCCATGGTCACTTCCTTCTGGATAGAATTGACCGTAAATGTAAATACAACTTCTTTTCCGGCAAGATCCGGGTTATTCGGGTACTCATCCGGGAACGTCACATTGGAATCGATCACATCGCCTACTGATGCACCGATCAGTCCGTCTGTAAATCCATCAATGTAACCGGAACCGCTTGCGGAAGAATTGTTGGACACATCAATATTCTGATCCTCTGCTGTTCCGCCGCTGAACGCCTCACCGTCTAATTTTCCGACATAGTCTACGTTTACAATGTCGCCCTCTTCCACTGTTGTCTTGTCCGGATCAGCCGTATAAAAAGGTCCGCCCTGTGTAAAAATCTTTTCCACATAATCAAGCACATCCTGATCTGTGACGTCATAATCTCCTGAAATCGTAACCGGGATTGCACTGTAGTCACACAATGTCACATAATCCGATCCCTTCAGATCATATTGTGCAAGCGGAACTGCCGGCACCTCTTCTGTGCTTTCGGTGTTCTCTACTGCTTCCGTTGCCTCAACTGATTCACCTTTGCTGCCGCATCCTGTCATGCTGATTGCTGTGGATACACACAATAAAAGTGCTAACACTCTCTTTTTCATTTAATCTTACCTTTCTTTTCCTCATTTCCTTTTCCGGCTTTTCTGCCGGAAATCCAAAAGACGGAGTCTGCCGCCTAACTTTTATAACATATCACAATTTTCCCTAAAATAAAAGGTATTTCCCCAAAATCACATTGCTTTTTCCAAAAATCAATGCTACAATAAAACACGAATTTGAAATTAGGGAGGATTTTCGTTGTGAGTCCAGTAACAATTGTATTATTAGTTATTTTAGCAGTGCTTATTGCTGCAACAATTGCTTTATATTTCCTCGGAAAGAAAGCTCAGAAGAGAAAAGACGAGCAGGATGCACAGCTTGCTGCAACTGCACAGACTGTTACCATGTTGATTATTGATAAGAAGAGGATGCGTCTGAACCAGTCCGGTCTGCCACAGGCAGTCATTGACCAGACACCAAAGCTTATGCGCCGTTCCAAGCTTCCGATCGTAAAGGCTAAGGTCGGACCAAAGGTTATGACTCTGATCGCTGATGATGCATGTTTTGATATGATCCCTGTGAAAAAAGAAGTCAAAGCTACAGTAAGTGGTATTTATATCACGAAAGTTACCGGTGTCCGCGGTCCATTAGAGAAACCGGAAGGCAAAGTAAGCTGGAGAACCAAGTTAAAGAGAAAAGCTGAGAGCGCCAACAAAGAACTTCAGAAAGAGAAAAAATCCATGAATGAAGAAAAGGCCGCTAAGAAATCTAAGACAAAATAAGAATGAATGGGAAAGGCTTCCAGCCCGGATGGGTTGGAAGCCTTTTTCACTTCTTCCTTATTTCTTCAATACAAATGAAGCTTTATTATCTGTCGAACTATCTTTTCCGATAAATATTTCGAATTCTCCTGCTTCGCTCTCATAGATTCCATTCTCCGTCAAAAAAAGAAGCTGCTGTTCTGTTATGGTAAAGACTACCTTCTTTTCCTCTCCCGGACGAAGCGTAACCTTCTTAAAATCTTTCAATTCTCTGACCGGACGCACTACAGAAGCCGCAATATCATGGATATAAAGCTGCAGGGTTTCTGTTCCCGTGCAGTTTCCTGTATTTTTTACAGTTACCTCCGCTTCGATCTGTCCCGATGTATCCATCCATGTCCGATCCAAATGAATATCTGATACCTCAAATGTTGTGTAACTCAGACCGTATCCAAATGGATACAATGGCTCATTTGGAATATCCAGATATTTCGAGCGGAATCTGTCTTTATCTTTTCCTTCTATATGTGGGCGTCCTGTTGAATATTCATTATAATGTACCGGTACCTGTCCTACACAGTATGGAAAACTCATCGGCAGTTTTCCGCTTGGATTATATTTTCCAAATAAAGTGTCCGCAATTGCCCTCGCTCCTTCTGTTCCAGGCAGCCACACCTGAAGGATGGCTTTTGCCTTTTTGTTTATTTCACGTATGTCTAACGGGCGTCCTGAAAATAAAACCACTACAATATTTTGATTGACTTCCGCAATTCTATCAAGCAATGCTTCCTGTACCTCAGGGATTCTGATATTTGCGTTACTGGTTGCTTCACCCGACTGTAAACGGTCTTCTCCTATTGCAAGTACTACGATATCTGCCTCTTCTGCTGCCTGTACCGCCTCACGCAGCATATGATTCTCCTGCTCCTTAGTATAGGATTGCTGCTGTTGTTCTCCAAATCCTTCCAGACATACATCCGCCCCTAACATTGGTGATCCCTGGCAAAATGTACTGTTTTCTGAAACGTACTGTTCCTGTACTGCCTCTTGCAGCGTCATAACATCTTTTGCATCTGCGATAAATGACCAGGCACCAAACAGGTTTCTGTTATCTACATACGGACCAATAAAGGCGATCTTTTTTTGTTGATCTAAAGGCAGAATATGTTCCTCATTTTTCAACAAAACAAAAGATTTCTTTGCAGCTTCCCTAGCCAGTTTCCGGTGCTCCTCACATAAAATATATTCCTGTTCTTTTTTCTGATCTGCATCTTTATATGGATTCTCAAAGAGTCCCAGATTATTTTTAAGCCGCAGAATACGAAGACATGCCTCATCTATAAGTTCTTCTCTTATTTTTCCATCCCTGACCATCTGACACAGATTTTCACTGTAAATTCCTGTCATCATGTCAATATCTACGCCTGCTTCCACTGCACGCACTGCTGCTTCTTCTCTGTCTGCACAATATCCATGATAAATGGTCTCCTCGATGGCTGCCCAGTCTGATATAAGTACACCATCGAACTTCATCTGCTCTCTCAAAATGTCCCGCATCAACTTTTTATTTCCGGTTGCCGGGATTCCGTTAACTGTATTAAAAGATGTCATAACAAGAGCTGCACCTGCATCTATTCCCGCCTGATACGATGGCAGATAGAACTCTCTGAATGTATGTTCTGAAAGTTCTACCGTATTATAATCCCGCCCTGCTGTCGGTGCACCATATCCTGCAAAATGTTTGACACATGCTGCAATTGCATAGTTATCTTTCAAGCTGTTTCCCTGAAATCCACGCACCATTGCTGCACAGAATAGACTGTTCAGGTAAGGATCTTCTCCCGTTGATTCCATGACACGTCCCCACCTTGCATCTCTCACCAGATCTGTCATAGGTGCAAATGTCACATGAAGACCGCTGACCGAAGCCTCCTTTGCTGCCACAGATGCACACTGTTCTGACAATTCCGGTTCAAAGGAAGCTCCCTGCGCAAGCGGAATTGGAAACACCGTCTTATAACCATTTATGACATCTAGCATAAACAGCAATGGAATATGGTGCGGATGCTTTTCCATATAGTTTTTTTGTATACTTTTCAGGGTTTCAGCGCCCATGGATCCGATGACTGATCCTGCAAGATTTACATTGTCTTCTGTAAATCCCTTATCTGCCATAGGACCTGTGACAACGATTTCACCATTAAAAAATCCTCCTGTCACCTGACTCATCTGATTTACTTTTTCTTCCAGAGACATGTCTCTCAAAAGTTCTGTTAATTTCTGTTCTGTCATACGTGTGTTTCCTCTCCAAATTTCCTTCTATATTCCAGTGGTGTCAATCCTGTATTCTCCTTAAACATTTTTGTAAAATAGGAAAAATTACTATATCCAATATGTAATGAAACCGTATTGATTGGAATACTGCTGCCACACAAAAGTTTTTTTGCTTCGTCTACCCTTTTCTGCAATATATAATTGCTTATAGATACTCCCTTTTCTTTTTTGAACATCCGAGACATATAGTCTGTATTCAAATAGACTAATTCTGCCAGTTCATCTCTGTGTATCTCTTCCCTGAAATGACTGTCAATATATGTACATATCTGATCTGCGACAGAGTCTTCTTTTGTGATATATAATTTATATCCAACCGCTTTCCGCATCAGATTTTCTACATACTCCATCATTTCGTTAAATCCATTTACAGCGCCAAGCATGTAATTCTCACTCTCTTTATCTGAAAAAAGTGCATTGGCATAAATCCCCATCTCTGACAGCCATACATACACCATCTGTGTAACATCCGTCCTTAATGACAGCAAAAACTGCCGTGTGATCATCTCATTCTTCCTGACTGTCTCCAGATAACTGCGTATGCTTGCTATGACTGCTTCCACTTCCTCCCCTGCCAAAAGGGTTATATTCTAGCACCAACCATTTTTCTTCTTGAAAAAAAAGATGCGAACTTACTTATATCTTTCATCTAAGTTCTTACACTTTTCCTTAATCTTGTGACGTAAAGGTTCTGAGTGCAATACCTCAACAAAGTCTGAACTCTGTATAGCCCACGATACCATTGTATCGGAAACACACTTCACTTCTATACAATCCCATATATCATCTATATGTTCTACGAACTGATATTCCATGATCAGTTGAATCTGATCCTCTTTACAAACACGTTTACTCATAATGATTGCACTCCTTTGAGATAGTGTGAAATGTTAGCATTTCCTAGCAATCATTATAGTGTCTCATTCATAAAGTGAATCCAATGTAAGCAGCAAAACATCCTCATCCGCCAATTCCGCAAACCAGTCCGTATATCCAGACAACGAAAAGAAAATATACTTCGTAACCTCATATTTTGCATTGATCAGTTTTCCTCTTCTGATCAAAGTTTCATAAATCCCCTTGTCAATCTTTTCATTCTTGAACTTGCACTCTCCAACAACCGCCTTTTTATCTGTCTCGGATAATGCAACAACATCTATATCGGCAGACTGTGATCTTATCTCACCATTCTTATCTCTTACATTCTCCGCTCCCCACCAGGTGCCTACTGATGTAATAAACCAGCCATATTCGCCCATGATGCCTTTCATCAAAGTATAGTACCTGCACATTTCTTCAAACACAGAACCCATAAAAGAATGTAAAACCGGTTTTACGGCCTTTTTATAATAAATCTCTCCCTGTCCCATCTCGATCACGCTGGTAGCCTTGGGAATGAACTCATACCAGAATTTAAACATATAATCTTTTAGAACATACTGCGTTTTCTTTTTATTC
>OGPO01001828.1_pt1 | contig 12448 bp, 10 predicted proteins | sample 1553041 | NCBI WGS metagenome assembly OGPO01 (sample SAMEA2580281, study PRJEB22360) | human gut metagenome | biome: human gut; feature: human-associated habitat; material: faeces | place: Denmark | collected 2008/2010 | reverse complement strand
GGTGGGCCATGGCTCGGAATGCTACGGATTCGATGATACGTATTCGCAGGACCACGATTTCGGCCCGCGCTTCTGCCTGTGGCTTACGGATGAGGATTACGCGACCATCGGCGAGCAACTTGAGGCCGATTACGAGGCACTGCCGCGCAAGTTCAGCGTGGATGCGCAAGGCCGCGTGACGTTCGAGGCACATGCCAGATCCGATGCTTCCGGGACATTCCCCTCCGCAGGTGCAGGCTCCACCGTCATACCCGATGCGACAAACGCACCCACCCCCGGCACCGCTACGGACGATACCGCTACTGCCGAGTCAGGCGCGGCGTCCTCTGATGTGGCGGAAGCGATGACGACTCCGATTGATGCACCGCTCTCCCCCGTCACGCCGCGCGCACAGGGCGCGAATCGCCGTGACGGCGTGTTCCGTATCGGTGACTTCTTTGAGTCGATCACCGGGTATCGCACTGCGCCGGCGCAGACCGCGCCGCATGAGTGGCTGATGCTTCAGGAATCGACCTTGGCCGCCGCCACCAATGGCGAGGTGTTCGCCGATCCCACCGGTCTGTTTTCCAAGACGCGCCAAGGGTTCAAAAACATGCCAGACGATGTGCGGCTCGCGCTGATTTCCAAGCGATTGGGCATGATCGCCCAGGCCGGTCAATATAATCTGCCGCGTTCGTTGAAGCGCGGCGACGGCGCGGCCGCATGGCTGTCCATCCACGAGTTCGTGCAGGCCACCGCCTCGTTGGTGTTCCTGGTTAACGTGCCGATGGTGGTGGGCTATATGCCGTATTACAAGTGGCAGTTCGCAGCATTGCGCAAGCTGTCTGGCTCGATGTTCGCGCTGTTGCCGAACGTGGGCGAACAGTTGGAAACCGTGATGCGATTGAGTTCGGCAGCCTGCTATGGAGGGGCCGGATTCGGCGAAGGCGGCAAGGGCGCGGCTACAGCAATCGAGAAAATCAACGATATCGTGGAGCAGATTGCGGCGGATATCGTCAAGGAACTCAAACGCGAACACCTGACCACGTCCGGCGAGACCTTCCTCGAATGGCAGCGCCCGTATGTCGAGGACCACATCGCCTCTGATGATCCGGTGCTTAAAAGTTTGTAGATTCAAGCTCCCTCTGTCACGGCTTCGCCGTGCCATCTCCCTCATCAGAGGATTAGTGAAAGGAACGTCGATGACCAACGAACTGACTGATGATGAACTGCGCGAGGCTATTGTGCGCCATGAATGGGATCAGTTCCAGCGCACCAACAATGAGGGTGGACGCGCGGCATGCCAAGGCAACTGGCCGGTGTTCCACCAGATGCGGCTGGCCCAGTTCCTCACATGGGAGCGGCCATTACTCACCAGCTATGCCGCTGATCTTGACGCGGCCGACCACGTGGGCCGCAACCTCGTGACCGAAAAATACGGCCGCATGATGGCCTCCACCGCGCCGGAAGATTTCACGAAGAACATAGAGCCGTATATTCCGCGTCCCTCTGAAGAGCGCGTGGCCCGTCAGGAACAGGTCATCGCCCAGCAGGTCGCCTGGGCCAAGGATTTCCGCGAGCGCTACCCCAAGCTCGGCGAGGCGATGCGCGTACTCACCACCACCGAAGACACACCATCTGCCACCTCATTCGAAACCTATCTGCGCGGCGAGCTTGGTACGTATTCCGAACGGACCTTCCAGCTCTACGAGGTGATGATTAGCGAGCGCGCCGCAGCCAGCCCGCAACGCAATATCACTGAGGAAACCTTGTTGCACACAGTCCAGCTCGGCGGTTTCGACACCTTGGAGGAGGCCGAAGCCTCCCAAGCGTAATACTCAGCCATTCACTGTGTACCGGACACCCCGACTGATGTACGTCGGCCGGCCACACCCAGGCCAACGCAATCTGCCGATCGCCCCACACCCAGACCACCAACGCAGCTTGCCCGCCAGCCCCCATTGACCGGCGCACATCGGAAGAATTACAGCGAGAATAGGCCCCAGAATGCCAGTGTCATCAGTGTGGTGAGAGTGCCGAGCGCTACCATCACGCATATGACGCGCCGTACACCGACGATATCGGCGCGGCAATACCAGACACGTTCCATTTCCCACGCAAACAGCACCACCAACAGCATGGTCGCTATTCGCAGCACCACCCATCCGACGGCAAACAGCCGCGGTTGAGGCATAACCAATACAGCCGATACGCCTACGGCGCTCATATAGCCATACAACAGCACGGTAATCACCATCACCGCTGTGCCGATACCGGCAGATAAGCCGGCAATGCCGTGCAACGTACGCTGTTGGGCGGCTCCCAGCCCACTCGGCGTCGCATGCATGGCCCGCACAGTCGCCACACTACGTCGCCCGGCCAGCAACGTCTGTAGCCAAGAAAACACAGTCAAGCCAATACCTAATATCGCCGCCATCACGATCAGCACGGGCCCTGCCACCATCAGACCGGCCAGCACGCCGAGCGAGCCGACGATACCGGATCTGGTACGTTGCGGCGCGACGAAGCGCTGGTGAGGTGTCGCACCGGCGACTTGGGGCGTTGCCCATCCATCGGCTTTGGTTCCGGCAGTCACACCGTTCACCCAATTTTCCAGCGCTTGCGTATAGCCTTCGGCCAATGGCAGGTTCGGGGTGAATAAGCCCTCACCAGCCCGCATCTGATGGTTGCCGGCGAAATAGCGTACGGTGACGTTCTCGTTGCCGGACTTGTTGGCCGTGGCGATGATCCGCTGCGCCCCCTGTTCGATGGGCATGGCCGTATCGTAGGTGCCGTAGTTCACCAGCACCGGCATGGTGAGGGATTTCAGATACCGGTCGGCATCAAAGTCGGCATAGGCCAGATCGAATGGCGCGTAGTCCAGCGACATCAATTTGGCCATGTCTTTGACCACGGGCTTGGGCGCGCCGGCCTCATGCGTATAGGCGCTGACAGCCATGGCCATTTGCTCACGTCCATTGAACACCGGTGCGGATGTAAGTATGGCAAAGGCAATGTCTTGCCGTTTCGAGGTTAGAATCGTGGCGATCCAGGTGCCTTCGGATTCGGCGTAGATGCCGGTTTTGGCGGGGTCCACGCCGCTTATGCCACGCAGCACGTCGAGCGAACGCCCGTATTCGCGAGCAAAACGCGGGTAGTCGCGATGCAGCACGGTGTAGTTGTCGTTGCGCTTGGCCGGCACCAAGGTCACGATGCCGGCAGAGGCCATGGCGTTGGCGATATCGCCGAAATCCTCGGCACCGCTGGTACCGGACCCGTGAATGAACAGACAAGCCGGGCGTGGCCCGGGAGCGTCGACCGGTTCACGTAGTACGGCGGGTAGCGTGACGCCGTCGCCGGTCTTGATGGATAGTCGGGTTTCACGCGTACGATATCGCCCCTCGTGGGGAATGTTCGCATGGGCAGGGGTGATGGTGGTGTCGGCAGAAGCGATAGCGATGTGCTTGGTGTAGGGCCGTGTGTTCCATTGCGGCATCATCGCCCAGCCAAGTGTGGCGAATACCAGCGTCATCGCCATCGCGGTGGCGATGACGCTCGCTACCCGCCGCGCCGAAATCCGTTTCATAGTTACTATGCCTCCCCCCCATCAGCATAGAACGGTCGGCTCTTATCGGTCGGCTCCCGTCATAATGTGCTTCTACTGGGACCGTAATGCAATGGTTGTAACGCTATTTTCTCTTCTTGACGGCACCGACTATGGCCCATACAACGGCCACTATTACCAGAATAAGTCCCACTACGGCGCAGATAATAGCCGTCAGCAATTGCGGATTCGGCGAGAACAGCGAAATCATCCGATCCGGAGATATGCACCCGAAAACCAGCGCGATCACGCCGATAATCACGCCTAATAGTCCGAATACCACAGTAGGCGCGCTGATGCTCTGTTTCTGGATGTTCTTGGCACTCTTGACATCCTTAGCATTCTGGACGTTCTTGGCGCTCCCCCCAGGCTGGCATGGTTTGCCGGCGGTCTGAGACTGCTCATAGGAAGGTTGCGCTGAAGATGCTGCGTACATCGGTACATCATCGGCAGATGGAATCGGCCCGCCATCCCCCTCCACGGCATCGGCAACTGCTTCCAGGGCAATCCGATCTGTGGATGGTTCGATGGGCGATGGAGAGGCAGTTGTCACCTGCGTATCCACATCCGAGACCGACGCATCCGCATGATCGTCGGGGACGGGTAGCACAGCCGTTTTATCATCATCCGCTGCGGATGGCAGCACCGTGGTATCGGTTCGGTCATCGACGGTCACCATGGTTGTGGTCTCGGTGGTCTCGTCGGTTTCGGAAGGTATGGCCGTGGTCGGTGTCGCATCCTCGATGGAGGCGAATTCCTTGGTTTCATCAGTCATGATTCCATCTCCTGGTTGTAACGGCTTGATCATTCCGATTGCCCGGTTGTGTTCTTGCTTGTGCTGTTGCCGTCGTATATATCGGCAAGCGGCTGGAACGTGGAGCCTTTCCAATCGGAGGCGTACACCACGTTGACACGTGCTTCCACCACATAGGGAATATTGATTTTTAATTCTGGGCCGTTGTCCGGCATGGCGGATTCCTTATACAACCATTCGTGATCAGGCCCATTGGTGGCACTTTCAGCTTCGAAGAAAACAAAGCTTGGACCCATGTAGTTGTTGTATACCATCTCGTATTTGCCGCCAACGTCACTCGAAGTGGAGTAGTAGGAGTCGGCGGTGCCGAAGGCGTAAGTGCAGGAATCCGGCAGAACGATATGCACTTGCGCCTGTGTTGCGGCTATGGTGATGGTACCGACCGGGCAATTACTGATGGAAGTTTTGCCATCCAGCATCTTCACCGTGTGCGGTCCATGTGTCTTGTCCCAATCGGACCAATCAATGATTGCCTGATCGGTGTTGTAGTTTTCACCGCTGAACGCCACACCTTGCTGCAATGTTTCAAACGTGGCATCGCTGGCATCGGCAACGAAGATGCCATCCTTTTGCACATCGTTCATGCCGTCGCTGTTTCTCGCACTGACAGATTGGCTCAGTGAAACAACAGTATTGATGCCGCTGGCACCAAGATCACGGTAGTACACGCCATACGTGCCTGAAACGATGGTCATGCAGAGCGCGCATCCACCGGCAACCAGTCCGAGAGGAATCAGACCACCGGTACGCCGTCCTCTGAATCCGAGAATGATGACCACCAGCCCCATCACTATGCATACTGCGGCAATCCAGATGGTGCCCAGACGCATAATGCCGATAATGCCCATGTCGTTTACCCAAATCAGTCCCATCAGACCGGCAAAGGAGAGGAAGGTAAGGCCCAGTATGCTCAAGACCACGATTGGGCCCGCCGGCTTGCGGCGCTTGGACTCGGGGGGGGCATAGGCCGCCGCATTCCTACGGTCGGGGGCAAACGGCCCGTTGGGTACTGTGCCGGGCATCGCGCCGGGCACAGTACCCGGCATCACGCTGGGCATCGACTGATAGACAGGCTGTGAAACAGGCTGTGAAACAGGCTGTGAAACACTAGGCGCGGTTTGTGAAACAGGTTGTGAAACAGGTTGTGAAACAGGTTGTGGAAAAGGTTGCGGAGCTGAATACAAAGGAGATTGAGGTACTGGTTGCGCGGCTGGATATGACACAGGCTGTGGAGCTGGATATGACACAGGCTGTGAAACCGGTCGCGGCGCAGATGCCCCGAATCCGTACCCTTCCTGCTGGCGAATGCCGCTTTTGGCCAACAGCCATAGCGCTAAGGCGGCGAGCGCAATACAACCCCACCCCGCACCTGGAATCACGATTGCCACGGCGAGGAACAGGAAGCATCCCAGACAATTCCAGTCCCATTGGCCGGCAATGAGGTCCTCGGCCAAGATGTGCCCATCGCGTACATCCGGCATCAGAAACCAGCCGAGTGCGTACAGAGCTGCGCCAAAACCGAAGAACAATGTACATACAATCACCAACGCACGTACTAATGTGGGGCTCCAGCCAAGCCGTAAAGCGATGCCGCTGCATACGCCGCCGATCCACCGGTCGTCGCCGCGAACCAGTCCACTGGATCGCACCCAAGTGAAGAAGCGTCGCGATGTCTTGTTTTTTTGCGGACCAGGCTGCGGCTGTGGCTGATATGGATTCGCGTTTGGATTGCTCATGATTCCATTACACCGCCCGACCACTGCCACAACGCTCGGGGAACACCCTGATTGTTCCCTGAACACCGGGTAAAACCCCGGCCGTAACGCCCTGAGCGCGGCACAATAGGAGTATGACGTCATCTCCCGAACCATTGCTGCCCGCCCGCATGCCGTTGATGCGCCCCCGGCAGGGCCGTTGGCTCACCGGCGTGTGCAAGGGCATCGCCCTGCACTTGGGCATCGGCGTGGCATGGGTTCGGATTGCGTTCATCGCACTGACCGTCCTCTACGGCGCAGGCATCATCGCTTATGTATTCCTGTGGGTGTTCATGCCTGCCGGAGACCCGGTGGCGGCTGCGGCTCGCACAGTGCCCGTTAATCAGGCGCCGCTTGCGCGAGGCAATCAGCCACTTGCCGCTCATGACGACGAATCGGCTGCCGCACCGGAATCATTGTCCGAGGCATCCAACGTCCTCCGAAACCGGCCGTCGTGGCATTGGCCGGTTTCGCGTTGATGGCCACCGGACTGCTGCTCACCAGCACCGGTGCGGATGTCCAGATTGTGCTTCCGCTGCTGGTAGGGTTGGGCGGCATCGCACTGGCATGGATGAATCTTAGTCCGCGAGGCACGCAGCTGTTGTCTATGTTGGGCGGCATCGCACTGATTTTCATGGGATGGGCATTGTATGTGCATAATGTCAGCATTCCTGGGTGGGGCACCTCTCCTCGACGCATTGTTGCCAGCGGATTCATGATGATCGTCGGTATCGTGGTGGCGGTGATGCCGTGGGCGAACGCGATGCTGCAACGACTCACCCACGAGCAGGCATTGAAGGAGCGCGAAGAGGAGCGCGCGGACATGACCGCCCATCTGCATGATGGCGTGCTGCAAACGTTGGCGCTGATTCAGCTGCACTCCGAGGAACCGACCACCGTATTCGCCCTGGCGCGTAGCCAAGAGCGCGAGCTGCGCGAATGGCTGTATCAGGAACGTTCCACATCGGATCGTTCGGTGGGAACCGGATTGAAGCAGATCGCCGCCGAAGTGGAGGACGAGCACGGCAAGCCGATTGAGGTGGTCACCGTGGGCGACGCGCGGCCGAGCGCCCAGACCGATGCGCTGCTGGACGCCACCCGTCAGGCGTTGGTCAATGCGGTCACGCATGGCGGCGAGCCGGTGTCTTTGTATTGCGAGGCCAGCGACACGATGGTTGAAGTGTTCGTGCGCGACCATGGCGAAGGCTTCGATATGGACGCCATTCCGCCCGACCGGCTGGGCATCCGCGAATCGATTATCGGCCGCGTCAAACGGCGCGGCGGTACAGTGGAGATAGTGTCCAGGGCCGGCTGGGGCACCGAGGTCAGAATGCATATGCCGATCGCGCTGAAAGCGGCGCAGGGAGAACATCGATGAGCGAGAACGAGACAGCCAAGATTCGTGTGGCCGTGGTCGATGACCATGAGATGTTCCGTGCGGGCGTAATCGCCACATTGCGCGATTCCTTCGATATCGTCGGCCAAGCGGCGGACGTGCCCGGTTCGGTGGCGATGATCGCACAGACCAAGCCGCAGGTGGTGTTGCTGGATGTGCATGTGCCCGGCGGTGAAGGTGGCGGCGGTGCCGAGATCCTCGCCAAATCGCGCCCCTACTCCCCTACCACTGTGTTTCTGGCGTTGTCGGTTTCGGATGCGCCGCAGGATGTGGGGGCGGTGATTCGCGCCGGCGCCCAGGGCTATGTGACCAAGACGATTACCGGCGCTGATTTGATTTCATCCATCAAGCAGGTGCATGAGGGCTATGCCGTGTTCTCGCCAAAACTGGCCGGTTTTGTGCTTTCGGCCTTCCAGGGTGTGCCGGCGGCGGGGTCTGATGGCGGCGCTGATGGTGCGGCACGGGCTCATGATGAGGAGCTGGACCGGCTATCCGCCCGCGAGCAGGAGGTCATGCGGCTGATCGCACGCGGATACACGTATAAAGAGGTGGCGGCCGAACTGTTCATTTCGATCAAGACGGTAGAAACGCACGTGAGCTCGGTGCTGCGAAAGCTTCAGCTTTCGAATCGCACCGAGCTCACCCGCTGGGCCGCCGATAGGCGCATTGTGTGATAAACGACAGATGAGCTCCCCCATCAGAGGGAGCTCATCTGCTCATATCACTCGGCGTCGCGGAAACCGTTGGGGTTCTTGGTCTGCCAGTTGAGGGAGGAGGCGGCCATGTCGTCGATGGTCAGCTCGGCCTTCCAGCCAAGCTCCTTCTCCGCCTTGGAAGCGTCGGCGTAGCAGGCGGCGATGTCACCGGGGCGACGCGGCTTGATCGTGTACGGAATCGGATGACCGGCGGCCTTCTCGTAAGCCTTGATGACCTCAAGCACGGAGTAGCCGTGGCCGGTACCCAGGTTGTAGACGAACACGCCTTCCTTGTCGATGTGGTCAATGACGGCCACGTGACCCTTGGCCAGGTCGACCACGTGGATGTAGTCACGCACACCAGTGCCGTCGGGCGTGTCGTAGTCGTCGCCGTAGACCTGGACTTCCTTGAGCTCGCCGACCGCGACCTTGGCCACGTACGGGGTGAGGTTCGCCGGAATACCCTTCGGATCTTCGCCCAGCAGGCCGGACTCGTGTGCGCCGACCGGGTTGAAGTAGCGCAGCAGCACGATGGTCCAGGACGAATCGGCCACATGTACGTCGCGCAGAATCTGCTCCTGGAACAGCTTGGAGGTGCCGTACGGGTTGGTGGTGCCGCCGGTCGGCGTCTCCTCGGTAATCGGCAGTTCCTTCGGCGTGCCGTACACGGTGGCGGAGGAGGAGAAGATGATCTTCTTGACGTTGTGCTTCTTCATCACCTTGAGCAGCACAAGCGTGGAGTACAGGTTGTTGTCGTAGTATTCGATCGGCTTGGCCACGGACTCGCCCACGGCCTTGAGACCGGCGAAGTGAATGACCCAATCGATGTTGTTTTCGGTGAAGACGCGTTCCATAAGCGCCTCATCGCGCACGTCACCGTCGTAACGCTTGACCGGCTTGCCGGTGATCTGCTCGACGCGCTCAAGCGCCACGGGAGACGAGTTGCCGTAGTTATCTACGGAAATAACGTCGTAGCCCTTGTCGAGCAGTTCGATGTCGGTGTGGGTGGCGATGAATCCAGCACCGCCCGTAACCAGAACAGTAGTCATATCTCCTCCTTTGGAAGGACTTGCCTTCGGTTTTCCTTCAGTATTGAGCTTACTTCACTTGACCTGTTTCACCTAGCGGCAAAACCAAGGCTTTCGAGGAATGTTTGCGTGGTGGCTTTCTGCTTGAAGACGGCCGTGTTGCCGAGGATGCGGTAGCAGACGCTGCCGAGCTCGTCACGTACGGCTTGGTGGATGGCCTCGCGGTCGCGGTTTCCGGCCAATGTTTCAGCGAGTTCGCCCCATTCGAGACTGAATTCGCTGACTTCATCGGGCAAATCGCGGCCTTCGGCGAGCGCCTCCTCGACGATGCCGAGCTGGTCGACGAGCCGTCCGGGCAGGATGAACAGGCCTTGGGCTTCGATCAGTCCAATCGGCTCCTGCTTGACCGGCCAGTATTCGGGGTGTGCATGGAAAATACCTTCCGGGTACTCGTCGCTGATCGCATTGTTGCGGAAGATGAGACTCATCTCATAGCCACGTTCGGTGATGATCGCGCTGGGCGAGAGGGCGGATTGGCGGTTGCCGTCCGCGTCATGGCTGGCGATGCCGTTCGCCGCGTCGTCATAACCGACCCATGCCTCGCGGATGATGTCGGATACGTCGATGATGCTCTGGCGGTTTTTCGACACCACACGCACGGCGGTACCGGGCCAGTCGAGGATTTCGACCACGGCGTCCGGATAGTCGGCGAGCGTGAAGGCGGCCCAAGTGGCGGCCTTGTGCATCGGCAGCAGTTCGCCGCCGCCCTGGTAGTGGTCGTGGGCGAGCACCGAGCCGCCGATGCGAGGCAGCGCGGCGTTGCATCCGAGGAAGTATCCGGGGAAACGGTCCACGAAGTCGAGCAGATGGCCGAAGGTGTCGCGGTCCACATGCATCGGCGTGTGGTCGGTGTTCACGCAGATGCCGTGCTGGTCGAAGTAGCCGTAGGGCGAGAACTGCCAGAACCATGACTCGCCGCCGAGCGTGACCGGCAAGGTGCGCAGCGTGCGCTTGTCACGTCCGGCGAAGCCCTCGTTCTCATGGCAGATCGTGCACTTCGGGTAGCCGCCGGCCACGGCGTTGCCGGCCGCCGCCTTCTTCATGTTCTTGAATTCGGGTTTGGCGAGGTTGATGGTCACCGTCAGCCCGTGCGAGTCGAAGCGCGGGTTCCGGTCGAGCTGGGCACGCTTGACATAATTGTTGGCCACACAGTAGTCGTAGAACCATTGCATGGCGGCCATGCCGCCATCCCGGTGCTCGACGAGCAGGAATCGGTCGTCGAGATCAGCGGGGGTGGCGGCGAGGATGGCCACGATGGACCCGCAGTAGGCCGGGCCTTCCTCCGGCTTGAAAAGGCCGGCGGTTGTGGCGGCGGCGCGGAAGGCGGCGAGCAGGGGGTCGGGGGTCTTTTCGCCATAGGGGGCCTGGCTTCGGCTGCCAACAATGTCTTGGACTACGTCTGACACTGACGCCGCCGACGTTGTGGTTTTGGGTCCGGGGTAGGAATCTAGGCGGAAGAGGGCGAAGATTTGGTTGCGGGTCCAGTCTGCGTTGCGTGGGTCAAGGTCAAGATGGGCCAAGGCATAATCGATCAGGGCGTCGATGCTGGCGTATACCTCGGTCAGCTGATCGTTCATTGCTCTGCCTCCATCATGCTGGTTCGGGTATGGTTCGGCTGACGGCTCACCTGGCAGCCTCCATGATGTCGGCTACGATGGCGCGGGTTTCGCTGGCCTTCTGCTCCATCTCCTGCACGAGTTTGATCTGGGTGCGGGTGCGCACCAGATTATGCTCGGGGTACTTGGTGGCAAAGTAGATATCGCCTTCCAAGTAGTCGGCGAGAAAGCGCATGCCGCATTCCATGGTGAGCAGGTTGCCGCTGAACGGCAGCAGTTCGGCCTCGCGCGCGGTGATGCTGCCGCGTAGTTCGCCCACGAAGCCTTCCGTGTAGGCGCGGAACAGCTCGGTGCTGAAATGCACCTTGCTGAGGTCCTTTTCGTCTTCCAGAGCAGTGGACGCACCAAAGCGTATGGAATCGCCGAAGTCGAACAGCATGGAGCCGGGCATGATGGTGTCGAGATCGATGATCGCACGCGCCTTGCCGGTGGTGGCGTCCATGAGGATGTTGTTGAGCTTGGTGTCATTGTGGGTCACGCGCAGCGGAATCGAACCGTCCCTGAGCCCATCCATCACGACGGCATACTGGTCGGCGTGACTCAGATAGAAGTCGATTTCCGGCTGGCATGCGGCGGCGCGGCCGAGCTTGTCCGCGGCGAGGGCGGCCTTGAAGTCCTCGAAACGATGCGGGGTGTCGTGGAAGTGGGCGATGGTTTCGGTCAGCTGGCTGGCGTCGAATTCGGACAGGAAGTTCTGGAAGTCGCCGAATGCGCTGCCGGCTTCGCGGAACACGTCCGGGTTCGGCACGAGGTTGTAGGACACGGTGTGTTCGATGAACTTGTAGACGCGCCATGCGCCGCCATCGATCTCGGCCCAGGTGGCGCCTGAGGTGGTGGGCACAATGTCCAGCGTCTCTTTGCCCTGAGCCTTGAGAGTGGAGGTGACCAGTTCGACATTGCGCATCAGATTCACCGTATCGGGGAAGATGCTGGTGTTCATCTGCTGGAGGATGTAGCGGGGGCCGTCCGTGGTCACCAGATAGGTGGTGTTGATGTGGCCGTCTCCGTAAGGTTCGATACCGGTCACGGCACCTTCCAGCGCAAAATGCGAGGCGATGCCGAATAAAACTTCATTGCTTTCAGTCATGATGGGTCCGTTCTCCAAAACGCGGGATCAGGCTTCACGCCAGGCGATACCGCTGTCAGGCAGGTCGAAGTCCTCGGTGGTGCCGTCGGCCAAAGTCACCGTGGTCTTCTGCGGCTGATCGGTGTTGTTGATTACGCAATACAGCCCTTGCTCGGGGAAGTGCGCCACTTCGCATTCCGGATTGGACGAGCTCCAGGCCGCATACTTGTCTTCGTTGTGGGAAGCGTAGAACAGCACGCGTTCCAGCAGTCGGGCGTTGGCCGCCGAATAGGGCAGGCCGGAGATGTACACGCCGCGGCCCTTGCCATAATCGTTGGTCGCGAGCTGTACCTGGCCGCCGTCCGCGCGCAGCAGGGTCACGTTTTCATTGACCGGATACGTGTTGAGCACGGGTTCGCCGAAATCGATGCCGCCC
>OGPO01001827.1_pt1 | contig 12453 bp, 5 predicted proteins | sample 1553041 | NCBI WGS metagenome assembly OGPO01 (sample SAMEA2580281, study PRJEB22360) | human gut metagenome | biome: human gut; feature: human-associated habitat; material: faeces | place: Denmark | collected 2008/2010 | reverse complement strand
CCAGTTCCAGCCGAGGAAGCTGCCCCTGTTGAGGCCGCTCCAGCTGAGGAAGTTGCTACTGCTGAGCCAGTTCCAGCCGAGGAAGCTGCCCCTGTTGAGGCCGCTCCAGCTGAGCAAGCCGCTGCTGCTGAGCCAGTTCCAGCTGAGCAAGCTGCTCCTGCTGAGGCAGTTCCAGCTGAGGAAACTGCCCCTGTTGAGACCGCTCCAGCTGAGCAAGCCGCTCCTGCTGAGGTTGTAGAGGTAGTTGAGACTGAGGCTGTAGAGCAAGTTCAAATCGAGCCAAAGCTTGAGCAAGCTGTAGTAGAGCCTATTGCTGAGGGTGACATTGCACCAAAGCTTGAGCAGGAAGTTTTAGCTGAGGCCCCAGAAACCGCTGACGATCAGGCTGTAGAAGCTTTTGCTGCTCAAGAGGCTCAAGAAGAAGTTGTTTGCCCACCAGCTGCTGAGGAGCCAGCTGCTGGCCCTGTTGAGCCTGTTGCAGCACCAGCTCCAGCTAAGCCAGCTAAGCCAGTTAAAGGCCACTTAGTTGAGGATACTCCAAGCGTAAGCGGCTTTAAGCCAATTGTTGAGGACGTACCTAGCGTTTCAGGCTTTGACTCTTTAGTTGAAGATCGTCCATCTGTACAGGGTTTTGAGCCAGTATCAAGACCAATGCACACCTACCAGGCTCCAGTAGGATTTGATGTTCCAGCTGTAATTAAGCCAGTACAACCTGTTAAGTTACCAAAGCCAATTAAGAAGCCAGCTCCAGTACAATTACAGTACATCCCTGTTGGCGAGAGCTCTATCCAATACATTGAGGTAGCACCAGGTAAGTTCCAGGCCGTACAGATGATTCCTGTTCAGCCAGTACAAGTTATTCCAGTAGACATTAAGGCTCCAGTAATGAGCCCTGTAGTTGAGGCTCCAGCTGCTCAGCCTGATATGCGTCCTATGACTCGTCCAGCTCATGCTCCAGCTCCAGAGGAGTTCCACAAGCCAGTAAAGGCCCCATTTGCTAAGCCTTTACCAGCTCCAGTACCAACTCCAGTTGGCCCAGCTCCTAAGGCCGCTCCTGCTCCAGTAGCAGCTCCAGCTGTTGCTGCCGCACCTGCTGTTGAGGCTGCACCTGCTGAGGCTGTAAAGCCAATGACTTTAGAGGCAACTGAGAAGCACGGCCCTGCTGTAGCTGACTTACCAGAGTCTGCTCAGGCTCATGTAGAGCCAGCTGTTCCAGCTGAGGCTCAGGTAGAAGAGATTCCAGCTGCTGAGACTACTGTAGCTCCAGCTGTTGAGGCTGCTCCAGCAGCTCCAGCTGCCCCTGCTGTTGAGGCCAAGTAAGATTCATAGCTTTCTAAGCTAAACCTTTAAAAAAAAGCCCAAATATTGAACAATATTTGGGCTTTTTTGTGCCTGTAAATTTATATTTAACACATTTATGTTGCTCAAATTTGGTATTTAACATACATTTAACATTACTTCTTGATTGGTCTTAATCCAAATTTAATAAGATAATCGCCACATTAAAAGCAGCTAGCTTATCAATGTATGATTAGACGAAACTGTTGAGCTTCTTGCTTTTGTTACAAGCATTTTGAGGTTTTTTATGATTTTTTATGTAGAAGATGACAATAGCATCCGTGAAATTGTGCTTTATACCTTAAATTCTATGGGATTTGAGGCTCAAGGATTTGCTGATGGTCAAAGCTTTCTTAAGGCCTTAGAAAATCAAAAGCCTTCTTTAATCATGCTTGACGTTATGTTGCCTGATTATGATGGCGTAGAGCTTTTAAAACTTATCAAAAGACAAGCTAAAACAAGTGATTTACCAGTTATTATGGCAACAGCACGTAGTGCTGAAATCGAGAAAATTCAGGCTCTTGATTTAGGTGCAGATGACTACTTAGCTAAGCCTTTCTCTATGATGGAAATGGTAGCTCGTGTCAAAGCTGTATTACGTCGCTACAAAAAAGAAGAGCCAAAGAACTTAGTAGCAGGTACTTTAACCTTAGACGAAGGCAGCCATGTGGTTAAAGATGGTGATCGTATTATTGAGCTCACTTACAAAGAGTATGAGCTCTTAGCTTTATTATTAAAACACCAAGGCCGTGTTTATAGCCGTGAGCAAATTTTAGATTTAATTTGGGGTCACGATTACGATGGCGAAAATCGTACTGTGGATGTTCATATTAGAACTTTACGCTCTAAATTAGGTGATGCTGCTAATCTTATTAAAACCGTACGTGGCGTAGGTTATAAGCTCGAATACTAAATACTTGTTAATAGTATTAACTAATAAGGCCTAAGCTATAATGATTTTGAGAGTCAACGCTGCATAGAACACTCTTTAAAATCACTGTGGTGCTTAGGCCTTTTTTATTAAAGGTCTTTATTGTGCGCAAAAAGATATTTCATGCCTTTTTAAAGTTATCAGTGGGTTTACTGATTATTTTATCTGTTGCTGCTGTTTTGATTCATCAGTTTTTAAAGACTCAAGATGAAATCAAACATCTTGAGAACTTTGGAACTATTATCTCTAGTGCTATTAATAAGCATGGCCCTGACTTTTTAGAAGATGCCACTTACGATTGGGTAAGAATTACCATTATTAATCCTGATGGTTCTATCTTATACGATAGTGAGGTTGATGCTAAGCATTTGGATAATCACCTTAATAGAGAAGAGGTAGAAAGAGCCCTCTTAGCTGGTCAATCTAGTACCAGACGCTTTTCTGATACTCTGCAAAAGCAAACTTTTTATCACGCTATTAAGTTAAATTCAGGACAAGTACTGCGCTTATCCTTTACTAGTGATTCTTTATATCTTTATACCCAAAAATTTACTATTTTCTTAATAGTAATGATGGTATTACTCACTATTGGTTGCTATTACGTAGCTACCCTCTTATCGCGCTCTATTATTGAACCTATCAATAAAGTTAACATTAATGATATTCGCTCTTTATCAGAGCCAGAAAATAACACCTATGTCGAATTGCAACCTTTCTTATGGCGTATTGGCATGCAACAACATAAGATTGATGAGCAATTCCAAGAACTACGTTTAAGAAGTAACGAATTTCAAACTATTACTAAAAGCATGTCTGACGGCTTAGTGTTGTTAAATGCTAAAGGTAATATTGTTTCTATCAATAAGATCGCCCGTAAGATTTTTGGAGTAACTAAAGAAAACTGCATTAATCAAAGCTATAAAGCTATTGATAACTCCGATTTCATTCAAGAAATGATGGATCTGGCATCAACTGAGCCTAAGCAGACCAAAACGATAGAAAAAGACGGTCGTGAGTTTGAGATTCGCTTTGGTAAGATTAACGACAATGGTACTTGTTTGGGCTATGTCTTAATTATATTTGACGTTACTGAAAAGAATCGTGCTGAACAGATACGCCAAGAGTTTACAGCTAACGTATCTCATGAGCTTAAAACACCACTACAATCTATTATTGGCTACTCTGAGATGATGGCTAATGGCTTTGTACAAAGTGATGATATTAAGCATTTTGCCTCTCGTATCCATAAGCAAAGTTCACGTCTTAAGACCTTAATTGAAGATATTATCTTCCTCTCTCATTTAGATGAAGGCCAGATAGCCATTATGGAAGAATTATCTGTTAAGACTATTTGCCATGAGGTATTTGAGAACTTACAGGAAAAAGCTCAAGAGCGTCAGGTAAAACTTCGTATTCAAGGTGATGATATCTGCTTTGTGGCGGTAAATCGCTACATTTATGAGCTCATTTATAATTTAGTAGACAATGCCATTCGCTATAACAAAGAGCAAGGTAAAGTCACTATTTCACTACACTCTACCAATAACAAATACTTGATAACTGTATCTGATAACGGTATTGGTATTGCCCCTCAGGAGCAATCTCGTATTTTTGAGCGCTTCTACCGTGTTGATAAGTCGCATTCGCGCCAAACAGGTGGTACAGGTCTGGGCCTATCCATTGTTAAGCGTGTTGTCCTCTATCACCATGGCAAAATTCGTATTTCTAGTAAGCTCAATGAAGGTACTGTCTTTACCATTACTTTCTATAAAGACAAATTACATGAGCTGTATGATGAAAATAAGATTAAGCAGGATGCTTTTTTACAAAAGAGTCGCAACGAGCCTGATCCACGCATCGACATTCACCATCCTTTAGAGTCAGACCCTATCACCACTGATGATAGTGTATCTAAAGAGGAAACATCAGCTGCCACCAAGGCAGAAGATACTGACAAGGAGAATATCTCTGATGCTAACTAACCGCTAACAAGGCCACTCCATTTTTTGCACATAACATCCTGCACTCCATAGCCCTTAGCTAGCACCTAAGGGCCAAGGGCTATGAGCAAAGGGCCCAGCGCAGAGAGCGGAGCACTTTGCGTCCTGCGCTTAGCGCTTGGAGGTCAAAAAAAAGCTCTGATAGTTTTATCAGAGCTTTTTTTCATTAGCTTGGAATAACCATGCCCTCTTCACGCATGCGAGCAATTTTATAGCGTAGCGTACGTGGACTAATACCTAGCTTATCTGCTACTGCCTGACGATTACCCCTACAATCTACCAAGGCCTCTAAAATTGCCTGATATTCTTGTTGCTTGAGCTCGCCACCTAAAGAACTTGGAATCTTTTGATTACGGACAAAGTCCATTGGTGACTCTTGCTCGGCATTTGCTGTATTAGCATCTACTGGAGCTTGTCCAGATGGAGCTTCATTAGGAGCAACGCTGGCTTGATTAGCAGCTCCCATCATATTGTTTTGGCTAAAAGCACTAGGGATGAAAGTATTGTTGCCCTGACCAAATCCTTGAATATTTGGGATAAAGGTATTAAAAGGCTGGCTACTAATAGCACTATTATTAGCTACTGCACCGCCGCCCATATTATTAGGCATAGCGCCCTGCGGCATAGCAGCACCTGCTGGCATGGCAGCTCCTGCTGGCATGGCGTTGGCCATGGTGCCTTGTGGCATGGCAGTATAGTACATATTGTTTTGATTAGACTGGACTTGCTCTTGGGCTAAGACTGGGGAAATACCACTCATAGCCTGTTGCTGAGCACTGCTAAGAGCCTCGTCTAAAATTAAATCACTAGCCTCAATCACATTACCATTGCAAATGATTAAAGCACGCTGCATAACATTCTCAAGCTCACGCACATTACCTGGCCAGGAGTAACTCTCTAAACGGGCAATAGCCTCTTTAGATAACTCAGGAATAGCACGGGAATTTTCACTAGCATGACGCTGTAAGAAGAAGCGAGCTAAAGGCAAGACATCGCCAATACGCTGGCATAATGGCTTCCAACGTAATGGGAAGACATTTAAACGGTAATAGAGATCTTCTCTGAATTTATTTTCTGCAACTGCCTGTTTTAAATCACGATTAGAAGTAGCTAATACACGTACATCTAAGGCAATAGTTTTACGACCACCTAGACGCTCTACTTCTTTTTCCTGAAGTACACGTAACAGCTTGGACTGTAAGTTTAAGTCCATCTCAGTGATTTCATCTAATAAGATGGTACCACCTTGAGCTTGTTCAAACTTACCAGGACAGGCCTGTACAGCTCCAGTAAAAGCTCCCTTTTCATAACCAAAGAGGGTAGACTCAAGCATGGTATCAGGAATAGCAGCACAGTTAATGGCTACAAAAGGACCAGAGGCACGAGGGGAATTATCATGCACATAGCGTGATAATACTTCCTTACCAGATCCAGAAGGGCCTGTAATCATAACAGTAACATCAGAGGCTGCAGCTTTGGCGGCTAGTTGTAATAGCTCACCAGTACTTGGATCTTCCCAAATAGGTTCTCTTTTAGTGATACGTTTAACAGGAACATAACGTGATACTTGGTTTAACAATACCTCTGGGGCAAATGGCTTAGCCAAGTAGTCAATAGCACCGTCACGCATGGCCTTAACTGCGCCATCAATGTTGGCATAAGCAGTCATCAGCAAGACAGGCATTTGAGGGTACTTATCACGAATGGAGCGCAATAAGGTATGTCCATCCATGCCATCCATTTGAATGTCAGAAATTACCATATCAACATTGCGTTTTAGCAATATAGATAGAGCCTCATCTCCATTGCTTGCCTCAATACAAGCATAGCCTGTAATCATGAGGGTATCAACAATAGCCTCTCGTAATTGGCTATCATCATCTACAACTAAGATTTGACTTTGATACATTTTCAATACTCGTAGTTCTGACAAAAAAATATTAGCTAATTAATCTTGTGACGATGCGGAACATCGATCTCAACATGGGTAAAACCATCATTAAGACTATCTGTTTTGGTATGCTCTAAAGCAGCTTTTTGCGCTGCAAATTGTTGCTGATGTTTGCGAGCATAAGCAGCAAAAGCCTGTGATGTGGCATTATTAGCCTCATTAGCAGCCTGCTTGGAAATACCTTCGGCAGTAGGAGGTAAAGAACCAAAAGATGGTGTCGACAAGTTGTCATTATGACTAAATGCAGAGGAATGAGCAAAACTTGCGCCGCTTTGTAAAGACTTATCCTCAGATATTATATTCTCATTAGCATAATGGTTTTGATTAAAAATAGCAGCAGCCTGTTGCTGCATGGCTATATCCTCAGATAGCGATCCTAATTTACTATTCTCAATATCGGTGTCGCTATCAGCATTAACAACTCGTATGCTTTTAGTGCCCTCAATAGTTCCAATACCAATAATATGGCTATGATGCTCATCTTGAGCAGCTAGGCCCATTTTATCTTGAGCACCACGTAGCATAGAAATTTGCTGCTCATTGATGCTTGGCTCATTGATGCTTGCGCCATTGAGGCCTTCTCCATTCACGCTTGCGCCATTGGCGCTTGGACTGTTCATGTCTGGAGCATCTTGATTAGCGCTGGATGCTTGGCTGTTATTAGCTGCCAATTCACCATTATTTGATACAGAATTTTCTGGTGCGCTATTTGCCACCACCTGGTCTGATTCAAATAAAGGAATAGCAATATTAAATACGGTGGCAAAAGTTTCATTCCACTCATCTAAAGATAGCACGCCTTGGTGTACTTTAGTAACAGCGCTCACCACAGCTAAACCTAGTCCTGTACCAGAACTTTTTGAGGTATAAAAAGGCTCAAAAATTTTTTCTTTGAGTTCATCAGGAATTCTAGGGCCATCATTAGCCACGCTAAAAACCACGGCCTCTTTAGTACGGGTTAATTTTAAGATAATTCTCTTAGCACCCGCTTCAACTGCATTAGCGATTAAATTACTAAGAGCTCCTGTTAAAGCAGTAGCATTTCCCATAATAGACATTGGCCCTTCGTCTATTTGGGTTGCCATTTGTGCACCACCTTTGGTTAGCACAGCCGTAACATTGTTGCAAGCTTGTTCTACTAATTGAGATGCATCAATAAGAGCAACAGTCTGCTCATTAGAACGGGCAAACATTAAAATGTCACTTACTTGAGCCTCTAAGGCCTCAAGGCGCGATACCAATTTTTCTTGGAATCTCTTTCTGGCCATGGGCTGTAAATTAGCATTACCTAAATTAGCTGCATAGAGCATGGCAGCAGAAAGTGGAGTTCTAATTTGATGGGCTAGGCTGGCAGCCATACGGCCTAAAGAAGATAAACGCTCCATATGAGAGAGCTTATCTTGAAGCAAACGGGTCTCAGTCAAATCATTCATTTGAATTAATTGACCAGAGCTCAAAGACACTGTTGTTACTTGCAGTCTTTTACCATCACGAGTAGAAATCTCATGACCATCATCGTTGCGTGGTCTAAAAACTTTTGAGATCACCTCAACCCAGCGACGACCTTGTAAAGTCTCTTCACCTAACAAATTTAAAGCAGACTGATTGGCCTTAACAATAACACCAGTCTCACTGACTACAATGATAGCGGAGGTAGTGTTATTTACTACCTCTTGTAATAAAGCATAATCATTTTCTTGAGACTGACTCATATAAATGCCCAATAAATCTTTTGAAGATGAAACATTAGCAGGTTATTGAAAAGATCTTACCTACTCTTATGTAGTTTGCCAAACATATTTTCTAGAGAGCTTAGCTTAAACTTTTTTTTGTCCACATAGATCTTATTATGCCATCTACTTTGGGTATGTTCCACAAAAAAAGGCCTTAAGATCGTGATCTTAAGGCCCTTAAATAATATGACTTACGAAAAAATTTTAGCTATTAGCCAATGTAACGACGAGCGTTAGCAAAGAGGCGCATCCATGGGCTAAACTCACCCATATCATCTGGGTGGTAAGAGTTAGCAATGGTACGAACTACACGCTCTGGGTGAGGCATCATAATAGTGAAGCGACCGTCTTGAGTAGTTACAGAGGTAATACCATTTGGAGAGCCATTTGGATTTAATGGGTAACGAGTTGCTACCTTACCATAGTGGTCAACATAACGTAGAGCTACTAAGTTAGCATTCTCTAATGATTGTAAGTGCTCATCAGACTTAAACTCAGCACGACCCTCACCATGGGAAACCACGATAGGCATTAAAGAACCTTCCATACCTTGGTAGAAGATAGATGGGCTCTTTTGAACCTCAACCTGAACAAAACGAGCCTCGAAGCGCTCAGACTTGTTAGTAACAAAACGTGGCCATAAGGAAGCACCAGGGATTAAGTCACGTAAAGTTGACATCATCTGGCAACCATTACATACACCTAAAGCAAAGGTATCTTTACGATCAAAGAATTGAGCAAACTCGCTCTTAGCTTGATCATTAAAGAGAATAGACTTTGCCCAGCCCTCGCCAGCGCCTAATACGTCACCATAAGAGAAGCCACCGCAAGCTGCAAAGCCCATGAAGTCCTTTAAGCTTACAGAACCATCAAGGATTTGTGACATATGAACGTCAATAGCCTTGAAGCCTGCACGAGTAAAGGCGTGAGCCATTTCAGCTTGAGAGTTAACGCCCTGCTCACGTAAGATAGCTACCTTTGGAGCGCTACCTACATTGATGAATGGAGCGGCGACATTTTCCTCATTATCAAAGCTTAACTTATAGGTTAAACCTGGATCCTTCTCGTCAGCCTTGTCTTCAAATTCTTCCTTAGCACATACAGGATTATCACGTAAAGCTTGCATGTGGTAAGTAGTAGTAGCCCAAATAGTTCTAAAGTGAGTGCGAGTGTTGTTAATTACATCCTTGCCATCACGAGTAAAGACAATGCGATCATCGCTACGTAAAGAACCAATTACATAGCTAATATTAGCTAAGCCGTGACCTGAGAGGATATTTAATACCTTCTCCTTGTCCTCGCTCTTAACTTGGATTACAGCACCTAATTCTTCGGCAAATAAAGCAGCTAAATTATTAGAAGCTAATTGATCTAAAGCTACCTGAACACCAGTGTGACCAGCAAAAGCCATCTCAGCAATAGTAGTGAATAAACCACCATCAGAGATATCGTGGTAGGCAAGAATTAAATCAGACTTGTTTAAGAACTGAACTGCATCGAATAAGCCCTTGAGACGGCTTGGGTGATCTAAGTTAGCGCAGGTATTACCTAATTGGCGATAAACTTGAGCTAAAGCAGAACCACCTAAACGGCCTTGACGCTCACCTAAATCAATATAGATTAAGCTAGTCTCGCCCTTATCAGTACGTAATTGTGGAGTTAAAGTCTTACGTACATCCTCAGCACGAGCAAATGAGGAAATAATTAAGGACATAGGAGCAACTACGGTGCGAGCTTGACCATTCTCATCCCAAGAGGTCTTCATGGACATAGAGTCCTTACCTACTGGAACAGTTAAGCCTAGCTCTGGGCATAACTCCATGCCTAAAGTCTCTACAGCATCAAATAAGCCAGCATCCTCACCTGGGTGACCATTTGCAGCCATCCAGTTAGCAGAAAGCTTAACACGATTGAGATCGCCGATATAAGCAGCAGCAATATTGGTAATAGCCTCACCTACAGCTAAACGTACAGAAGCCTTATGATCAAGTAAGGCTACAGGGGTACGCTCACCCATAGCAGCAGCTTCACCATTGAAGCTATCATAAGAAGCGGCAGTTACAGCTACGTCAGCTACAGGAACCTGCCAAGGGCCAACCATCTGATCACGAGCTACTAAGCCAGTAACAGAGCGGTCACCAATAGTAATTAAGAAGGTCTTTTCAGCAACAGTTGGTAAAGCTAAGACACGCTCAGCTGCCTCAGTCTCATTAATACCTTGATCATTAAACTCAGGGCTATTATGAGTTGCATGTTCAACTTTCTTGAACATACGTGGTGGCTTACCTAAGAGAATATCTAAAGGTAAATCGATTGGGCAGTTATCAAAGTGATCATCATGTAATACTACACGGCGCTCCTCTGTAGCTACACCAATTACAGCATATTGAGCACGCTCACGCTTACAGAAAGCCTCAAATACTGGGAACTTGTCCTCGTCAACAGCTAATACATAACGCTCTTGAGACTCATTACACCAAATCTGTAATGGGGACATGCCTGGCTCATCATTAGGAATAGCACGTAACTCAAAACGGCCACCTACACCACCGTCGGATACTAACTCTGGCATAGCATTAGATAAGCCACCAGCACCAACGTCATGGATGAACATAATTGGATTATCAGCGCCTAACTGCCAGCAAGCATCAATAACTTCTTGGCAACGACGTTGCATTTCTGGATTGCCACGCTGTACAGAGGCAAAATCTAATTCCTCTGAGGACTGGCCAGAGTTCATGGAAGAGGCAGCACCACCACCTAAACCAATATCCATTGCAGGGCCACCTAAAACGATGAGCTTTGCACCAGGATTGATGTGATCCTTTTGAATGTGCTCACGACGGATATTACCCCAACCGCCAGCTAACATAATTGGCTTGTGGTAACCACGAATTTCAGTACCGTTGAAGCTAGAAACTTGCTCTTCATAAGTACGGAAATAACCACATAAATTTGGACGACCGAACTCATTATTGAAAGAAGCAGCACCTAATGGGCCTTCAATCATAATGTCTAAGGCAGAAGCGATACGGCTTGGCTTACCAAAGTCGTGCTCCCAAGGCTGTAAATAGCCAGGGATCTTAAGGTTAGATACGCTAAAACCACATAAACCAGCTTTTGGCTTAGAACCAACACCAGTAGCACCCTCATCACGAATTTCACCACCAGAGCCAGTAGCTGCACCTGGGAATGGAGAAATAGCAGTTGGGTGGTTGTGGGTCTCTACCTTCATTAAAATAGGCATATCCTCTTCGTGGAATGTCCACTCACGAGTTACGCTATCAGCAAAGAAACGACCAGCCTTAGAGCCTTCCATTACCGCAGCATTATCACGGTAGGCAGATAATACATAGTCTGGGGTGCTCTCAAAAGTGTTGCGCACCATGCCAAATAATGACTTATCTTTCTCAACGCCATCAATTTCCCACTTGGCATTAAATACCTTGTGACGGCAGTGCTCAGAGTTCATTTGAGCAAACATATAAAGTTCAATGTCGCTAGGGTCACGGCCTAAACTCTTGAAGGACTCTAATAAGTAGTCCATTTCCTCAGAGTTTAAAGCTAAACCTAACTCAACATTAGCCTTTTGTAAGGCCTCTTTACCACCTTCACTAAGAGGGATTTGCTTGAATGGAGCAGGGCTTTGCTCGCTAAATAAACGAATAGCGTCATCAAAAGAATTTAAAACTACTTGTACCATGCGATCATGGATTAAAGCAGCAATAGTTTGACGCTCTTGTTGTGTAAAGGAAGAACCTGATACTGGCTTAATATAGTAAGCAATACCACGCTCAATACGGTGAATCTGGGTTAAACCACAGTTATGAGCAATATCGGTTGCCTTGGTAGCCCAAGGAGAAATAGTGCCGATACGTGGAACAACTAAGAAAAGTTCACCTTGATCCTCATGAGCACTATCAACTGGACCATAGGTTAAGATCTTTCCTAAGACCTCTTTTTGGCTATCAGTCAAAGTCTCTTTACAATCGATCAAGTGAACATAAGCAGTGCTAATGCCACCTACCTCAACTTGTGCTTGACGCAATGCCAATACGAGTTTATCAAGCTTATAATCGGATAAAGCCGAAGAGCCACGTAAAATATCCATTGAAAAAATCCTGAATAAAAGGCAACTAACAATATTAAGATGCTGTATTTTATCAGAATCGCAGCCTTCTCTCACCCTAAAAGGCACTTAAAAGCACAAATTTAATGTTAAATTCGATTAATTACTAACATAGATCGTTTAAAATAATGTGTTGCCCATATTAATTTCTCTTAAAGTTAAATGGGAATTTAGTTAATATTTTGATGAGCCTATATTCTGCAATAGTACAGTTCACACTAGATTTACGCTCATACAGTGTTGCTCGCTCGGGCATTGCTCCCTAGAGCACACACTTAACTGCCTTATTATTTTTCCCTTCATGGCCAAAATATTAGTCAACTACTCCATCCTAAAATGAGCCTAGCTCATTTTCAGGATGGAGCTTGAAA
>OGPO01001821.1_pt1 | contig 12472 bp, 14 predicted proteins | sample 1553041 | NCBI WGS metagenome assembly OGPO01 (sample SAMEA2580281, study PRJEB22360) | human gut metagenome | biome: human gut; feature: human-associated habitat; material: faeces | place: Denmark | collected 2008/2010 | reverse complement strand
TGTGACTGTCGATGGAATAACAAAAGGAGGGCCGGCAGGTGTGCTCCTGCCGGCTGGTATGAAAAAGAAGTATTTCAGAAAAAGTTTTTCTTTATCTATGCTCTTATCATACAAGTCAGATGTGACAGGAGTCTGACCGAAAGATGAAAACTTTGTGAACGGTTTATGTACAGAAAAATAATCGGGAAACTGACTGTTCAGAAGCCGCTAAGAAATCCTGCAGAAAGCTAAGCAGATGTTAAGGGTGTGTCGAATCTATGGAAGAAAAAAAGCTGGTTTGGTATGATGCTTTTTGAAATCCCGGACACGCAAAAAAGCGTTACGGAGAGAATCTGCAGAAAGCGGGGTAAAGAAAAAAATGAGTCAGATTTTTGGTGCGATTATGCTTGGGGTAATGGGAATTCTGGGCGGATTTCCCACCCTGTACCTGTGCGTGAGCCTTGTTGTGGTGCTGGCACAGAAAATATACGGAAAGGTTGTTCATGGAAAATCCTTATACGCTTAAAAAATTGCAAAAAGCAGTCCCGCCGCAGATAGAAACAGTCCGCCGGCGGGATTTTTTTCCCCATTTTGCAGAAAGATATGGTAAGATACAGAAGAGAAAGGCATTCGGAGAACACTGATGCAGAGAAAGAATATGATAGAACGAAAACAGAACCCGGAACAAAAAGGACGGACGATCCTAAGAAACATCCTGATCACGGTGGGCATTATGGGCGCTGCGACGATTGTATGTCTGGCACTGCAGCATTTTTCAGAGGCGGATACGCATGTGCCGCTGCTGTTCGTGCTTGCGGTCGTGATAGTGGCGCGGTTCACGGAAGGATATGTTTATGGAATCCTGTCAGCGATGGCTGCGGTAGTTTTGGTCAACTATGTGTTCACATACCCGTACTTTGAGTTGAATTTTTCGATTACTGGCTATCCGCTGACCTTTGTGTTGATGCTGGCGACGGCAGTTATGGTGAGCGCGTTGACGACGCAGATTAAATGGCAGGAACAGATACGTCTGGAAGTGGAAAAAGAAAAGACACGCGCCAATCTGCTGCGGGCGGTGTCCCATGATATCCGGACGCCTCTGACGTCAATTCAGGCATCTGCGTCGGGAATTTTAGACAATTACGACGCGCTGGGACGGCAGGAGAAGGTGGAGCTTTTAGAAGGCATCCGTGACGAATCCCAGTGGCTGATCCGGATGGTGGAAAACCTGCTTTCGATCACGCGGATCAACGGGGACCGTGCGCAGATTCAGACGACCTGGGAGGTCGTGGAAGAGATCGTAGGCGGGGCGGTCGGGAAGTTCCAGAAGCAGTTTCCGCAGATCGAAGTGGAAACGAGCATGCCGGAGGAGGTTGTGATGGCTCCGATGGACGGCATTTTGGTGGAGCAGGTTTTGGTAAACCTGATGGAAAATTCTGCGCTGCATGGAGAAACGACCACAAAAATACGAATATCTGTACAAAAACTGCCGGAACGGGTGCTGTTCTGCGTGGAGGATAACGGAAAGGGAATTGATCCGGCGATTTTACCGATTATTTTCGAGGGACAGCTCCCGACCGGCGATCATGCTGCGGGCGATGGAAAACGGAGCATGGGGATCGGACTGTCGGTCTGCATGAGCATTATTCAGGCGCATCAGGGCGACATGAAGGCGGAAAATATGGCGGCGCACAGGGGAGCGAGGATCCAGTTCTGGCTGCCCTGTCAGGAAGAAAACTGGATGGAGGAAGCCTGAATGGAGGTAAGGGACAGAATTCTGATTATCGAGGATGACCGAAGCATCCGCAAATTTTTCCGGACGATTCTGGAAGCAAACCGTTACGATGTCATTTCGGCGGATACCGGCGAAGAGGGCTACAGCCTGCTTACATCCCAGTGCCCGGATCTGGTGATTCTGGATCTGGGGCTTCCGGATATGGATGGCATGGAAATTTTGCGCAGACTTCGAAAATGGTCGGGCATGCCGGTTGTCGTGATTTCCGCGCGCAGCCACGAAAAGGACAAGGTGGAGGCACTGGACCTCGGGGCGGACGATTATATCACGAAGCCGTTTGGAACATCGGAAATGCTGGCGAGAATCCGGGCTGCGATCCGTCATTCGAGAGCTGGCTATCAGGGACCGGCAGGTGGCATGACGGGCGTTTTTGAGGCGAAAGGCCTACTGATCGATTACGATAAACATCGTGCCTATAAGGGCGGGCTGGATCTGAACCTGACGCAGAACGAGTTTCGTTTGGTGAGCCTTTTGAGCCGTTATGCGGGAAAGGTTCTGACCTATGATTTTATGATCCGGGAAATCTGGGGACCAAACATGGAAAACAACAACCGGATTTTGCGGGTCAACATGGCGAATATTCGACGGAAGCTTGAGAAAAATCCGGCACAGCCGGAGTATATTTTTACAGAAATCGGCGTCGGCTACCGGATGATCGAGCCGGAGGGCTGACCAAGACGCAAAAACAGGAGGAAAAGAAAAGATGCGAATTGGAATGGGATATGATGTGCATAGATTGCAGGAGGGCTGCAAACTGATTATGGGCGGCGTGGAAATCCCGTATGAAAAGGGACTTTTAGGACATTCTGATGCGGATGTGCTCGTACATGCCGTGATGGACGCCCTGCTTGGAGCAGCAGCACTCGGCGATATCGGTAAGCATTTTCCGGATACAGATCCCGCCTATAAGGGAATCAGCAGCATTCTGCTTTTGCAGAAAGTAGGGGAGTTGCTGGAAGAGCACTGCTTTCTAATTGAAAATATCGATGCGACGATCATCGCCCAGGCGCCGAAGATGCGCCCGCACATCGACCAGATGCGCCAGAACATGGCGGATGCGCTCAAAATCGACGTATCGCAGATCAATGTAAAGGCGACGACCGAGGAAGGACTTGGCTTTACCGGAGCCGGAGAGGGTATTTCTGCGCAGGCGATCTGTCTGTTAAACAGTCCGATGGGACTATACGACCAGAATGTGACCAGCGGCTGCGGCGGCTGCGGCGGTTGTGGCGTGCAGTAAGTCCGCCTGTCGCATGGCGCAATCTTTGTAAAGTGACGGGAACGTTGGGGCAACTGTCAAAGCTGGCATCGGAGCCCTTGCCTGCTGCATAAAATAAGAAAAGGGGACACTGTCCTACTCAGCGCAGGCGGAACAAAAACACCGGCAGCCCTTGACAAAGAGAAGAAAATTTTTTATCCTAATTATAGTTGTGCAGATACTTCGGGAAGTCGCGAATCGCCAAAGCCGGAGCATCTGCGATATCGCTGAAATGAACAGATTGGAAAATGCATGGAACGGAAAGAGTATGCAGATAGACGGCGCCAGAGAGGGAATGCCATTGGCTGAGAGCAGTCCCCGCAGGTCAGTGCAGAAAGTGCATCCGGGAGCAGATTCTGCGAAGCCGACGGCATGAGCAGAGTACGAATTGCGCACGTTACGCGCCTGAGGGCAGGATTTGGAATCCTGAAACAGAGTGGAACCGCGGAATTTTTCGTCTCTAGGCTACAGAGGCGAAAAATTCCTTTTTTTATGACAATAGAAGGTTCACAGAGCGTGTATTCTATTGTATATTGCAAAGCAATGCTCCAGAGTCCGTGCATACACGAGACGTTGGGAACTGCTGTGATTATTCGAGAAAAGGGAAAGGAGAGTTTCGGATATGGGAATCATTGGAAATGTAAAAGAAGAGATCCGGCTGATCAGAGAGCGGGATCCGGCGATTCATTCTTCCATGGAAGTTTTTTTATATCCGAGTTTCCGGGCGATGCTGCACTACCGTGTGGCGCATAAGCTGTATCTGTCCGGGCATTATTTCCTGGCGAGATGGATTTCACAGCGCGCGGTGCGCAAAACCGGCATTGAAATCCATCCGGGTGCGAAAATCGGAAAAGGCTTCTTTATCGACCACGGAAACGGCGTTATCATTGGAGAAACCGCAGAGATCGGCAATAATGTGACCCTGTATCAGGGTGTGACACTGGGCGGAACCGGAAAGGAGCAGGGAAAGCGCCATCCGACTGTCGGCGATAATGTCATGATCAGCGCGGGCGCGAAGGTGCTTGGATCCTTTACAATTGGGGAAAATTCCAAGATCGGTGCGGGAAGCGTCGTGCTTTCAGCGGTGCCTCCCAACTCTACGGTAGTCGGTGTCCCGGGCAGAGTGGTGCGCCGGTACAATCAGCCGCTCCCGCGGGAAACGCTGGATCAGGTGCATTTACCAGACCCGGTGCGGGAGGACATTATGACGCTGCAGAAAGCAAACAGCGAGCTGATCAACCGGGTTCTCGAGCTGGAAGTGGAAGTGAAGCGTCTGGAAAAAGAAAAGGAATCGAAAAACAATACGAAAGGAAACGAAAAACAGCATGAAAATTTATAATACATTGACAAAGAAAAAAGAAGAATTTGTACCGATCGAGCCTGGAAAGGTACGCATGTATGTATGCGGTCCGACCGTTTACAACTTTATCCATATCGGAAACGCGCGTCCGATGATCGTGTTTGACACCGTGCGCCGCTATATGGAGCATAAGGGCTACGAGGTAAACTATGTCAGCAACTTCACCGACGTGGACGATAAAATCATCAAAAAAGCGGTAGAAGAGGGCGTAGATGCGAATGTCATTTCCGAACGCTATATTGCAGAGTGCAAAAAGGATATGGCTTCCTTAAATGTCCGTCCGGCAACAACCCATCCTCAGGCTACACAGGAGATCTGCGGCATGGAAGAGATGATCCGCACGCTGATCGAAAAAGGCTATGCCTATGCAGCGGAAGATGGCACGGTTTACTATCGTGTCAGAAACTTCAAGGATTACGGCAAGCTTTCCCACAAAAATCTGGATGACTTAGAGGGCGGCAAGCGTTCCCTGCTGGTTTCCGGTGCAGACCAGAAGGAAGATCCGCTGGATTTTGTCCTCTGGAAGCCCAAAAAAGAGGGCGAGCCTTTCTGGAAATCCCCGTGGTGCGACGGCAGACCGGGCTGGCACATTGAGTGCTCCGTCATGAGCAAAAAATATCTGGGGGATGAAATTGATATCCATGCAGGCGGCGAAGACCTGATTTTCCCGCATCATGAAAACGAAATCGCGCAGTCCGAGGCTGCAAACGGAAAACCCTTCGCACATTATTGGATGCATAATGCCTTTTTAAATATCGACAACCACAAGATGAGCAAATCTGCGGGCAATTTCTTTACCGTCCGCGATATCGTTGCAAAATATGATCCGATGGTGCTGCGCTTCTTCATGCTTTCCGCCCACTACAGAAGCCCCTTAAATTTCAGTGCAGAGCTGATGGAGGCCGCTGCAAACAGCCTGGAAAGAATCCGCACTGCAGTTGCTACTCTGCAGTTTAAGGCGCAGAACGCAGAAGACAGCGAACTGACAGAGCAGGAGAAGGAGCTTCTTGCACAGGCAGCAGGATTTGAAGCGAAATTTGATCAGGCGATGGACGATGATTTCAACACCGCGGATGCAATCGCAGCGATCTTCGAGCTGGTAAAATTTTCCAACACCTGCGGTGATGCAGAGCACACCAAGGCATTCTGGGAGGCTCTGAAAGAAAAGATCACAACCCTCAGCGATGTCTGCGGTCTGATCGTAGAGAAAAAGGAAGAGCTGCTGGATGCAGACGTGGAGGCTCTGATTGAAGAGCGTCAGGCTGCCCGCAAAGCGAAAAACTTCGCGCGCGCAGATGAAATCAGACAGCAGCTTCTGGATATGGGCATCGTGCTGGAGGATACCAGAGAGGGCGTAAAATGGAAGAGAGCCTGAGCCTGCTTGGCGCAATCCGGAAGAAATTTGTATGCGATCGGGTGGACATCCGGACCTATTCCCCGCTGACACTGGCGTTTGTCGGGGACTGCATCTATGATCTGGTCATCCGCACGATCGTTGTGGAGCGCGGCAATACTGCACCCGGCGTCCTGCATACCAAAAAGAGCTCCATCGTAAAGGCGCAGGCGCAGGCAGCACAGGCGGATGCGCTGATGGAGGAGCTGACTGCAGAAGAGCAGGCAGTTTACCGCAGAGGGCGGAACGCCCATTCCCATTCGGCAGCCAAAAATGCATCGATCGGGGATTACCGCAAGGCGACCGGATTGGAAGCACTGTATGGATTTTTATACCTGACCGACCAGACCGACCGGTTGCTTTGGCTGATTGCGAAAGGGCTGGAGCTGACCGGGCAGCAAATATGATCAAATAGGAGAGCACGCAGATGCGTTATGAAGAATTTACAATAGAAGGCAGAAATGCGGTGATCGAGGCATATCGGGCGGGGCGTCCGATCGACAAGCTATTTATTCTGGACGGCTGCCAGGACGGACCGATCCTGACGATCAAGCGGGAAGCAAAGGCGAAGCAGACGCCTGTTAAATTTGTAACAAAGGAGCGCCTGGATCAGCTTTCCGAAACCGGAAAGCATCAGGGTGTCATCGCCTATGCGGCGGCTTACGAATATGCGACCGTGGAAGAGATTCTGGACAATGCCCGTCAAAAAGGCGAAGCACCGTTCTTATTTTTACTGGATAATATCGAAGACCCGCACAACCTCGGTGCGATTATCCGAACCGCCAACCTGGCGGGCGCACACGGCGTGATCGTTCCCAAAAACCGGGCGGCAGGGCTGACGGCGGTTGTGGCAAAAACCAGTGCAGGAGCATTAAACTTTACTCCGGTGGCAAGGGTGACGAACCTCGCAAAGACCATCGAGGAACTCAAAAAAGAAGGCATTTGGTTTGTCTGTGCAGATATGGGCGGCACGACGATGTACGATCTGAATTTAAAAGGACCGATCGGACTTGTTATCGGCAATGAAGGAGAGGGCGTTGGACGGCTTGTGAAGGAAAAATGTGACATGATCGCATCCATTCCGATGAAAGGCGACATTGATTCCCTGAATGCTTCTGTTGCAGCCGGTGTTCTGGCTTATGAAATTGTACGTCAGCGCCTTGGCTGATGTTGGACAGGAAAACAGCTGGAAGTATGAAAAATTACGAAGAATATCAGGACGAAGAACTGATCCGGAGGCTGCGGGACGGCGATGGCAGCGTCATGGATTATCTGATGGAAAAATATAAGGATCTGGTGCGGAGAAAAGCGCGCTCCATGTACCTTCCGGGCGCGGATCAGGAGGATCTGATCCAGGAGGGGATGATCGGGCTGTTCAAGGCGGTGCGGGATTATGAAAAAGACAGGGACGCGTCTTTTTCCACCTTTGCAGACCTTTGTATTTCCAGACAGATTTATACGGCAGTAGAGGCGGGGGGGGGGGCCCAAAGAACACACCTCAGAGCACCTTTATGTCTCATTGAGCCAGCCGGAAGATCGGGATGAGGACAAACAGGCGTATGAGCCGGAGGATGTCTGGGAAAAAAGCCCGGAAGAGCTTGTCATCGATCAGGAAAATACGAGGCTTTTGGAAGAAACGATTGAGCAGGAGCTGACGCCGTTAGAAAAGCAGGTCATGGATCTGCACCTGACCGGCATGGGCTACCGGGAGATCGCAAAGGTGCTCGGCAGAGATGGAAAAAGCACGGATAACGCCCTGCAGCGCAGCCGCGGAAAGCTGCGTCGGGCGCTGGATAAAAAGACGGAGCAGGAAAAGGAAGTGCTGCGCCCGTCTAAAGGAGAGGAATAGAGATATATGACGGAAAATCTGTTTTTGCAGGATCAGGCGGTTTCCTTTCACAGACCCTATCCTGCGTCCCTGACTGCGCTGCACGAAAAACAGCCGGAGCAGGGAATTTTTTATCGACAGGATGGAACGCCTTTTTTGAAGCTCTGGATGAAAAATGCCTGCGACGTAAAGATCGTCATCGGACAGGATACCTATATCCTGCTGGAGGTGGAGCGCAATCTCTGGGAGGTGAAGCTGCCGCTGGAACCTGGCTTTTATTATGCTGCACTGTATGTGGATAGTGTCGAGATCGTAAGTCCCTATCTTCCCATCGGCTACGGGTATTCCAGACCGTGCAATTATCTGGAAATCGGGCCAGCCATGGAAGCGTGCCGTTTAAAGGATGTTTTACACGGGAGCATCCGGCATGAATATTTTTATTCGGAAGTGACGGGGCAGACGGAAAGCTGTCTGGTGTATGCGCCGCCTGGATATGACCGGGATCAGCTGCGGCTTCCGGTGCTGTATCTGCAGCATGGTTTCGGCGAAAATGAGGGAAGCTGGGTCTGGCAGGGAAGAATCGGCTGGATGATGGACAACTTTCTTTCCGAGAAAAAAGTCACGCCGATGCTGATCGTCATGGCGGACGGGATGATGTCCGAGGACGGAGATCCGGAGAAAAAAATCATTCCGTCGCTGTTCACGAAATTTCTGACGCAGGATCTGATGCCGTATGTAGAGGCGCATTACCGCGTACTGACGGGACGGGAAAACTGCGCGATCGCCGGGCTTTCGATGGGGTCGATGCAGGCGGCCATGGCAGCGTTTTCCTATCCGGAAAAATTTGCCTGGATCGGGCTTTTTTCCGGCTTTCTGCGCAATTATATCGGCGTGGAGGAAATCGCGGACAGCCATTTGATGCAGGCGTTTGCGGACGTAGAGGCGTTCAATCAGAATACGAGGCTCTTGTTTCGTGCGATGGGGCGTGAGGATTCTTTCTTTACGTGGTTTATGCAGGAGGATCAGCTCTGCGAGGACTACGGCTTAAAACAGGTGCGCAGAGTGTACGACGGCGGACACGACTGGAATGTGTGGAGAAAGTGCGCGGCAGAATTTTTGCCGATGCTGTTTCGGACACAGGAAATAAGGTAAAGAATGGCTTCGCGGACGTTTGTGCGCCGCGAGTCGCAATACGTGAAGGTGGACGTACAGTAGGATCAGGTACAGTTGCTACAATCATCGAGTAATACAATCTGAATATAGATTTGTTATCGCAAGATAACGTTGTGTCCAAACGTAAGATACCCGTAGAACTTCGGTTCTACGGGTTTTTCTGTATCTTAAAGAGAGAATGATTTGAAAAATTATAAGTAGAGAAATAGCGAAATATTTATCAGCAAGATAAAATACAGATAAATTTAAAATTGAAAAATAAGACCAGTGGTGCCAAAACGGTGCCCAAAAAGAAACTCCTGCGAATGTTTGCCATTCACAGGAGTGATTTTTTACCAACCTTTAATCTGCTTGATCTGTTCAGCACGTTTCGGATCTCGATGATATTGCAGTTTCAGACGGATTGTTTCTACAACTTCCTGTCTGGCTTCATCATCAAGCTGATAGAATGATGTAAGTAGATTATCTACATCAGGCATACTATTTTTGCCAAAAAGATACATCAACGGATACATAGAATTTTTTAAGTAAGTCTTTACACGACTTGCGTCTAAGGCTCCGTTCAAACCGTCTGGAAGTGTAGGATAAATCTCTTCTTCCTTAATTGTGTCAGAAAATGGACTGGCAGAACATATCTCATTCACATCAATTTGCAATTCGTTTGCAAGTCTTAAAGCAAAATCAAATCGAATATTGGAATCTTTTTGAATGATTGAATATAAGGTTGTAGCACTGATTCCAGTTGCTTTTGCAATTTTACGGACATTTATAAGTGGTTAAGAGATCTGATGTATGCGTAGAAAATGGAAAATATGTTACAAATAAAACGAGAATTTGAACTCGAAATTTGGAAAAAAATAATGAAAATAATTTGACATTTGAAAATAAGAGATGTATTCTTAAGATAAATTCAATAAACGGGAGGTGGATAAAAATGTTTAATCTTGAAGAATTGAGCTTGGAGTTTGTAGAGATTTCTGAATTAAAAACCTCTAAGAACTTATTTGGACCAGTTATGTACGGAACAGGTGTGAGAATGTAGTTTGTAGAAAAGACTTGCTCTATGTAAAAAGAAATATAGAGTAGGTCTTTTTTATTTAAAAAGGATTATAGGAGAGAATATATGAATAAATTAACTACAGCTGTATGGGAAATAACAATGGGTTGTAATATGCGTTGTAAACATTGCGGTTCAAGTTGTGCAGAAGCGCTACCCGATGAGTTGAATACATCAGAAGCTCTTGAGGTGTGTGACCAATTAAAAGATTTGGGATTAAAAGTTATTACATTATCTGGAGGGGAACCTACGACACGTAGTGACTGGCATATTATTGCGAAAAGATTAGTAGATAATGGCATAATAACAAGTATTATTACAAATGGTTGGTTGATTGATGAAAACTTTATTCATAATGCGATAACATCAGGAATTAGAAGTGTCTGTTTAAGTATTGATGGTCTTGAAAAAACTCACGATTTTATACGGAGATCGGGATCATTCAATAAAAGTATTAAAGCATTGAAAGAATTAAGAAAAAATAATATTTCGACATCAGTAATAACTTCAATAAATAAAGAAAATATATGTGAATTGGAAGAACTATATCAATTATTAATTGTTTTGGCAGATTGCATAGGTTATTATAGCAATAAAGATATAAAAGTAAATGAGAATTTTCTTAATGATAATTGGTCTTGGACAGGTTGTGGAGCAGGAAAGCATGTAATTGGTATTCTGCATAATGGAGATATTGTTGCTTGTACTTCTATTAGAGATAAAACATTAGTAGCGGGAAATATTCGTGAAAAATCTTTAAAGTCGATTTGGGAAAGTCCGGACTCTTTTAAGTGGAATAGAAATTTTGATAGTAGTAAGTTAAAAGGATTTTGCAGAGAATGTCGTTATACAGAACGATGCTTAGGAGGATGTAGTAATAGTCGTTATTGCATTAACGGCTCATTTGAAAGTGAAAATAGATACTGTGCATATAATGTTGAAATGAAAAAATGGAAAAAATATTTGGAATCACTTAATGATATATCAGAAATTGATAATGTTATAGAAAAAGCAGCGGCTTTAAAACATCAGGATCTTTATAAGATAGCTTGCGAAATTAAACAATCTAAATTATGATTAGAGAGGTAACAAATATGAATAAACATGAGTTATATCATAACCACAATTATGTTTATCTGCTGACTTCTAATATTATTAACCGCTGTGGTGATTCATTAGATACAATACTTTTTACATGGTTGGTATATTTACTTACAAATAGTGCAGGGTGGTCTGCGATTATTTTTGGTATTAATCAAGCTACTTCTGTAATTATTCAACCATTTATAGGTCCATTAGTCGAGAATATGAATAAAAAGAAAGTGTTAGTACTTTCAGATATAGCTCGAGTTCTGTTAGTTTTGTATATATTATATGTATATACACAAAACATGCTTTCACCATTAATATTGGTTTTTATGACAATATCCATTTCATTAATAGAAGCATTTCATATGCCAGCAGGGGTAGCAGTTATTCAGCATGTACTTCCTAATGAACATTATGATAAAGGTGTAAGTGTCAATGTGTCTTGTACCAAAATAGCAGTATTAGTTGGAACTGGCTTGTCAGGCATAGTGATTAGTTCATTTGGAATAGGTATTTCTTTAGCGATAGATGCTTTGATATTTTTAATATCAGCGTTGCTTATAGTAAAAATAGAATTTTCTGTTCAAGAAGAAAAGAAGACAAACCGAATAATTGGCAGAGAATATTTAATTTCGCTTAGAGATGGATTTAGTTATGTATTTGACCATAAGAAGCTATTAAAACTATGTTTTTTATGTATTCTAATTAATTCAGCAGTGGTTCCATTTGATGCACTGCTCGCCCCGATTGCAAGAGAAATGTTTAGTGGAGATGCCAAAATTGTTTCATTACTAAGTGTAAGCGTAACTATTGGTACTATTTTGGGATCATTGACTTTTGCAAAAATGAAAGAGGAGAAAAAAAATAATACACTTGTTACATTTTGTGGAATTGTTTTAGGTGTATACTATGTTTTTATTGCATTTGTTTCAAAATATATTGCAAATCCTATAACTCAAAAATTACTGTTGCTAATCGGTTCGATAATAATTGGTGCAGCATTGGGATTAATGATTACTTATGTACAAGTGAAATTTGTAAAAGAAGTTACTAAAGAATATATAGGACGTGTTTCTGCAATTCGATTTTCACTTACATACGCATGCGCGCCAGTGGTATCTTTTGTGATTAGTATTATATACAAAGTTACTGTTGTTGATACAAGTTCACTTTTTGTGGGATTTGGTATTGTAATAATAATTCTTTTTCTTTTGGCAAATAAGATTACGTTTTCTCCTTTGAAGAAAGGCGATAAAAGTTATTAGAAATTATTTATATGAAAAACTGGCTGCTTTTTGGCTATAAATTAAAGCTGATAGAGAAGAGTATAAACAACAGAAGAGAAGCTTTTTGACTGAGGCTTCCGGTGCCAAAACGGTGCCAAGAAATCAGGCAAATAAAAATAAATAGTACAAATCAGTCGTTTTTCACTGTATTTTGGAGAGAAAACCATAAAAAATATGAGGTAAAATGATATTAAAGTATCGTGAAGGTGGACGTACAGTAGGATCAGGTACAGTTGCTACAATCATCGAGTAAT
>OGPO01001819.1_pt1 | contig 12475 bp, 15 predicted proteins | sample 1553041 | NCBI WGS metagenome assembly OGPO01 (sample SAMEA2580281, study PRJEB22360) | human gut metagenome | biome: human gut; feature: human-associated habitat; material: faeces | place: Denmark | collected 2008/2010 | reverse complement strand
AAACCTCACGCCTGCCGCTTGCTAAGCGGATTTACTCTGCCCCTTATGGGCGCACTGATGATGTGATTGTGGATGTGCGCTGTATTCATATGCGTGACCACCACACACTGGTAGCCCTTGAAGTATTCCGCAAACTTCAACCCGATTTCATGCGCTGTATCAAAGTCCAGCGGATCGTCCGGAGCGAAGGCTTGGACGATGTGGTAGTAGCTGCGGCCATCTGTTCTGCGGAACTGTTTCTTTACAGCTTCAAATTCATCCTGAGCTGTCTGGGCCACACAGTTGACGCCGGAGATGAGACGCTCCACCGTTTTCTCACGGTTGGTAACATAGTCCAGGATACCGCTCAGACTGCGTGAGACAGCAATGAATTTAATGTTTGCCATGCGTTCCGGTACACCTCCGTAAAGGGTTCATAGTTCACCTGTGTGATACGCCCCTGCCGAGCCATGACCGTGAGCTGGTTCAGGTTATTTCCCTGATAGCGCAACTCCCGCAGGAGCTCATCCATACCTTCAATGACCGTGACCTCACGATCCATAGCCGCCCGGCGCACAAACTCGCTCTCGGTCATATGAGCTGCATCCGCCTTGCGGCGGATGCAGTCCTTTTCCCACCCAGCAATGCGGGCGCGGATAAATTGATTCTTAGCCATGGCGCTCGTCACCCTGGCGTGCCGACATAGTCATCGTCTCGATCTGCTTAGCCAGCGTCTCATCCCGCGCATGCATATAATAGAACTCCAGCATCTTCTCGACCGCAAAGCACTGCTGCCACTCCGCACAGCCAGGCAGTACGGCTTTGCCCTTGCCGGTGAAAAAGTGATCCAACTCTTCACAGGAGACATCCGCGCCGAGTTGATAGAGCATGGCTTCCCGTACATCGCTGAGCATCTCTTCCTTATCGTACTTGTCCATCATAATTTCATAGGGATTATAGGTGTTCTTCGTCATAATCTTTATCTCCTTTAAATTCATTTTTCTTTGTGTTGATAGGGGTGCGGGCTTAGCCCGCCTGCCGAAGGGGTCGGAACGGGGCAATCGCCCCGTTCCGTACCACGAAGGCGAAACTTGTCATTCTCGAAGCGAGAATTTTCGGCGCTGACGCGCACTTCAGCCGCTCTGCGGCGCTTTGCGGAAAAGGCAGTCATCCCGCTTGGTCAAGCATCCATGGCGCATCACCTCCTTCCGTGCAGAACACGCTGCGGTAGGTACTGACATCCGGTACCATGCCACGCTCCAGCATGATCTCATGTTGCAGTAAGCGCACGCACAGTTCCGCATAAACACTCCGCATCTCGTCCCGGCCCTGGCGGGCAACGGCTCTTTGCTCATCGGTCAGATCACCGTAGTGTTCATCGCAGAGGAACAGGCGAAGCTCTTCTTCGTCGATGGGGTGGGCATGATCCTTGTTCCACGCCCACCGGATGTAGCGCACCGTGTCGTGTGTGCGCCGGAGGACCATCATCGGGTCATGGTCTACGATAAAGTTTGCAAGCTGTTGCATCATGCGCTTTCCTCCTTTTTGTTCTGCCGATTCAACTCGGCCAGCTTCTTTTCTGCCTTTGCCCGCTCTATGTCACGCTCCGCCCGCAGGAATTGTCGCTGATAGTTCAGCTCCAGCGCTTCCTGAATGGGACGGATGGTGTAGATGAGACTGCCGTTACGCACACGGCCGTCCTTCGTGGTGATGGTGCTGGGTTCGGTGCGGATGAGCCCCTTCTCCTCCAGACCGGCCACATACTTCCGCACGGTGTTCTCGCTCAGATGTACCGCCCGACCGATGGTGCGGTAGCTGGGATGACATTGGTAGGTTCTGCGATCCTCGCAGCGCAGAAGGTAATTGTAGACGGCGATCTCATGAGAGCTGAGTCCGAGATTAAAGACTTCGTTGGGGACGAGGTAGTAGTGCTTGTTCGGATCCCGCTTGGGCCAGCGCTGGAACATCAGGCATCACCTCCTGTCTGCGCATCGACCCACCGACAGAACTTTTCTTTGGGTACCACGATGCGGCTGCCGATCCGCAGCGCTGGGAAGCCCGCCTCGTGCATGAGCTCATAGGCGCTGGAGATGGACACGCCCAGCACCTGCGCCACCGTGTTCGCGTTGAGGAACAGCGGCAGCTGGTCATAGTTGGTGAATGTGGATTCTTGCATTGGATTCCTCCTTTATAATTTTTTGTTGAGAGCTGCAAACAAAAAGCTCCCACTGAAAAAGTGGGAGCAGTATCCATGTTGCAAATTTGGAACCTCATGATAGAATAGAAGCATGAGGAGGTGAGCCGATGCCGTTGGTGAAATACAGGATCTACGAACTGTCCGCCAGAGCCGTGATCAGCTCCGGAAGGCAGCAGGAGGGGACATACGCCTTCCATCTCAGCGCCGCTGAGACAGAGAGATGCAAATCACTTTCCGTGCCTCACGAGCAGGATGATAACGCGCTGTTCTATCAAATCATGTGCGTGCTGCACGGCGATGCCTTCACCGGAAGACCCGGTGGGCAGCTGGTGACTGACCTCTCGGACATCATTTTCTATATGGACTTCTCCGGCATATTCGACCGGAGCGGCGCCAGAAAGAAACACCTGATCCGGCAGGAGAAGGCCAGGGCCCTGTTCCGTCCCGAAGGTGTCAGCCTGGACTTTGGCTCCGGGGCACATCGTTACCTCGCCTTTGAGCGTTCGGGCAGCATGAGCCGGCAGGCGCGGCTGGCCTTCATCCGGGAGGATTTTTATGACACGGTGTGCCGCCGCATCATGATGGATATGACCATCGGTGACTGCCAGCTCAGCAAGCTCTATGCCTACAACGGCCTGATGCTGTCCAGCGGTATCCGCATTGACGGCATCGGCATTGACCGGCCCCACCGGGTGGTGGTCATCGACAATCCTACGCGCACAGAGCGGAATGTCAGCGTCATCACCGTAGAGGACGACGGAACGCAGAGCAGTACCCGCAAATATCACCGGGTGGAGAAAAAAGAGGACATCGAAATCACCTGCTTCGACGGCGAGGGGCTGATCTCAAAAGAATATGCCCGCGTCGTGGACGAGAAGCTGTGCGGGAAGAAAGTCCACACCTCATTCCAGATCCGTATGCCCTATGTCAAGGGTATGCTGCACGAGGTGGACTTCAAAGACTTCCTGACCCTCTGCGGGACGGACACCATCACCGATCTGTGGGGCATGGAGCATTCCGTCCGGGATGTGGACGTCATCCTCACCAAGAGCATGTTCAAGGGATACGGCTGGCTCACTGCCAGTGGCATGAACTGGGAGGACTACCGGACGGTGTTTCGCAAGTACCGCCATGCGCTGTACATCACCAATGTGAGCAAGGAGAAACCGGAAAAGACCACCGAGTTGAACTATCAGTTTCTGACCACCGTTTCCATTCAGGGTGACGAGTTCCGCCCTGCCGATCTGCCGGACGGCTGGGACCACAGCCCGGAGACGGACGAGCGAAATTGGCTCACCAAGCAGACGGAGCTACGGTACTATAACCTCTGCGCAAACCCGCAATTTCGGCAGAACTACTTTCTGGAGAAAGCGGATCGGATCAGCTGGTGGGAACGGCATCAGGGCAAGGACCAGATCCTTGCCGCCGTGCTGAAAAAGAATCCGCGCTTCATCAACGAATCGGTCTATGCCAAGCGACTGGAGGATGAAGCCGATAAAATCGTGGAGCAGTACGCCGTCGGCCGGTTGATCGTAGCGGGAGACAACCGTTATCTTTCCGGTGATCTTCTGGACTTTCTGGCATTTCTGCTCCCGACTGTTCCGCCGCGCAAACGCAGGCAACGGATGTTTTACAGCACCGTCATGACCGACCACTTCCCGGAGAGTTCCTTCTATGCACCCCAGGCGGCCTATGCCCATGACGACGCCTGTACGCTGCTACGCAATCCGCACATTGCCCGCAACGAGGAGTTACAGCTTTCCTTCTACGACGCGAAGGAAGAGAGAAAGCAGATGCGGCATTACTATTTCGGGCACCTGACGGATGTGGTGATGGTGGATTCCAATATGCTGGCTGCGGAGCGGCTGGGCGGCGCTGACTACGACGGCGATATGATCAAGACCATATCTGATCCGATCCTGAATGCCTGCGTCCGCCGCAACTACAACCTCTACCGCTATGAGAAACACAAATCCCTCACCAACACAGAGAACATTCCTCTGCTGATGATCCCCACGGCCCAGCCACAGATCCGCAATGCCGACGACTGGGAGGCTCGGTTTGAAACCGTCCGCAGCACCTTCTCCTCCCGCGTCGGCCAGATCTGTAATGCCGCGCTGGACCGCAGCATCATTGCCTACAACGAAAACTCCGACGCCGAGGAGCGGGAACGCTGCCGGGAGGAGACGGAGACATTGGCCATTCTCACCGGGCTGGAGATCGACTCCGCCAAGAGCGGCATCCGCCCTGATTTGGATGAGTATCTGACCCATAAGACCGTCAAGCGCAGCGACTTTCTCAAATATAAAACGCTGGTAGAGGAGATGGAGACCCGGCGTGCCTGGTATGAACCAACCCACGCGGCCAGAGTGAAGGCGTTTTTCAAGAGGATGGATTGGGGCAAGGTGGACTCCAACGTGGAACGTCTGCCGTATTTGGCGCAGCAGCTGAAAAAGAACACGCCGCGCATCAAGGCAAAGCCTGCCAGGGACGAGGAGCTGTTTTCCTTCGCCCAGCAGCCGGACTGGAAGGAGCAGCTGGACTCCGATAAGCTGGCGGCGGTGGATGCACTGCTGCGGGATCACGACGCCTGCCTCTCCCGCATCCGGGCCTGCCGCGTTCCGTTGAAGGAGAAAAAGCGGAAGAGCGATGTGGAACGCATTCTATATGCCAGAGGGCAGGAGGATGCATACGATCCTGACGAGCTGTACGCTCTGTTCGGCAGTCTGCCGCCGGAAAAGGTGTCTGCCCTGCGGCATGCCATTCGGGAGCAGGCCTGGCACCTCATGGACGAGGATGTACGGGAGCGCTTCCTGCGGGAATGGCTGACGGAGCCGGAGTTTGAGGATGTTTACGACCTGCTGACCGATTTTCGCTTTGGCGGCTACCGCATCCTCGGAGACATCGTCTGTGATATGGAGGACGAGAACACCGGCAAGGAGAAAAAGCAGCTGTTCCGTGAAAGCGACTCGAAAGCCTTTACCGCCATGATGAGAGCCTTTGCGGACAAGTCCGCTTCCCGGAGCTACCGAGACGCCGTGACGGCTAAGTGCCGGGAGTTGCTGACTGCAATCGTGAAACCGACTTTGGCCGTGCGCTATGTGGTAGCCCTCGGCAGACGTGATCTGCTGTGGGATCTGCTGCCGGAATACATTGAGAAAAATGTTCTGGAGGTGCGGGATGATTAACGAATGGGAGGAATTCTGCGCATATACTGGAACAGTTTCCTATACCGCCAGCAAGAAGAGCAACACGACATGGCTGGGCCGTTTCACCTTTGCCACGATCCTGGAGTTTGAGGGAATGGCGCGGATTCTAACCGTTCTGGCTCGCGGATACCTGTTCCACGGGGAGGATGGAGCGGTCATTTCAGGTGATCCGCATGACCGGGTCGACTATGCCCGCCGTGCGCTCTGCGCCTGGTGCAGTGTTCCGGAGGACGGGAAGCGCGTGCCGGACAAGGAATGGCAGTTCCGGACGGATTTTTCGGAGTTGCACACGGAGTTCCCAGAGTTGGTGGATGAGGACGGGACCGGCTGGTTTCTCCGCCATGTCCTCTGCGTCGCGGACTTCATGCTGACACACCCGGAAAAGGTGCGCAGCACCTCACTCAAATATGCGGAGGTCATTCGCTCGAAGTTTGCCGCCGCATGGCGAAGTAAGGTGATGCAGTACCAGATCCCGATTTTTGCGTCCCAAACCAAGGGCGCATGGACGCTGCGCTTTGACGATGTCCTTGCCGATGCGTTGGAGCTGGGGCCGCTGCGCAGAGAGGGGCCGGAGCTGCCGCTTGAACTGACAGAGAAAGTAACAACAGCGCTTCCGAAGGAAATTCCATCCGAGGTTGTCTGTGCGCTGATCCGCTATTACCTCGCCAACCGGCAGGATGATTGCGAATGGGTCGTCCTGCCGGTGGCAAGCTTTGACGCCTACTTCGGGGACACCAGCTTCAGCAAAAAGTATCTGCCCAAGATCTCGCCGGAGATTATGGAGCGAAGCAATGCTTTCGGCATCAGCCGGTATCGGATCACGGAAGAATATCTGTCATAAATACGGACAGCGGGACAAGCCTTTATGGCCTGTCCCGCTGCTTTCTCTGCCCGGATCCTGAAAAATGTTTTCCTTGTCTATGGCGGCTCAACCGCTGAGCTGCTGCCTATGATTTACTCGTCATCATCGGGCCACGATGAGATCATGTGAATATCGCCGGTGTCCATATCTGTTATTTGAATACTTTGATGACCGCATCTTTGAGTTTGTCAAAAAGACCACGGTTGGCAAGATCTTCTTCAATCATCCGCTTATACTTTTTATATACATATTCTTCAATATCCTTTTCTGTCATACAGTCAAGAAGCATTACGCTTCCAAGTTTTGATAGCGATTTGGCAATTTCAGCAAAATGCTTGGTGTTCTCTTCTGCTTGAGGATATTCGCCCATAACACGCATTTCTGCTTTTAAGGTACCAATGACAATCATTTTCTCACTGGAAAAAGAGCGCCAAGTCAATTCTCTGAATCGCAGAGGATTTTCAATAACAAATTTTGCGAGTTCATAAGGATCATCGAGTGTTTCATCAATGGACAATGTAACACGGAAGTAGCAACGAGAGAGAACTCCAAAAAACAAGCCTCGACGTTTTCCCTGAGTCAATAACCAGTGATCCTTAAACACAGAGGACCCCTTCTTTACAGGCATATATTTAAGAGCTACCTCATACCCAATTTCAAAATTTATCCAACACCAAAAGCGCTCATCCGTTAAAACATAAAGTGGAAGATGGCGGAGATGTTCATACAGAAGAATAGAATTGTAGATATCCGTTTCACGGTCTTTGTCATCCTTAGGAACTCGAAGTGCGAACTCCTCAATTTCATACTTCTTAGTTACCCATAGTGTGCCGGGAAAAAAATCTTTTAGCCATGAGGAACTTTTCGGATTTTCGATGAGTTTTCCCGTGATAGCATCTGTATTGGCCTTTACTGTTGCCAGGGCTTCATCTGTCATATATTTAATGTGGATTTTACTCATTCGTCCTCGCCCTCCTCCCCAGGATGGTTCATGCCGCCAAGGAGCATATTATTAAAGTCCTTGAGACCGTTGCAGGATGCACTATTCAAAACCATCTGAGCCAGTTCCAGCTTACTCATATTTTCGAATTCCTCGAAAGTAAGAGCGTTTCCGGTCTTCCGCTTATAACTAATGCAGACAGCGTTAAACCAAGAGTGGGCATCCAAAATCTCTTCAAGGCTACCATATTGGGAGTAAATATCCTCCAAGCAGTAGGCTAAAGAAGGAATTGCGATCATAGCAAATGCGATATTGTTGCACTCTTTCTTGGTCTTGATGTTATCATAGCAGCCATAGTACGCAGCGGGCAGTTGAACAACAATTCTCTTCTCATCGTAAACGCACGACATCAAATCGCCATCGCCCTCTTTTTTCACAACTGTGAAAATGGATGCTACCTTATCATCTTCAGAAGGATCGAGGTCGATTTTGAACTTAAATCCATCATCAACTGCCAAAATATCGAACTTATCAATATCAAAGGAATAACCGGCGTATTCTGGGATAAAGCCAGTGCTCTTAAAATTAGCAATATCCTCTGCTGCATACAGATAACAGGATGCTACAACATTGCCGTTGATCTCGTGAGCAGAAACCTTGAGGTCATACGGAATGGTGCTGATCTCGAAACGGCTTCTGTACACAGATGCAGAACATTCAACAATGAAAGCACCTTTCATCTTACCCTGTTCCAGCAAAGAGATAAGAGATGCATCCGTGATTGTATAGTGGAGATTTTTGAAGACAACCTCACCATTTTGCACAATGGGCGCACCACTTTCATCAACATCAAATTCAACCTTAAAAACTGAATCCTCAACATAGTCGGAAAGCGCTTCATTTCTGTTCAAAACAGGATACGGAAAGATTCTATTACCGATATGCACTCAAAATCACCTCACTTGCAAACATCTCTGTGCTGTTGACAGAATAAGAAATCTTATAGGTTTTACCTTTTTCTATTTTCATTCCAACAATTTTACCGTCCTGGACAGTGCATTCTACACCATCAATGGATGCGGAGAGAATATCAACGGGATATTTGTCTGCTGCCTCACCACAAAGACGAATAGCAAATTCACAGTCATTCTCATCATACTGGGATGTGAAAATGCAATCGTACTTACCAGTTACCTTGTTTGTAACCACGGTACGGTAGCGCATACCACTTAACGGCACTTTTTTCAAAACGGGAGATTTGCCTGGGCCGACCTCTGTCTGGTCTTTAGGCTCCGACTTAGGATTGGGGTTGGGCTGAGGCTTCGGCTTGGGTTTTTTCCTCGGTTTTTTACCAGATTCACCGTTTTCGACCAATTCACCCTCTCCAAACTCATACGTTTCACCAGCTTCACCCGCTTTTGCTGTTTTGGGTGTCTGAGGCTTAACTATCTTCATGGGTTTAATCAATACTTGCTCAGTTGAGATGGTACTGCCGGACACGTTGCCAACCTCATCCTGCGAGGGAAGATACTCTCCTGCACCCTCGATATCGGTGGTTTCACCGGAGCTCGCACGAAGAACCTCTTTGATAAAATCGTTCACAGCAGTTTCTAAAGCTTTTTTTATTTTGCGAGTTGCGCGCTTTTCATCGGGGAAATCGTTCAAACGCTTAATCTCCCAATCGGTATGCTGAGGATTTTCGATTGCACGAAGTTTTTTATTAAGTTCATTATCATGAATCACGCAAAGTGCGGAAAACGGCAGAAACGCACCAGGGTTTATGTAGGTAATCTTCATATAGGGGTATCTTACCATGACACAATGCTTTGTTGCATTACTTTCATCCTGCTGGCCGTATTGCTTTAAATACACCGTTACAGTGTTATTCTCATCAATGGGAATTTCTTTTACAATGACAGATTCATCATTCTGCAACAGTTCATACTGGGCACGAATTTCACGGTATTCGATTTTGCCGCGACCACCTTGGAATACTTCATCATAGATAATGCTGCTGACAGTATTCTGATTTACAACAATGCCATCTACGATTACTTCCAGTCCGCCACACATCACTGCCACCATGAAACTCTCGAGTACCTTGGCAATGATGTCATACTGCCAACCCTTAAAGTTATTAAAACCAATAATGTAGACATCGGTACCATATTGATTTTCACTTCTCACAAACCCTTTATCAAGATGCAGTTCGCGCAAAATAGGTAGATTCTTCTCGGTTTCAGCATAGTAGCCAACACCGAGCGTTAACAGGTTCTCATCTCTCTCTGGGATCGGGGCAGAACGCAATTTGCTGATACCGATGAAGCCAGATGTTCCATCATTGGCTTTTGTAGAATAAAAGACAGTATTTGTTGTACTGACAACAAATGATGCAAATTTGCCGATGCCTTTTGAACCACCACTGCTACCACCTTTGTTACTTACACCAGAGCCTTTTGTAAGGTCATAAAAAGGAACGCCACTTTTATTGACTTTTACACCAAAAATGCCTGATGTATTAAAATCACTAACACGTAAGCAGGTTATTGTATCACGGCTAATGCTTTTCTTCAGTTCTCTGAGAGTAGGTTCCTCTTTTGGAGAGTCTTTCTTATACTTGTAACAGGCATCAATTTGTGCTGCCAAATCATCAACACCAGGGACTTCCCCTCTTGCCACCTGGAACAAGCTGAATTCAACACGAACGGGTTTTTCGCCGAAAGCAGCATCAATGGAGTTTTGGCAAATTTCCCTTGCTAAAGACGAAACCGGATCCTTTTTAAACATTTCCATATCGCTGGTGTCCAAACCATTTTCGCTTGTGTAGTTATTATCAGGAAATCTCCACTTTTGGGTAGTCATCTTCAGCCCCTCCTTAGAGTCTAAATTTTTTCTTTTTAGGTCCACTATCTGCGAAGCGTTTTTTTTGGGTATCCAATTCCTCTTGGATTGCCGAAAACATAGCCTCTATTTGATCTGGCGTATATTCATAGTAAGAAGTGTTTGATAGATTGCCCAGCAGTGTAATGCTTTCAATGATTTTGTTCGTTCTCGCTTCTGCGATACGAATAAAATTTGCTTTTTTATCTACAGCCATAATTCGACACCTCCTTTTTCTGTATGATATCATTTTGGAAAATCACCATCAAGTATTTTCAACATATTTTTATAATATTTTTTATATATTTCCGACCGAGTAGAGGGTGATAGAAATAACCTGTGTTGCGTTAGGAAGAAATATCGCCAAAAGCTATTCCCATTTGACCGATGGTATGGTAAAATAAATTTTTAGGTTGTATTCAATTCTGACAAGTTAGGAGGTGACACATTTGCAGCAAAGAAATCTAAAACCCATATTAAAATGGGCCGGAGGTAAAACCCAGCTTTTAGCCGAGATTTCTCATGTTTATCCTGATGGCTTTGGTAAAACTATTCGGCGTTATGCAGAACCATTTGTTGGCGGTGGTGCTGTGCTCTTTGATATATTGTCAAAATATGAGCTTGATGAGGTATATATTAGCGATGTAAATGCAGAGCTGATCAATGTGTATCTTGTTGTTCGCGATCAAGCGGATGAATTGATTGCTATATTGACTAATTATCAAACCGAATACTTAGCCTGTGGGGATGAATGTCGCAAACAGTATTATTATAATAAGCGCGACGAATTCAATGAACTGATCATTAATGGAGAAAGTAAGTCCGGCGTAAAAAGTGCTGCACTGTTCATTTTCTTAAATCGGACTTGTTTTAACGGCTTATACCGTGCAAATAGAAACGGCCTTTTTAATGTTCCTAAGGGCGATCAAGCTAATCCTTTAATTTGCAATGCAGAAAATATTCATGCTGTTTCTGCGGCGTTGAAAAATGTTCAAATTGTATGTGGTGACTATTCCGAATCGAAAGCATTTATCGACAAACATACTCTTGTATACCTTGACCCCCCATATCGTCCCCTAAAAGGGCGAGACAGCTTTATTTCATATACAGAGACTGAATTTGACGATAGTTGTCAACGTGCGCTTGCTGGATTTATTGAAGAAATAAATGCGCGTGGTGCTTATATTATTTTGAGCAACTCCGATCCCAAAAATGTCGATCCTGAAGATGACTTTTTTGAGGATTTGTATATTGACTATGATGTTCAACGCATACAGGCAAAAAGAAGAATCAACAGAAATGCAGATCATCGTGGCTACATTACGGAACTCCTAATAAAAAACTATTAAATTGTTTACACTTGGTGATAATGTCACACGAATTCCGACTCTATTAAATTTCTTTTCGCACCTAAAAAGAAACGGTTGAACCTCCGGGCAGTCAGAGCTACAATGCCAACACCTCATCGTGAGGACAAACTGATTGGAGGTCAAATGATGAATTATGAAGCAATCCCGTTTCAGGGCTACGAATCGATCACCATTGATGAGCTGAAAGATCAAGCTAACAGCCTATTGAATCTGGTAACGGAGGAACAGCGGCCGCTGCGCGTATGCATGAATAATGGCAAGAAATTTCTGCTGTTCCCTCAGGACCTGCTCGCACCGATCTGCGACTCTGACTTTCGTTTAATCCTGCTGTCGGCAATGCGGTATGCGATGGGCAGGAATACTTGTATGCCCATGGTAGTCGCTGATTATATCAAGCGTCACATTCAGCTTCTGGATGATAAGTTTCTCGTACTGGCTGCCGATGATATCAGGCGGCACCTTGAAGACTATGCAGAGCATGAAATGAATCCGAATCTTTGGCATGGCCTTTTAGGTGCACTTGAGACAGAGCAGAGAGCGCGTGCCACTCGTAAGGCAAGGAAAATCAGACCTTGCCCAGCCTGCGGAAAGCCATTGGAAATCATGAGCATTGCTGACAACTGGCATTCACCTGGTGGATTTGATGTAATTGCTCACTGCCGGAACTGTCTCGCTGATTACGAATGGTTCTGTGATAAAGATGGCAGTGTCTCAGACATGAAGCAGTATTTCTTTGGCTAAGGCGAGTGTACGTTTCGGTAGGAGACTTTGATTGTATTCCCTGTCTATAGCGGCTCAACTATTGAACTATACGCCAACTTCCGTAAAGCGGCCAAAAGGGCCGCACCTGCTCGTATGAACAGGTGCGGCCATCTAAAAGTCGCTCGTATTGAAGGGAATCTAATTCAGTCTGAAATAGCAGGTGTTTTTACCTTTTCCTTCTTTCTTCAGTTCACCGGCTGCAACCAGCTTGCGCATGGCCCCCTCAATGGAACTGTCACTGAGCGTCGGGCCAAGCTCCCGGGTGTCCTGTTTATT
>OGPO01001817.1_pt1 | contig 12489 bp, 10 predicted proteins | sample 1553041 | NCBI WGS metagenome assembly OGPO01 (sample SAMEA2580281, study PRJEB22360) | human gut metagenome | biome: human gut; feature: human-associated habitat; material: faeces | place: Denmark | collected 2008/2010 | reverse complement strand
GCCTCTGCCAAAAGATGTCACCTGCGAACTGGAACGTACCGCAATCTCTCTTCCGGCGGAGCTTACCTTAAATCGCTTTAACCCCAATGGACTAGCGCAAAGTCAGGTGTTACATCGGCTGGCAATACTGGAGATCCCAGGGATTGTACGCCAGCAGGGAAGTACACTGACACTTGCAGGCAACGGTGAAGAACACTGGAAATTAACCCGCCCGCTTAGCCAGCATGCGGCATTGATTGAGGCCGCCTGCTTTGGTGCAACACTCCAGGAAGCCGCACGCCATAAATTAGAAGCCGATATGCTGGACACGGATGGAATCGGCAGTATCACCACATGTCTTAGCCAGGCGGCGTTAGCGGGTCTGGCGTCCTTCAGTCAACAATTACTGGAGCAACTCACATTATTAATCGCCCAGGAAAATCAATTTGCCGAAATGGGCCAGGCGCTGGAAGTGCTATATGCCTTATGGCGGCTGGATGAAATTAGCGGTATGCAAGGCGCGCAGATATTACAAACGACGTTATGCGCGGCTATCGATCGCACGCTGTGGCTGTGTGAATCTAACGGCAGACCGGATGAAAAGGAGTTTCACGCTCACCTGCATAGCTGGCAAGCGCTTTGCCATATCCTGCGCGATCTACATAGCGGCGTTAATTTACCCGGCGTTTCTCTTTCTGCGGCGGTAGCCTTACTGGAGCGACGCAGTCAGGCGATTCATGCCCCGGCGCTGGATCGCGGCGCGGCTCTTGGCGCACTAATGCGTCTGGAACATCCCAACGCCAGTGCCGAAGCGGCGCTGACGATGCTGGCGCAGTTATCCCCGGCACAATCCGGTGAGGCGCTGCACGGTTTGCTGGCATTAGCCCGTCATCAACTGGCCTGTCAACCTGCATTTATCGCCGGTTTCAGCAGTCATTTAAATCAACTAAGTGACGACGATTTTATTAACGCCCTGCCCGATTTACGCGCGGCAATGGCCTGGCTACCGCCACGAGAACGCGGGACGCTGGCGCATCAGGTGCTTGAGCATTACCAGCTTGCGCAGCTTCCTGTTTCAGCGCTGCAAATGCCGTTGCATTGTCCACCACAGGCCATTGCACATCATCAACAACTCGAACAGCAGGCACTGGCATCGCTGCAACACTGGGGAGTTTTCCATGTCTGAACTGAACGATCTTCTGACCACCCGTGAGCTACAACGCTGGCGATTAATTCTTGGCGAAGCGGCAGAAACGACGCTTTGTGGGCTGGATGACAACGCCCGGCAGATAGACCACGCGCTGGAATGGCTGTATGGGCGCGATCCTGAACGGCTCCAGCGTGGTGAACGCTCCGGTGGATTAGGTGGCTCAAATCTCACCACCCCTGAGTGGATCAACAGTATTCACACGCTGTTTCCGCAACAGGTGATTGAGCGGCTGGAAAGCGATGCCGTACTGCGCTATGGCATTGAAGATGTGGTGACGAATCTCGACGTGCTGGAACGTATGCAGCCTTCTGAAAGCCTGCTACGCGCCGTTTTGCATACCAAACATCTGATGAACCCCGAAGTACTGGCTACCGCCCGCCGGATAGTGCGCCAGGTTGTTGAAGAAATTATGGCTCGACTGGCAAAGGAAGTTCGTCAGGCTTTTTCTGGTGTCCGCGATCGCCGTCGCCGCTCATTTATTCCACTGGCGCGAAACTTTGATTTCAAAAGTACTCTGCGCGCCAACCTGCAACACTGGCACCCGCAACACGGCAAGTTGTATATCGAATCCCCCCGATTTAACAGCCGCATTAAACGCCAAAGCGAACAATGGCAACTGGTCTTACTGGTTGATCAAAGCGGCTCGATGGGCGATTCGGTGATCCACTCTGCACCTGATGCGGTGATGGCGGCCTGTTTGTGGCAGTTACCCGGCATTCGTACCCATCTGGTGGCGTTTGACACAAGCGTCGTTGATCTCACGGCAGACGTTGCCGATCCGGTAGAACTATTAATGAAAGTACAACTGGGCGGCGGAACCAATATCGCCAGTGCCGTGGAGTATGGTCGGCAACTTATTGAACAACCAGCAAAAAGCGTCATTATCCTCGTGAGCGATTTTTATGAAGGGGGTTCATCATCATTGCTGACGCATCAGGTGAAAAAGTGTGTCCAGAGCGGCATCAAAGTGCTGGGACTGGCAGCGCTCGATAGCACAGCAACGCCTTGCTATGACCGCGATACGGCCCAGGCGCTGGTTAATGTCGGCGCACAAATAGCCGCCATGACGCCGGGCGAGCTGGCATCATGGCTTGCAGAGAACCTTCAGTCATGAATTCACTACGTCCGGAATTATTAGAACTGACACCACAGGCACTGACGGCGTTAAGCAATGCCGGTTTTGTTAAGCGCAGCCTTAAGGAACTGGAAAATGGCAACGTCCCGGAAATCAGCCATGAGAACGGCGCTTTAATCGCCACCTTCAGTGACGGTGTCCGTACCCAGCTGGCGAACGGCCAGGCACTGAAAGAGGCTCAGTGCACCTGTGGGGCCAGCGGCATGTGCCGTCATCGCGTGATGCTGGTGTTAAGTTATCAACGACTTTGTGCTACCGCCCAGCCTGCGGAAAAAGAAGAAGAGTGGGATCCGGCAATCTGGCTGGAAGAACTGGCTACCCTGCCCGATGCCACCCGCAAACGCGCGCAGGCGCTGGTCGCTAAAGGCATCACCATTGAGTTGTTCTGTACGCCGGGCGAAATTCCCTCTGCCCGCTTACCGATGAGCGATGTGCGTTTTTATTCCCGCAGCAGCATTCGTTTCGCCCGTTGTGATTGTATTGAAGGCACTCTTTGCGAACATATCGTACTGGCGGTACAGGCCTTCGTCGAGGCCAAAGCGCAGCAAGCAGAATTTAACCATTTAATCTGGCAGATGCGCAGCGAACACGTCACATCATCTGACGATCCGTTTGCCAGCGAAGAAGGCCAAACGTGTCGTCAATATGTTCAGCAATTAAGCCAGGCATTATGGCTTGGCGGCATCAGCCAGCCGCTTATTCACTACGAGGCCGCTTTCAGCCGCGCGCAGCAAGCGGCGGAACGCTGCAACTGGCGATGGGTGAGTGAATCGCTACGGCAACTGCGCGCCAGCGTTGATGCCTTCCACGCCCGCGCAAGCCATTATCATGCCGGAGAATGCTTGTGTCAGCTTGCCGCATTAAACAGTCGATTAAATTGCGCACACGAAATGGCGCAGCGCGACAGTGTTGGTGAAATTCCTCCCATGCCGTGGCGCACGGTCGTTGGCGCAGGCATTGCCGGAGAAGCAAAGCTTGATCATCTGCGGCTGGTGTCTTTAGGTATGCGTTGCTGGCAGGATATTGAGCATTATGGTTTACGCATCTGGTTTACCGATCCCGACACCGGCAGTATTTTGCACCTTTCGCGCAGTTGGCCGCGAAGTGAACAGGAAAACTCACCGGCAGCTACGCGTCGGCTGTTTAGTTTTCAGGCTGGCGCACTGGCGGGCGGGCAAATTGTTTCACAAGCAGCAAAACGCAGTGCCGATGGCGAGCTGCTGTTAGCTACCCGCAACCGCTTAAGCAGCGTTGTGCCGCTGTCGCCTGATGCCTGGCAAATGTTGAGCGCGCCGTTACGCCAGCCGGGCATTGTGGCTTTGCGGGAATATTTACGCCAGCGTCCCCCCGCCTGCATACGGCCTCTTAATCAGGTCGATAACTTATTTATTCTGCCGGTCGCTGAGTGTATTTCGCTCGGTTGGGATAGCAGCCGCCAGACGCTGGATGCGCAGGTAATCAGCGGCGAAGGTGAAGATAATCTGCTGACGTTATCACTGCCAGCCTCAGCCAGCGCGCCTTATGCCGTTGAACGCATGGCGGCGCTTTTGCAACAAACAGACGACCCCGTGTATCTGGTTTCTGGCTTTGTCAGTTTTGTTGATGGGCAATTGACACTGGAACCACAGGTAATGATGACAAAGACTCGTGCCTGGGCGCTGGACGCAGAAACTGCGCCTGTGGTGGTATCACTACCTTCTACCAGCGTTCTGCCTGTGCCGTCTACTGCTCATCAGTTGCTGATGCGCTGCCAGGCGTTACTTATTCAACTGCTCCATAACGGCTGGCGCTATCAGGAACAGAGCGCTATTAGTCAGGCAGAGTTGCTGGCGAATGACCTCACCGCGGTGGGTTTTTATCGGCTGGCACATGTGTTGGCACAATTTCGTAATACAGAAAGCGAGGCACGGGTAGAAGCAATGAATAACGGTGTTTTGCTTTGCGAACAATTATTCCCCATGCTTCAGCAACAAGGATGAAATAGTGCTTTTTACTAAGAGTTCTACTCCAGTTCCGGACTGCTCACGCCACGGTATTAGGCATATTCTATATAGCCCCTGGTGAGAGTCACCAGTTTCTTGATTAAATAAAATGGAGTTTTACATGAAGGCTTTCAATAAGCTGTTTTCCCTCGTTGTTGCATCTGTTCTGGTTTTCTCTCTTGCTGGCTGCGGTGACAAAGAAGAATCGAAGAAATTCAGCGCCAATCTGAACGGCACTGAAATTGCCATTACCTATGTCTACAAAGGTGACAAGGTGCTTAAGCAATCTTCTGAAACCAAAATTCAATTTGCCTCCATTGGTGCAACCACCAAAGAAGATGCTGCCAGGGCACTTGAGCCGTTAAGCGCCAAATACAAAAACATCGCGGGTGTTGAAGAAAAATTAACCTATACCGATACCTACGCGCAGGAAAACGTGACTATCGATATGGAAAAAGTGGATTTTAAAGCCCTGCAGGGTATTTCAGGAATCAACGTTTCTGCTGAAGATGCCAAAAAAGGTATCACTATGGCGCAAATGGAACTGGTGATGAAAGCCGCTGGTTTTAAAGAAGTGAAATAATCTGTCGGCGGCCATGTTTCGCCGTCTTAGCTTTTCTTCACATGCTGGCGCGCTGCCAGTCCACGCAGAAAATAACGTAAAAATTGATCGCCGCATTCGCGGAAGTTTTTATGATCCGGTGCACGCATCATCGCCGTAATTTCCGGCATCGAAACGCGGAACTGCTGTTCGGTGAGGATCGCCAGAATGTCATCGGTTTTCAGCGAAAACGCGATGCGTAATTTTTTCAGCACGATGTTGTTATTAATGCGACGTTCCGGCTCCAGTGCCGGAGCAGACTCATCCTTGCCGCGTTTTTCATAAATCAGGCCATTGAGGAATGACGACAAAACAATGTCCGGACAACGCTGAAAACCCTCTTCGTCTTCTTTACGTAGCCAGACGGCGATCTGTTCCGCGGTGGCTTCGACATTACCCAGCGCCAGAATACGCACCAGGTCATTATTATTGGCTTTCAAAATGTAGCGCACGCTGCGCAGAATATCGTTACTTAGCATGAGGCCTTCAGGTGTTGATGAGGCAAAAAGCCATTTTAGCAGTCTTTTACAGGCCAATCGCCTCTTTTAAGCTTTTCAGATAACGGCGGCTGACCGGCACGGTTAAGCCATTACGCAAAATCAACTCGGCCTGGCCGTTATCTTCCAGACGAATCTCCTGTAAATGCGCGAGGTTAACCAGATACTGACGATGGCAGCGCAGTAGTGGTGTACGACTTTCCAGGGTACGTAATGTCAATTCGGTAAAGCCCTCTTTCCCTTCGTGGCTGGTAACGTAGACACCGCTCATCCGACTGCTGACAAATGCCACATCTTTCATTTGCAGCAAATAAATCCGACTATGCCCAGTACAAGGGATAAATTTCAGCGCCTGTTGATTTTCTGGTAACAGCGAAACATCCTGCTTGCTGCGTTCCTGCCGCAAACGCGCCAGCGTTTTCTCCAGTCGCGCTTCATCAATTGGCTTCAGCAGATAATCAAAGGCGTGTTCTTCAAAGGCTTTAATGGCGTATTCGTCAAACGCGGTGAGAAAAACAATATACGGACGATGTTCCGGGTCGAGCATCCCCACCATTTCCAGACCACTGATGCGCGGCATCTGGATATCGAGAAACAGCACATCCGGGCGCAGTTTATGCACCGCGCCGATCCCTTCCACGGCGTTTGAACACTCACCAACGATTTCAATATCGCTCTGCTCCTGCAAAAATACGCGCAGGTTCTCCCGTGCTAACGGTTCATCATCGACAATTAAGACTTTAATCATGCCTCGTCCCTCCATGGTAGTCGTAACGTTATTCGGGTGTAACTATCAGGCTCACAGGCGACGCTTATCCCATAGTCATCGCCAAACCGTTCACGTAAACGCTTATCCACCAGATTCATCCCCAGCCCACTGGCATTGGTTACCGGTTGATACAAACCGGCATTGTCTTCGATCTCCAGCATTAAATGTTGCCCCTCACGTCGGGCGCTGATTGCCACTCGCCCTGTATCCAGCAGTTGTGATGTCCCATGTTTAATGGCGTTTTCCACTATCGGTTGCAGGGTAAACGCGGGCAATTGCTGCTGGGATAATTCTTGCGGAATAGCAATGTTGACCTGCAACCGCGACTGGAAGCGCGCCTTTTCAATTTGCAGATAAGCATTCACATGTTCAATTTCGTCGGCGAGAGTAACAAACTCCGAAGGCCGCTTTAAGTTTTTGCGGAAAAAAGTGGAAAGATACTGCACCAGCTGGCTGGCCTGTTCGCTGTCGCGACGGATCACCGCTTTAATGGTGTTAAGCGCATTAAACAAAAAATGGGGATTCACCTGGGCGTGAAGCAGTTTGATCTCTGACTGGGTGAGCATCGCTTTTTGCCGCTCATATTGCCCGGCAAGGATCTGCGCCGAAAGCAGTTGCGCAATCCCCTCGCCCAGCGTGCGGTTGATTGAACTGAATAAACGGTTTTTGGCTTCATACAATTTGATGGTGCCCATCACCCGCTGATTTTCACCACGCAACGGAATTACCAGCGTCGACCCCAGTTTGCATTGCGGATGCAAAGAGCAACGGTAAGGTACTTCGTTGCCATCAGCGTAGACCACTTCACCGGTTTCAATCGCTTTTAAGGTATAAGTCGAAGAAATCGGTTTGCCGGGTAAATGGTGGTCGTCACCAATTCCGGTAAAGGCTAGCAATTTCTCTCGATCGGTAATCGCGACTGCACCAATATCCAGCTCCTGATACAGCACCTGTGCCACTTTCATGCTGTTCACTTCGTTAAACCCCTGGCGCAAAATGCCTTCCGTCGAGGCCGCCACTTTCAGCGCAGTGGCAGAAAAAGCTGAAGTGTATTTTTCAAACATCGCGCGTTTATCGAGCAATATACGCATAAACAGCGCCGCGCCGACGGTATTGGTGACCATCATTGGCGCAGCAATATTACTCACCAGACGTACCGCATCTTCATAAGGTCGGGCGATCGCCAGGATGATCAACATTTGCACCATTTCAGCGACGAACGTGACGGCACCGGCGGTAATGGGGTTAAAGACTTTATCAGTGCGCCCGCGACGGATCAGGATGCTGTGTACCAGGCCGCCGAGCAATCCTTCAACGATGGTTGAGATCATGCAACTTAGCGCGGTCATGCCCCCCATCGAATATCGATGTAAGCCGCCGGTCAGACCAACCAGCCCACCGACGACCGGACCGCCGAGTAAGCCGCCCATTACCGCGCCTATCGCACGGGTATTGGCAATAGAATCGTCAATGTGCAACCCAAACCAGGTGCCCATGATGCAGAAGATGGAAAAGACGATGTAGCAGAGAAATTTATGCGGCAGACGAACCGTGACCTGCATTAACGGTATGAATAATGGCGTTTTACTCATTAACCACGCAATGACTAAAAAAACGCACATCTGCTGAAGCAGCAGCAACACCAGATTAAAATCGTACATACCCGCAAACCACACTTCCCTTTAAAACGCGTAACATACATTGCCTGCGTTTAACTTTCTTTGAACTCTTGCAGAAAAATGAGAATTCGTGAGTACGATCACTCAAAATCGCCTGGCAAAAATAAAATCACCCTATAGATGCACAAAAAACGGGCAAAACTACCTGGTTCGCAAAACTGCGTCTAAAGTTAAACCGGGACCTCGCGAGCAAGGGTGAGACGATGGCGCTTTACACAATTGGTGAAGTGGCGTTGCTTTGTGATATTAATCCTGTCACGTTACGCGCGTGACGCAACATTTTTAAAAATCAACGAAGATCGTCCAGGAGCGCCGATTTTCAAGGGTTGGACAGATAATTCGTTTTCGATGTCGACGAACTTCGACGGATTTCGCCTATAAAAAGTGTCCCATACATGCCCCATTGATGCCCCATTGATGCCCCATAGACAATATCAGCAATTGACACTGGTTATCTATACAACTAAAAATAACACCTGTACATAACCACAGTTACAGGAGGGTGTTATGCGTGTTGAGAGCTGTATCGCTAAAGAAAAAATCAGCAAAATGCCAAAAGGTTCTGTTCCTGCCCTGCAACAGGAAATGCTGCGCCGTATCAGGAAACGATATGACAATGCAGAAATCATCATCAAATCTGCCAGTAATGATGGACTCACTATTTTAAGAGCCACAGATAAAGAGTCCGCACACAAATTTGTACAGGAAACACTTCAGGAAGCCAGGGAAACAGCGGACGACTGGTTTATTCACTGACTAAAATCCCGTCCACATGCCGGGAATTTCCTATGTCCGAAGAAAATGGTGTGGTTAACTAAGCAAAAGTATCCCTTTATCGGTATAGCAACTTATTTTGTTAACATGTGGTTGCAAAATGGATGACAAGTGTTTATTTTAGCCACAAGAAATGTATGCAAACCAGAATTGGGAAATGCATTTATAAAATAAGGAATAGCAGATATGTTTGCAGCAAAGCCCGAACCCAGTCAAAGATGTATTTCTGGCTTCCTCACTACTGGGCCAAATGATGAAAACGCAAATAATAAACCGTCAAGTGATATGGCGAACAGAATCAAACCAGTTGTAAGCGATTTACAAATCGATATATACAACTGACAGTAATACTCTGAAGGATGGATTGTGTAGCCAAGCCCACATAGGAACTCAACCTTATCGGCCAGGTGCTGACTCGCCGCTAACTGTGAGATCATTCCTACAAATCACACTTTCCAACAATAATTACAAATCATTAGAGCATCTGCAAACACGAGCAGAGAATTATCTGAGGTATCGCAAAGCAGAAGAGAATATTCTGCGTTCGACCGTTGAGGGGCTAACCAATCCAGAATCTCCTGTATTCAAACAAACAGCATGGATGGGGCATCTGGAGCGTGGCCTTTGGAAAACGGAAACACGCTGGGATGGAAACGACCGCGAGCAGCTAGGCAAAGAGGCTCTTGGCTCAGAGGAGCCAAAACCTGGTTCACCATTTTACGGTAGTCGTGGACTAAAATTATCCGACAGTGCGCATTCTGCCTTCTCAATGATGCTGTGCGGTTCTGAAGGTCCATTCACAAAAGAACAAGCACTCTCTGGTTTCGAGCTTGCTCAAACTGGCCAAGTGCTGGCTGGAAGGCTAAAGATTCAGGAGCGAGTTAAATTCCGCGCAGACAACCGCATTGATGCTCAGCGTAACGGTACACACTCAACCCGCACACCAACAGGCATGGATCTTTCTCAAGATATCGGCACAATTATGCGTGATAAAGCTGGGCTACCGGTCATGAGCGGAACATCCGGTTCCTCCTCTGACGCCACTCTTGCAACACGTTACGCTGCCGAGCATTTTGGTAAGACATGGGCCGCTCCAGGCTTAAGCCAAGCAGAAGGATGCAAAGCTATCTCGGATCTGTCACATCACTATTTTCGTGCAGAAGGCTCCAGTCCACCACAATCAATGGCAACGGGAATAAATAAGGTTCGTTATGATGCAGGAATGGAAGAGAAATATGTAAATACACTGGATATATTTACACATAGCTACCCAGAAATTTATGCTGGGGTTGCATTGACGATTGCTGGGGCTGGCGGTAATGATGAGCAGGCAATGTATAATGTTACGCAAGAAGCCGCTCGTATTCTGCACGAAGCTGAAACTAAAGATTGAACATGTTCTAGTGAAGAGGCCTACCCCAGAAGAATATATTCCACATTCAAGGCATTATTGATGAATTTTATAATCAATGCGAAAAAACTGGCATTGATTGTATACAGATTCTCCTGAAGGAGAATCTGTTCTGTCCCTTCTGCCAAGCAGTGTTACGCAACGATCAATCTTTCGCGTTCCTATTAATCAATGAGTTAGAGTTGATTAGTGACCTGAGACAGAGTATTAGCGCAAGGTGATTTTTTGTCCTCTTGCGCTAATTTTTTGTCATCAAACATACAGCCAATCAGAAGGGCATAAAGCTGCCAAGCATTATATGTCTTAGTTTTATGCTCATTTTCATTAAAAATATATATAATAAGACTAATATCAGTATAAAACATTTATAACACTTAGAGTAAAAATGCAATCAGCTTATACAATCAATAATAATTTAAACTATAAAAACAATAGTAGAAACATTTATAATTTATTTTAAGTATTCAAACGATAAACTGGTAAATTTAACAACTTAATTTTGAGATCTAAGTCACATCAATCAAGCATTCAAACAGCTATATATTAAAGCTGTCCACATCGGATATGTGACACTGATAATATCAATGGATTGATATTATTAATGGATATAAATTACGTCATAAGGATTTATCATGAACATTCAACCGATCGTACAATCCGGAATCACCACACAAAACAATCAACATAATCAGGCAGAACAAGCGCCCCCTGCACAAATACCGCAATCCGAATTACCTAATGGATGCGAAGCGGGATTTGTTGTTCATATTCCAGATGATATACAGCAACATGCTCCGGAATGTGGTGAAAGAACGGCACTATTGAGTTTGATACAAGATGAAGGTCTGCTCTCTGGGCTGGATAAATATCTTGCACCTCATCTTGAAGAAGGTTCTGCAGGGAAAAAAGCGTTGGATATGTTTGGTTTATTCAATGTCACTCAGATGGCATTAGAAATACGCAGCACCGTTCCTGGTATCTCTGGTAAATATGGTGTTCAGATGAACATTGTAAAACCAGATATTCATCCTACATCAGGTAATTATTTTTTACAGATATTCCCTCTGCATGATGAAATAGGTTTTAATTTTAAAGACCTTCCTGGCCCGTTAAAAAATGCATTAAGCAACAGTAATATATCAACCACTGCAGTGTCGACTATTGCATCTGCTGCAACATCTGCTGCAACATCCGCTGCATCCACTGCAGTGTCGGCTATTACATCGGCCACTACTTCGACGGTAACCACCGAGCCAAAAGACCTAATACCATGGTTTGGATTAACAGCTCAAGTAGTTCGTAACCATGGTGTGGAACTTCCTATAGTCAAAACTGAAAATGGATGGAAGCTTGTTGGAGAAACGCCTCTTACTCCTGATGGGCCAAAAGCAAATTACACGGAGGAGTGGGTTATCAGACCGGGAGAAGCAGATTTTAAATATGGTACATCTCCACTACAGGCAACTCTAGGGCTGGAGTTTGGCGCACATTTCAAATGGGATTTAGATAACCCTAAGACTAAATATGCCGTTCTTACCAATGCTGCCGCAAATGCGCTTGGCGCCGCAGGAGGGTTTGCAGTATCCAAAATCCCCGGAGTAGACTCAATGTTAGCCCCTCATATCGGCGCAATGGTTGGGCAAGCAGCAGGGCATGCCATACAGTGTAATACCCCCGGATTAAAGCCAGACACTATTTTATGGTGGGCTGGTACGACTCTGGGGCTAGCAGATTTAAACAAAGCCGAGACCGGAGAAGCCAGATTCACTGACTATCCTCGTATATGGTGGCATGCAAGAGAAGGAGCCATCTTCCCCAATAAAGAAGATATTGCCCGTGCAACAGGGGCTGATATACGTGCGATGGAAGAAGGTGTCCCTGTTGATCATCGACATCCACATCCTGAAGATGTGGTCATCGATATCGAAAGCTCTCCACATAATAATCCATCAAATTATGTTGATACGGTTGATATAATCCGAGAAACAAGAGTCTAAGCTTTAACTTGTTTATTTTAAAATAATAGCTGAAATGGATGACAGCTATTATTAATAAGGAACAATATATTCTTTCTTGGATTTGACTCTATATTTTCAGACACCTGTTATCCCTTAACGTTACTAATACTTGCGTAGTGAATTTATGAACAATCCTAATCCATGCATGACGTGTGGTGCCTGTTGTGCATTTTCCGCGTCTCTTTTTACCAGGCTGAAGCAGATGATGCTGGTGGCATCATCCCCGTAACCCTGACTGAGCAAATCTCTCCGAACCATAGAAGCATGCAGGGCACTAACCAGAAAAATCCTCGATTTGTGGCCTTGGACGGAGAACCGGGAGTCAATGCCTGCTGCTGCATTCATCAGAATCGCTCGTCCACCTTCAGGGAATTTCCTGTGTCCGAAGAAAATGGTGTGGTTAACTAAGCAAAAGTATCCCTTTATCGGTATAG